>ERZ808240.2810-NODE-2810-length-18167-cov-17.196776_pt1 | contig 18167 bp, 16 predicted proteins | sample MGYA00521084_ERZ808240 | MGnify/ENA primary metagenome ERZ808240 (study PRJEB31516, sample SAMN03275571) | gut metagenome | biome: mammalia-associated habitat; material: feces | host: Papio cynocephalus | place: Kenya | collected 2012-08-06 ... | reverse complement strand
TTATTACTATTATATCAAAATTGATTGCGAAGAAAATTTATTCTATTTTACTGATAAAATTAAATGATTATTTACATTTATATCAAAATAATGATATAGTATTTATAGCAAGGTAGGTAGATAATTCATGAAAAAAAAGTATATAAAAATAATAATTTCAATATTAATAATTATTTTATTAATTGGATTAGGAATATTTGGCTATAAAAAATTAAAAAATAGAAATAATGACTCTAAAGTAATAGAAAATAATAACAATATAAAAGCAGTGGATAATTTGATTGAACTTACTACTTCATATAGCATCAAATCTATTGAAAAGATTAAAATTAATGGAGAAACCAAAAATGTGTATTTCTTTTATAAAATTTATATTCGTGATTCTACAGCGACAGCAACTTTATCTTGTAGTACTGAAAGTTACACTCCAAAAGTTTATAATGTATATTTTGAACCATATGTTTTAGTTACAGATTCATTTTACAATACAACAAATTATGAAGATTTATATACATCAAATTCTAAAACAAGATTAAAATCATCATGGATTATCAATAATTATGAAAGTTGCTTTGAAATTAACAATACATATTTTAAAAAAGATCTGCAAAACTTTATATTTTATTCAAGAGTTGCTCAAATTAAAGATAATTATTTTGTTACTTCTTTTAGTACAAGTTATAGTGTTGGAATAAATAGTTTTGTACATACATCTTCCAATTTTTTTAACTATTCAAAAGTATATGATATTGATAAAGGTGATATGGTTTTTGAAGTACCAACTAATAATTTAGAGATATTTGATGAAAAGAAATATGAGGTCAAAGCACCGGATACTACAAATGACAAAACTACTATACCAATAATTTTAACATCAGCACATTATCTAAGAATTGGACAAAACACAGCAATTAATCAAGTTAAAGACAAAGTAGCAGTTTATAATGGCAACTTATATTATTTAGACACAAATTATAATAATAAAGAATTAAATGGAAAGCAATTACTTGATATTCATGAAGTTACCTTTGGAACCAGTTATCCAAATCAATACAGAGATATTAATTTAACTCAAGAAGATATAGAATTAGACAACAAGGGAGACACTACAACAGCAAGAAATATATATAAAATTTATGCTGAAGTAAGCTTAAATGGTGAATCATAGTTATTGGTGAATTATGAAAAGAAAAAAAGGTTTTACACTTGTTGAATTACTGGCAGTAATTGTACTAATCAGTCTTTTACTAATTATTACAATTAGTTCAATTCAAAATGTAAATAGAAATTCAAAATCTAAACTTTGTAGAACTAAATTATCTTTAATAGAAGATGCTGTAAATTTATATTTAACAAACAATCCTGAATGCTTTTTTAATTCAGATGAATCTAATAATTGTTATAGTCAAATTTGTTCAAAACTAAGTAAAGATAGTAATAATAATGATACATGCATTACTTCAGTCAATAATTTAGTTGAATTAGGAATAGTTGAAAAAGATAAAGACGATATTGTTATTAATCCACTTAATAAAAAAGATATGGGAAACTACAATGTTTTAATATCTTATAACAATAAATTAAATGTATTTGAAACACATTTTTTAGACGAAGATGATACTATAGATAAAAACTATATAAAAAGATGTGGAGAAATTAAAAGTGGTATTATAGAAGATGAAAGTGAAAAAAATAAAAAATTCAATTTAAAATCAGATTATTTTGATGTTAATATATATATAGATGGTGACGAAGATAGTCCATATTCCGCTGGCCCAAAAAAAGATGTATATAAGTCAAAAATAGGAACTTCTTGTCAACAATTTTTGTCCGAAAAATTTTCATCTATACCAAGAGATGATGCTGATAATTATCAAATTCAAAGTTATACTGAAAAAGATAATATTTTAAATTGTTATTTTACAGAAAAAGAAAAACCATCAATTCATATTTTATATGATACAAAAGCAATTAAAATAACAAATGGTATAAAAGATGAAGATACATACGAGCCAAATCCAGATGAACCTATCGAAATAAAATACGATTTTATATCAGACGAATATCGTTTGGATAACATAAGTTGTTCTCCCAATGTATGCGACATAGATCGTGATAATAATAAGATAAAAGTTAATTTGAAATATGACAATGTAATAGTTGAAATAAAAACAGATAAAAAATATGTATTAAATTATTATATAAATGACCCTAATGGTTCAGATGATAATTATTTTCCATATGATTCTTCAAAAGACACTATCCTTAATGATTTAATAAAAAATGGAATACCTGTTAATAGTGTTGAAGAAGCAAAGCAAATATGTGAAAAAAATATGGATGCCAATTTATTTACTAGCTCTTCAATTGATAAGGAATATGGAAATAAAGCTTATAGATGCAAATATAATCGTAAAAAATTCAAAATTAATTTATTAACAGATACAAACATATTAAAATCGCAATCGCGTATTAATGGTGAAGAAATTAGACAAGAATATAAATGGGGACAAACAATAAAAATAAAATTCAGATTTAAAGATAATTACTATTTCGGATATATTGATGAAAACAACACTACAAAAAATATCGATTTTAATGTTCCAAAGGATATTTTAATAAATAAATATTATTATGATACAGATCAAGATATAATAACATTTACAATGCCTGACAAAGATGTTAAATTAAGTGTTAAATCTGGAGAAGGATTTAATATGACTTTATATAATAATTTTCAAAATGCTAATAATGAGGATGGATATGAAGCATATAAAGTTGGAGAAAACACCATTTTTATTGTTATTTCAAATAATGATTATCTTAGTTATATTTATAGTTTTTGTGGGAAAGAAGGATACAAAAAAGATGGAATTGATTATGGAAATTATACTTTAAATTCTAATTATAATTATTTTAGTAAAAATTCATCAGAAATTAATTGCTATTATGATCGAAAAACAGTTAATATTAGAGTAGAAAAAGAAGTAGATGAAATTAATTCAAGAATTATAATTAATCCAAATAATGCTCAAATATCTAAAAGTGAAACAATAGAATATAGATATGGTGAAACTATAATGTTTAAACTAGTTTCTGATTTAACTGATATAAAAACCAATATTAAAATTAAAGATAAATATAATAAATTATATAATTGTCAAGATTATAAAGGATGCACATCTGATAATAATGGAACATATAAAATAAAAGAAGTTACAGAAGATATAAAACTAATACCTGAAATTAAAGAATCATTTAAAATATATAAATATTATCAAAATGCAGATAACAAAGATGGGTATGATCTAAAATTTATTGATAATACGGGTGAAATTAATTCTGCTGATTCTTCAAAGTTAGAATTGAAAAATTTATGTAAAAATATTGATAATAATTATGCTTTTGAGGAAACAATAAGTTATATAGTAAGAACCAATCATGAAATTAATTGTTATTATAACAGAAATACAGTTAAAATAACATTCGATAAATCCGACGAAAAATTAAAACAATATAGTATAGCTCCACACACAAAAGATGATTTATCAAATTATACTATAACCAAAAATGAGACATTAACTTATAGATATGGCCAAAATATCATATTGTCAAAATATATGTTTGAAGATTATTATGATGCAGATGAAATTAAATGTATAGATAAAAATGAAAACACCATAACTGATTCTGAAATTTGTAATGTAGCATCTACTGGTAAAACTAAAATTAAAGCCAAACAATCTATGACAGTTAAGCCTATGACAAAACCAAAAGAAGAAATGTATGATGTTTACTTTTATTACCAAAATGCCGACAATAAAGGCGGATACAATATTGAAAATCATAAAACTCAATTAATTACTTTAAAAGATGAATATATCAAAAAAATAGCCAAATCATGTAATATAAGTGATGCTACTTATGATTTTAATGCATCTTTAAGTTACATCGCTAACGATGCTCATAAAATTAATTGTTATTATGATCGAAAAACAGTTAAATTAAAATATAGTATCGATTCTAAAATTAGTTCATTTGGCTATGCACCAGCAAATAATAATACAATTTCTATAGGCACTACTAACAATAGTACAAGAGAATATCGTTATGGTCAAAATATTATTCTTAAGATTAATAAGTATAATACAGGATATAGTTTTGAAAACTTTTATGTTAAATGTACTGAAAATTATGTAACATGTTTAGGTGTCAATGATGTTATCAAAATAAATATTACTGATAAGCAAAATATTCCTGACAATCTAGAAGTTACTATAACAAAAAAAGAGAGTGAATAAACAAAAATTCACTCTTTTAATTTACGTAATAATTTAATTTAATTCTTTTTCCTTTTATTTCAATTAAGTTTTCATCTTTCATATGTTTTAACTCTCTATTCATAGCTGATCTATCAACACATAAATAATTAGCTAATGACGTAAAATTAAAAGGTAAATAAATTACATCACGATTATATTTTTTAGACATCTGTTTAAAATACGTTAATAATTTATTACGTATAGTTTTATTAGACATAATTTCCATTCGATTATTTATATTAATCATTTTTTTACTTAGAATATCTAGTAAATTTTTAAGCACTTGATTATAATACTTATTATTTATCTCATTAGATATAACATAACTAAAATCTAATACTAAAATTTTAGATTGTTCTTTTAAATATAAATTATAATCATTATCTAAAAGAGGTAATGTAAAAGTTGTTATAATATCATCTTTAGATAATAAATCAATAGTGGTTTCATTATCGTTGTAATCTAGTTTGTTAATTTCTATCGTACCTTCCAAAACAATTAAAATCGATTTAGTATAAAAAATATCTTTAGGAATAACCATATTACTAGAAAAAGAATATGTATATGATTTTAATAATTCAAGTAACTTATTTTGAACTTTTTCCGGTATATTTTTAAATAAATCATTCATATTTACACCTCTTTGTAAAAATTTTAACATATTTAATTAATTGGTGCAATTGCACCAAAATAGATTTATCTCTTATGCTATACTTTTTTTAGTTAACATAGGAAAGAGGTAAAACAAATGAAGGTTATTAAACGTGATGGGCATATGGTAGATTGGTGTCCTGAAAAAGTAGAAAATGCTATAATGAAAGCAAATAACGAGGTAGAAGAGGAAGATCAAGCCTCATCAACTCAAATAAAAAATATAATAAAATATATTGAAAAACTAGGTAAAAAAAGAATATTAGTCGAAGATATTCAAGATATAATTGAAATGAAATTAATGGCTCAAGGAAAGTATGAACTTGCTAAAAAATATATTACATATAGATATACAAGAGAATTAGTAAGAAGAAGCAATACAACTGATCTAGCTATTAAAGAATTAATCGATGGTGAAAGTGAGTATTGGAATACCGAAAACTCAAATAAGAACGCCAAAATTGTTACAACTCAAAGAGATTATTTAGCAGGAATTACTTCAACAGATATTACAAGAAGATTTTTACTTCCTGAGGATATAGTTCAAGCACATGACGATGGTATTATTCATTTCCATGATGCTGATTATTTTGCTCAAAATGCATTACATAATTGTGATTTAATTAATTTAGATGATATGCTTCAAAATGGAACAAATATTAATGGAGTTATGATTGAAAAGCCACATAGATTTTTAACAGCTATGACTATTGCTACACAAATTATTACTGCTGTTAGTTCTAGTCAATATGGTGGATGTACAATTACATTAACACATTTAGCACCATTTGTAAGATTAAGTAAGGAAGCATACGAAAGAAAATATAAAGCAAGAGGTTTAAATAAAGACCAAATTAAACAATTTGTAAGTGAAGATTTAGCTAAAGAAATTACTGATGGAGTTCAAACATTTCAATATCAAATTAATTCAATGACAACAACTAACGGTCAAGCTCCTTTCTTAAGTGTTTGTATGTATTTAGGAGAAACAGATGAGTATAAGGAAGAACTTGCAATGCTTATTGAAGAAGTATTAAAACAAAGAATTCTTGGTATGAAAAATGAAAAAGGTGTATATATTACGCCAGCGTTCCCTAAACTTTTATATGTTCTTGAAGAAGATAATATTAAAGAAGGAAGTAAATATTATTATTTAACTAAATTAGCTGCCGAATGTACTGCTAAGAGAATGGTTCCTGATTATATTTCTGAAAAAATAATGAAAGAAAATAAAATTGATAAAAATGGTAATGGTCAATGTTATCCATGTATGGGATGTCGTTCTTTCTTAACTCCTTATGTTGATAAAGATGGTAAACCTAAATATTATGGTAGATTTAATCAAGGTGTTGTTACAATTAACTTAGTTGATGTAGCTTTATCTAGTGATAAAGATATGGATAATTTCTGGGATATCTTTGATGAAAGATTAGACCTTTGTCATAGAGCGTTACAAATTAGACATAAGAGATTATCTAAAGCAACTTCTGATGTAGCACCTATTTTATGGCAACATGGAGCACTTGCAAGATTAGGTAAAGGAGAATCCATTCATGAATTATTACATGGTGGTTATTCAACGTTATCACTTGGATATGCAGGACTTTATGAATGTGTAAAATATATGACAGGCAAGAGCCACACTGATGGAGCTGAAGGAAAAGAATTTGGTTTAGAAGTAATGAAACATATGGTAGATAAATGTGCCGAGTGGAAAGAAGCCGAAGACATTGATTATTCTGTATATGGTACACCAATTGAATCTACTACATATAAATTTGCTAAATGTTTAAGAGATAGATTTGGGGTTATTAAAGGAATTACTGATCGTAATTATATAACTAATTCTTATCATGTACCAGTATTTGAAGAGATTGATGCCTTTAGTAAATTACAGCTTGAAAGTGAGTTCCAAAAATTATCTCCAGGTGGAGCAATTAGTTATGTTGAAACTGCTAATTTAACTAATAATTTAGATGCTGTTATGGAAATTATTAAATATATTTATAATAATATAATGTATGCTGAATTAAACACTAAGAGTGATTATTGTCAAGCTTGTGGATATACTGGTGAAATTCTTTTAGATGAAAAATTAGAATGGTATTGTCCAAATTGTGGAAATAGAGATCATGATAAATTAAATGTTGCTAGAAGAACTTGTGGTTATATTGGTACTAATTTCTGGAATAAAGGAAGAACTCAAGAAATTAAAGAAAGAGTAGTTCACTTAGATAATAAAGAGGCATAAATATGCGCTATAATAAAATAAGAAAAATGGATATTGCTGATGGACCAGGAGTTAGGGTTTCAATATTCTTTCAGGGGTGTGCCTTCCATTGTAAAAATTGTTTTAATCAAGATACTTGGGATTTTGATGGAGGTAAAGAATTTAATGATAGTGTAATTGATGAAGTAATAAATTTATGTAAAATGGATCATATTAAAGGCTTATCTATATTAGGAGGTGAGCCTTGGCATCCTAAAAATGTAGAGGGAACTACTAAGTTAGTTAAAAAATTTAAGAAGGAATTACCTAATAAGACAATATGGTCTTGGAGTGGTTATAATTTTGAAGATTATTTAAGCAAACAAGAAGGTATAAAATATGTTGATGTTATTGTTGATGGAAGATTTATAGAGGAACTTAAAGATCCAAGACTTAAATATATGGGTTCTTCTAACCAGAGAGCAATAGATGTTAAGAAGTCACTTAAAAGTGGTAAAGTAGTGTTGTATGAAGAGGAGTAGAAATGAAACAAAGAGGATTTGAAGTAGCAAAAGGTTGGGAAGATAAAGAAATTAATCTTCCAGTTAGAAAAACAAAATATTCAGCAGGTTATGATGTGGAAGCAGCCGAAGATGTTGTTATTCCACCATATAAGCCGGGAATTAAGCCTACACTTATTCCAACAGGTTTAAAGGCTTATTGTATGGAAGATGAATGGATAATGCTTGTTAATAGAAGTAGTGGACCAAAAAAAGGAGTTATTTTACCTAACTCTATTGGAGTGGTAGATCATGACTATTATAATAATATTGATAATGATGGACATTTTTATTTTCAATTTTGGAATTTTAAGGATGAAGATTTAGTTATTCATAAAGGCGATGTAATTGGTCAAGCTATATTTCAAAAATATTTATTAGTAGATGATGATAACGCTGAAGGAAAAAGAACTGGTGGTTTTGGATCTACTGATAAAAAATAAAAATCTATATCAAAAGGGTAACTTAAGTGGTTATCTTTTTTTATGTTTTTCAAAAAACTTAAGAAAAAAACAAGTAAAATGGATATCTTTGTACTAAATATATATATAGAGGGTAGATAAAAGATGATACTTTCTTAGAAAGGAGTCAAAGATGTTAAAATATCCAATAGTTATATCGAATAATACTATACCTTTGATTTATGATAGGGAATTTAAGTCATTTGCAAATATATACGGTAAAGAATTAATAGATTTTATAATTAGTTTGTGCAAGTTAAATATAAAATGTAGTAGTTATCAATTAATTAATAATGAAATAACTACATTTTATGAAAATGATAAGTTAATGATAACTGATTTAGTATTTAAATTAAATGATAATATATATTTAAATATAGAATTAAATACTTCAAAAAGTAAATATTTAATGTATAAAAATTTATTATATATTTATAAGATTATACTAAGTTATCAAAATAAAGGTAAGAAATATAAAGATATAACTGTAATACAAGTTAACTTTGACTTATATTCATTTAAAAATATGGATAAAGTAAAAAATGTAATAAAAGTAATGAATAAAGATAATTTAAAAGAATATTTAAATACTTTTACGATTTTTCACTTTGAACTTGATAAAGCATGGAATAATGAATATAATGTAAGTGAAGAAGAAATAAGATTTTTGAGAATGCTAAGTAGTAAAAGTAAAATTTTAAATAGATATTTAGCAGGAGATAACTTATTTTTAAAAAAGGTGGCTAAATTTATGGAAGATTATTCAAATAATAGTGATAATTTATTATATTATGATAAGAAAGAATTAAATGATTATATAAGAGAATCAGAAATTGAAGAATCATATAATGATGGATTATCTCAAGGATTATCTCAAGGATTATCTCAAGGCGAAAACAAAAAAGCTATTTCAATTGCCAAGAGATTATTAGCTAAAGGGACAAGTATTTCTGAAGTATCTGATATAACAGGTCTTGCCAAAAAAGAAATAGAAAATCTTTTAAACACATAGAAATCATTACATAGTTTCTTTTTTTTATTTAGTTTGATAGAATTATTAAAGAAATGAAGGTGTTAATGTGAAAGTATTAGTTACTGGTTCTAGTAGGGGATTAGGTGCTGAAATTATTAAAGTTTTTGCTTCTAACGGAATAGATGTCATAATTAATTATAATCATAGTGAGAAAGAAGCATATAAACTTGCTGATAGTATTACTAATGTTAATGTCGAAGTAATTAAGTGCGACATATCTAATGAAGATGAAGTAAAAGATATGTTTGATCGAATTGATCATTTAGATTATTTAATTAATAATGCTGCCATTAGTGACGATAAAGATTTAAAAGATAAAAGTGCGTTAGAGTTTAATCGTATATTACATACTAATTTAACAGGTACATTTTTAGTTACTAAATATGCCATAGATAAAATGGATAAAGGAAGTATTGTTAATATTTCAAGTACCAATGCTTTAAATACTTATTATCCTGAATCAATTGATTATGATGCTTCTAAAGCTGGAGTTATCTCATTAACCCACAATTTTTCCAAATATTTACCTGATTTTAATGTTAACTGTGTTTGTCCTGATTGGATAGATACAGATATAACTAATTTAATGGATAAAGATTACAAAAAGAAAATTAAATTTATTAAAAAAGAAGATTTAGCTAAGTTAATATATAAAGTATGTACAAATAAAGAATTAAAGAATCAAATTATTAAAGTGAGTGGTGAAGATGTTAGATAAATATATAGATATTGTAAATAAAAATATAGAAAATGAATTAAAAGAAATAGATAAAATAGTTTATAGTAATTCTAAAAAAATATTGGATGCTTTTCATAAAGAAAAAGTGTTAACAACTGATTTTAATTCATCAACTGGTTATGGTTATAATGATATTGGTAGAGATAAAGTTGAAAAAGTATTTGCTGATTATTTTGGATGTGAATCGGCTTTAGTTAGATGTCAATTTGTTAGTGGAACTCATGCTTTATCAACGACCTTTTTTGGTATTTTAAGACCGGGTGATACATTATTATCTATTTCTGGTTTACCATATGACACATTACATGAAGTTATTGGAATTAAAGATAATCCTAGTTCTTTAAAAGCATTTGGTATTAATTTTAAATATATTGATTTAATTAATAATGATTTTGATTATGATAAGATTAAAGATAGTTTAAATGTTAAAATGGTTCATATTCAAAGATCGATTGGTTATAGTTTAAGAGATACTTTAAGTATAGAAAAACTTGAAAAAGTTATTAAGTTTATTAGAAATATTAATAAAAATGTAATAATTATGGTTGATAACTGTTATTGTGAAATGTGTTCATATAAAGAACCTACTGAAGTTGGAGCTGATTTAGTTGTTGGATCTTTAATTAAGAATTTAGGTGGTGGAATCGCTAATAATGGTGGATATATTTGTGGTAAAAGTAAATTAGTTAATTTATGTAGTGAAAGATTAACATCTCCGGGATTAGGTGCTGAAGTAGGACCATCACTAAATCAAACAAGAAACTTTATGTTTGGTATATATGAAGCTCCAATGGTTGTTGGTAATGCGTTAAAAACTAAGGTATTTGCTAGAGAATTATTAAAGTTACTAGGCTGTGATATTATAAATAATGAACTTAATGATATAGTTTTAGGCATTGTATTTAATGATAGAGAAAAGTTGATTAAGTTTGTTAAAGGTATTCAGATGGGAAGTGCGATAGATTCGTGTTATTTACCAGTTCCAACTGATATGCCAGGATATGATAATCAAATTATTATGGCCAGTGGATCATTTACGGAAGGGTCTAGTATAGAACTTTCTTGTGACGCTCCAATTAGAGAACCTTTTGTTGCTTATTTACAAGGAGCTCTTACATTTGAATATGGAAGATTAGGAATTATTAAAGCGGTAGAGAATATATTTAATGAGGATGATATAAATGGTAGATAAGATTGTTAATTTTATAATAGGTATATTTGGAGCTAGTTCTGGGGCTATGATAGGAAAATATATAACGGTGTTTGTTATTTCTTTAATGCCTATTTTAGAACTTAGGGGAGGATTAATAGCAGCTAGTTTATTAAAAGTTCCACCTGTACCAGCTTACATAATTTCAATAATTGGTAATTTAATTCCCGTACCATTAATTTTATGTTTTTTAGATTCTGTATTTGCTTTTATGAAAAAACATAAGATATTAGTTAAGTTTATTAATTTTTGCGAAAGAAAAGGTAATGAAAAAAAAGGACAAATTGAAAAATTAGGTTTTTGGGGATTAGTTTTATTTGTTGGAGTACCACTTCCAGGAACAGGTGCTTGGACAGGCTGTTTAATTGCAACTTTACTTAGAATGGATAAGAAGAAAGCCTTTTTAGCTACTATACTAGGAGTTATAATGGCAAGTATAATTATGATGATCGTAAGTTACGGAGTAATAGGTAATTTAATATAATTTAATATAAAACAAAAAAGGTTTACAAAATTGTAAGCCTTTTATTTATGGACTAATACGTGATCCCCTGCTTTTAAATGTTTATCTAAAACTTTAACATCCTCAAGTCTCATATTAACACATCCATGTGATCCATTAGTTAAATAAATGTTTCCACCAAATTGACTACGCCATCTAGCATCGTGAAATCCTTCGCCATCGGGATTAAAAGAAATAAATATGTCGGCAGGTGCATCATTCATTAACTTAGTATCATATGCCTTACCATTAATTTCAGTATAACCTTTATTAGTTCCTTTAGTTGTTCCATAAGTTGGAATTCCAGTTACACAATCGGCAGCAAGAACTAATTCTCCTTGATAATAACAATATACTTTTTGCATACTAATATCTACCTCAGCATAAGTTTCAGGTAATTGCTCTAATAAAGAAAAATCCGTATAACCAAAATAACCATCAGTAGTTAAACACTCAACTTTATTATCAAATATTTTAGTAATAGTTAATTTTTCATACTTTTCAACCATATATATTACATTATTGTAATCATCAAATAATGCTATATCTTCAACAGCAAATGATGGAATAAATACTTGTGTAAAATTAGGCTTTGTTATTTCCGGTATGGTTTCCTCAACTGTTGTTGTTTCTGGCACGGTTTCTTCAACTATCGTCGCTTCAGTAGGTAATATGGTACATAATGTTTCATTAATTGTAGTTTCACTATTTAAAGTAGAATCCGAAAAAGATTCACTTAAATAATTTTCTCTTATATGTTCTCCTAATTTATTACATCCCTTATAAACACCAAATAAACTAGATATTGCTAGCGCATAAGCTATAATTCTTTTTTTAGTCATTATAAATCCCCCTTAATTGCTATATATTATAGCAAATAAATGTTTGAATGTCAATCGTTATTAAAAAACTATAAACTACATAATTTAATAATTTTAAACAAAGAATTTATTTATTTTTAGTAAATAATTTAGACATAAGAAACACCATTAAAATAGAAAATAAAATAATACCATAATATTTAGTTATATTCTCAATATAAATATAGTTTTTTAATACATTATTAAGAATAAATGTTATTAATAGTAGGGTAATAATTAATATTTTTTTATTAGAAATTCTTTTTATATTGTAAGTTGCTATGGATGATAAAATAAATGAACAAAATAACCATAAATAAGATAAAATATTTTGAATGTTTTCAATAAAACCTAAAAGAGATATTTCTTTAAATACCATATATTCAGGATAACGATATAATTTAGCCAAGTTTGTTCCTAAATTACCAATAATGATAACAAATATTATTAAAATAAGTACTGATGATAAAAGATATGACTTATAATTGTAGTTATCTTTAAACTTAGGAAATAAAATAAATGGAGTAGTACTAATAAAAGCATAGGTTAAACTACATTTAATGATATCGTAAATATTTGATGTTAATAGTGGTTTAAATTCATCTAAATTAATTTTAGGGGCTAAAGCAGTGAAAGGAATTAAATAAATTAAAATATATATAAACGCAATTATTAAAGATGTTTTTAATATAGTATTTATTCCCTTGTTAATTACATAATATATTAATATTATTAAAGGAATAACAACAATTATATCTGGTGTTCTATTTAAATAGATAGAAGATATTAATTTAGCAATTAAGAGTAGGTTTAAGGTTAATAAAATAGTGCTATATATATAAACAAATATTTTATTTTCTTTTTCTGGTAATTTAATAAAAATATAATTTATAAATAATCCAATAAATGTTCCTAGAATTATAGATATCCAGGAATCACTTCCAATAGAATTAATTATTTTACTTATACCTATTCCTAAAAATAAAGATATACTAGATAAAAATAAAGCTGAGTTATATTCTAATTTATTATATTTCATTTTTTTTAACTCCTATATTTTCGAAGGTTATTTCTTCACGATCTAGAACAATTTTAATATCTAAATTATAATTTAAATCTTTTATACTGTCTAATTTATTTTTATTGTTATTGTAAATTATTTTTTTAAAACCTAAGATATCAATATTATTATTTTTAAGAATATTTAGAAAAGATGTTGTTTCATTATATATAGAATCTTTAGTTAGAAAAATTAATTCTTTAATGTTATCTTTATTTAAATTTATATTATCTATTTCATTAAAATTACCTGTAAGATTCATTGTTATGTTTATATTATTATTTTCATATTTATACTTTGTATTAACATTTTTAACTCTGTATATAAGATTTCCTTCATTAAAATTTATTTTGAATACTGAAAATTTAATAATATTGTTAAGTAAGTTATAAATTTTAATATAATCGTTATTAATTATTGTAGAATCTTTATTCTTATTAAATATAATAGCATCATTTATGGTAAATTCATTATTTATAATTTTTCCAAATGGTAAAATCATATCTTTATAATCATTAAGATAAGTTTTAATAAATTTATTATATTTAATATCAACTGTATTGTTATAATCATTAGTTATATTATCTTTAAGATAAGCACCTACTATTTTATTTTTATCTTTAATTAATTTAGTGATATCTTTTATATCATCATTAGAAATTAGAATATTAAAATTGTTGCCAATGTTATTTTCTCTAGTTATATAGTCTAAAACTGTTTCTAATTTTTGATTTAGAACATTTTCTGTAAGTATTATAGTATCTACATCTACTAGATATAAGAATTTGTTTAGGGTTAAACCAATGTTTTCAAAGGTGTTATCTAGAGATTCACCTTGATTAGTATAAATACTTGAGGCATTTGGGTTATCTTTTTCGTTTTCTCTAATTTCAACTGTTAAAATATAATTATTATCTTGATAATCAATATGAACTAAAGATACAACTGCTATGTCATTAAGACTCAAGTAGTTAAAACAACCTGTTGTTAAAAATAAAGTAATTAAAATTAAAATTATTTTTTTCATATTATCTTTGCTTTCTAATATTGTTTGTTAGGTATTTAGATCTTTTGGTATTATTTTTTTTCTTTATAGCTATAAGGGTTTCTTTAAAATAATTAAAATTAAATGGAGCAGCCGGAAAACTATATGGTAAGTTAAATGAATAATTACTTGTTAAGTTTATTATTAATAGAATGAATGAGATAGCTACACCATATAAACCATAAAGTGATGCTATAAATAAACTTAAAAATCGCCAAGATCTAAGAGCTGAATTAAGTTCAACATTATTAAATACCATACTGCTTATGAACGTTAGAGATATGGTTATAATCATGATGGGACTTACGATACTTGCATTAACAGCGGCTTCCCCTATTATTAAAGCTCCTAAAATTGAAATAGCTGATCCATAATTTGAGGGAAATCTAATATCACTTTCTCTTAAAATTTCACATATTAATAGCATTATGAGGGCTTCAATGGTTGTTGGAAATGGTACACCCTCCCTTTGAGTAATGAAACTTATTAATAATTTAGAAGGAATTGTTTCTTGATTATAATTTGCAATTGCGACATAATAAGCTGGTGTTAATACTGTTATAAAAACACAAAGTAATCTTAAGATTTTACTAAAATTAACATTGTTTGCATATAAATAATTATCAGAGATTGGATTGATAAAATCGGCTAGAACAGCTGGAACTATTATCGCAAATGGGGAAGTGTCAACAACTATAACGATTTTTCCTTCTAAGAGAGCATGAGCAACTAAGTTTGGTTTTTCAGTAAGTTTTACCTTAGGAAATAGATTAGATGATTCATCAATTATATATTTTTTTAATTCACCTGCATCTATTATTCCATCAATATTTATTTTTTTTAAAATGGAGTCACATTTATTAATATATTCTTCTTTTGTTATTCCTTCTATATATAATAGACCTGTCTTAGTATCTGTATATTTACCGATATTATATTCTTTTATTTTAAGGTCTTTGGATTTGATTCTACGTTTTATTAAACCAATATTTTTTTGATAATTTTCAACAAACGCATCTTTTGGACCATATAGTTCTTGTTCAATCTCAGGAGTATCAATACTTCGATCTAAATTAGCTTTAGTTTCTAATGCATATATTTTATTTTGATAAATTAAAATAGAAAATCCATTAAATAAATATTTGTCTATTTCATCTTTATTAATTTTAACTAAATTAGGTGTCGCTAATATATTATTAATATTTCTTTTTTTTACAGGAATAGTTATATTTTTTAAGATAAAGTTGTTAATTTGTTCACTACTACAAATAGTTTCTATATAAAAAATATAGATATTAGATAATTTATATTTAATTTTTCTTAATTTTAAATCTGGAATATCTTTATGATTATTTTTAATTTCATATATTAACATATTATCACTCATTTTATTATGAGTAATAAAAAAGAAAACTTACCAATTTTTGGTAAGTTATTTAAAATATTGTCTTATTAGCGATAAATTTTTATAATTATCTTCTTTTATATCATTTCTATTAAGGAACTCTCTGACACTTATTTTATTCTCAAAACAATCTTGAATTCCATCTATAATTTGAGCTTTCTTACTTGATAATTGTTCATTAGTATAAATAAAGTAGAGCATAAAGGCTTTTAATGTAGATTCAGTATATTTTATAGCGTCATATTTATTAGCAACTAATAGTTCATCATGAGGAAAACGAATATAATCAATATACTCTAGATTATTTAATATATTATTTAGTCTTAAATATTTTCTTAAATTAATTTTATTTAAATAACTAGAAAATATTAATTCCATAAATATAGGAATCATTTCATCATCAGGACCATTTAAAAATGTTTGCTGAGTATGAGCAATTTCATGAGCATATGATTCTAGTATTAATTTAGTTAATGATAAACTTAATTTTTTAACGTATCTTATATTTTCATTTTTATAAGGAACTATACCACCCTCGACACTGTCGACAACTTTATCATATTCTCCCTTATTATTACGAATGTATTCATAAAAACTTACAGGCACATCAAAAGGGGAAATCATTCCTATTTTTTCTATTTTTTTATTTCTAAAATATTTAGATATAGGCAATCTTTGTGGATAATAAACTACATCATTAACCTTAAAATATTCATTATAAAATTCTTTTACTTTAATTAAATCTTGTTTATTAAAGTTGGTATCTATTTTAAATAAGTTACGAACATTTTTAATTAATGCATAATCATCTCTTGATTTTATATATTCACAACAATCCTTAATAAAAGTACTTCGTAAATAAAATAATTCTAATTTTTCAAATTCACTATTCATATTATTTTTCCTTTTTTCATATATATTATGTTAAATAATTAAAAAAATCAATAAAAAAAGAACAATAAAGTTCTAAATATTATAAATGGTGCGCCCAAAGGGAGTCGAACCCCTAACCTTTAGATCCGTAGTCTAACGCTCTATCCAATTGAGCTATGAGCGCAAATAAATAATTGCAAAAATAATATATCATAAAAATTTTAAAAAATAAAGTATTTTTGATTGCATAATTATTGATATGTGATATGCTTATTATAGGGTGGATAAAGAATGAAGATAGAAGCAATAAATATATTATTTGAAAATGGAGATGTTATTTCTCTTAACCAGGAAGAATGTGAAAACTTCTATATTTCTAATGTAAAAAGTAATGGAGAAGAAATTCCTTATGAGCCTACTGTAATTAGAAATAAATTATACGCTAACTTATGTTTAATTAAACTAAATAAGGATATATTAGATACATTTAAAAAGAAAAGATTACAATATAAAAAAGATATTGTGGAAATTCAAGTTGTATTTGGAAATAAATGTGCTAGATTTGATATTGCTTCTAACGCTAATCCTTTTGATGTGACTTATAATAATGATTTAGAATATATTTATGAAGATGATAAATCATTTGGTCTTTTAATGAGCGAATATAATATAAAATATAAAGATAATCTATTTGCATAGGAACAAATGTTTGTTCTTAACAAAGAAGAAAGTTTTAGAGGTATAATTTCACTATGAGGATATGGTGAAATTTTTGTGTGCCGTGCATAGCATACTAAAAAAACCTTCTCAAACAGAGAAGGTTAATATCTCAAATGGTGTCCTGTTGGAGATTCGAACTCCAGACCCTTTGATTAAAAGTCAAATGCTCTACCTACTGAGCTAACAGGACATTATAAATTGGCTGCCTCGGGGGGACTCGAACCACCGAAATGTCAGAGTCAAAGTCTGATGCCTTACCACTTGGCTACGAGGCAATTATTTAGAAGTGGTGGGAGGACATAGATTTGAACTATGGAACCCGAAGGAACAGATTTACAGTCTGCCGCGTTTGACCACTTCGCTATCCTCCCATTATATAAATGGTGCCGACAGAGGGAATCGAACCCCCAACCTACTGATTACAAGTCAGTTGCGCTACCAATTACGCTATGTCGGCAAATTAAATGGTGGGCGATATAGGACTCGAACCTATGACCCCCTGCTTGTAAGGCAGGTG
>ERZ808240.2808-NODE-2808-length-18172-cov-9.961638_pt1 | contig 18172 bp, 18 predicted proteins | sample MGYA00521084_ERZ808240 | MGnify/ENA primary metagenome ERZ808240 (study PRJEB31516, sample SAMN03275571) | gut metagenome | biome: mammalia-associated habitat; material: feces | host: Papio cynocephalus | place: Kenya | collected 2012-08-06 ... | reverse complement strand
TCCTCTTCCAGCAGAAGTGCGAAAAGCGGATGCAGGAGCTGATGGCAGGCGGCACGACGGTCATTCTGGTCTCCCATTCCATCGAGCAGATCGAGCGGATGTGCAGCAAAGTGGCATGGCTGAGCCACGGCCACCTCAAGATGAATGGCGACACTGAGACAGTCTGCAACGCATACAAGGCTGTCCAGCGCGGCGAGGCATAAATTATGAATCTGCGATTGAAGCGCATGAAAGAGCTGATGGGCTATGCTGTTCAGCTGACAAAGGACGAGGGCTTTGGAACCATGCTGGTTCGAGGAGCAGGCTTTTTCAAACGCCGGTTTTTCGGCAAAAAAGCCCGGTATCTCCCGGCGAAAAAAGTTCTGGAAGCACAACGAACAGAGATGGCAGGAAAAACCGCAGAAAACTGTGGTTTGCCGACCATCAGCATCCTGACTCCACTGTATAATACACCGAAAAAATACCTTCGAGAATTTTTGGACTCCTTTGTGAACCAGACTGCGCCCAACGGCCAGCTCTGCCTTGCGGATGCTTCGGATGCCGAACACAGTTACGTTGAGAAGATCATTTTGGAATATCAGCGAAAAAATCAACGAATAGTATACAAAAAGGCCAAAAATAAGGGCATTGCGGCGAATACCAATGCCGCCGAGAAGCTGGCAACAGGTGAATATCTCGCACTGGCTGACCACGACGACATTCTTGCACCCCATGCCATGTATGCGATGGGAAAGGCGATCCTTCTGCTCCGGCAGCAGGGCAAGCCGGACGGTTTTCTATATAGCGATGAAGCATTGTTTTCCAAGAGCATCCAGCGGCCGACAGTAGCGCATTTCAAGCCGGACTATGCGCCGGATTATCTGCTCTGCTGTAACTATATCTGCCATCTGGCGGTCTTCAAAAAGAAACTGTATGAATCCATCGGCGGTGAACGCTCAGAGTGCGACGGCAGTCAGGATCATGACCTCTTCCTGCGTCTCATCGAGAAAGTTGGCGGTGCAGCGCATGTTCCGCAGGTACTGTATTACTGGCGTGTCCATGCTGGTTCGACCTCCGGCGGAACCGATGCAAAACCCTATGTGGCTGAGGCTGCAAAGAAGGCTCTGCGCGACCATCTGACCCGAACGGGCCGGGAAGGAATTGTGGAGGATGGACTTTTCCCCAGTACCTATCGGGTAAAGTGGAAAATCGAGGGCCGGCCTAAGGTCAGCATCCTGATTCCGAACAAAGACCACACCGACGACCTCGAAAAATGTCTCCACAGCATCTGGACAAAAACGGAGTGGGACAACTATGAGGTCATTGTCATCGAGAACAATTCTACCGACCCCAAGACCTTTGACTATTATTATAAGGACGCAGAAAAACGCTACGATGGCCTGAAAGTCATTCAGTATCCTGAAAAAGGCTTCAATTTCTCCGGGATCAATAATTTCGGACGAAGATTTGCCTCTGGGGAATATCTGCTGCTTCTGAATAATGATGTTGAGATCGTCAATGGTGATTGGCTGACAGAGCTGCTGCGGCAGTGTGCCCATCCAGATGGTGCGGCCATCTGCGGTGCGATGCTCTACTATCCGGACGATACTTTGCAGCATGCCGGTGTCATTACTGGTCTGGGCGGCTACGCAGGCCACAGCCATAAGTACAAAAAGCGCGGCGGAAGCGGATATCTGTTCCGTGCGGCTACTGTACAGGATTTTTCGGCAGTGACCGGTGCCTGCCTGCTGGTGAAAACGAGCGTCTGGGATAAAGTCGGCGGATTGGATGAAAAGTTTGCGGTGGCGTTCAATGATGTGGATTTCTGTCTCCGGGTACGGGATGCAGGCTACCGCATTGCATGGACGCCTTATGCGGAACTTATCCATTATGAGAGCAAGAGCCGCGGCGGAGATGAAAAAGATCCGGCAAAAGCGGCGCGGTTCGCGTCCGAACAGCAGCGGCTTTATCAGATCCACGGCAAAGAGAATATTCTGGATGACCCCTACTACAACCCTAATCTGACCTGTGACCGGGAGGATTTTTCCGAGAGCGACGATCTGCGTGGGCTGAAAGAGGGAAAGGTGACGGTGAGGTTTCGCATATGAACATCAAAGGCCATTTTGAGACCATTACCCGGCATAAGCTGTTGGTGATGAAGTACTGCTTTGCGTGCGGACTCTATGAGCAGGGACTGATGCACGACCTGAGTAAATACAGCCCGACCGAATTTATTCCGGGCTGCATCTATTATCAGGGCGACCACAGCCCCAATGAGGCGGAACGGGAAGCCAAGGGTTACACCTCCGCATGGCTCCACCATAAAGGCCGCAACAAGCATCATCTGGAATACTGGATCGATTACAGCACCACCAAATCCGGGCTGACCGGAATGAAGATCCCTCTGCGGTATGTCTGCGAGATGGTCTGTGACCGTGTGGCGGCAAGCCAGATCTATCTGGGCGACAAGTACACCGACGAGGCTCCGTGGAACTACTATGAAAAGAGCAAGGACCACTATCTGCTTCATCCCGAGACCCGGGCATTGTTGGAAAAGCTGCTCAAAATGGTTCGGGATGTGGGTCAGGAGCGGACGTTTGCGTACATGAAAGCCCTGCTCGGCTGCGAAACAGACTACTGAAAAAATGAAATTTTTCACACAAAAAGTTTTTCGACGTTTTTTGTGCGTTCTCCCCATTGACATCAAGGCATAAATTGGATATGCTTAGGTTGGATTTTATGGAAATCAAGCGTAAAATCACAGAAATATGACCTTTTTTAAGGAGGACAGAAGCAATGAAACTGTTTAAAAAACTTCTGGCTGTTGCTCTTGTCGGCGTAATGGCTTTGACCGTATTGGCTGGATGCAGCACGACAGTTGACCCGGATACAGTATTTGAAAATGATTCGGTTTGTCAGGCGTATGACAGCCTGACGAATCAGGCAAGTGACGCTGGATACAGCACAGGTGCATACAGCCGTAAACTGAGTGAAGTTGCGAAGTCGATGTATTATGCAGCAGTGAATACCTATGGCATTGGCGGCGAATATTCTGCAGGACGTGACGAGGCGGCAAAGGCAGCTTTTGCACAGGCTGTGAAAGATGGTAAGCTTCCGGCAGGCAGTGCGCTTTGTGTTGGCTATCTGCCTTCAAATCCGGCAGGGTTTGGCGGATTTGATTACGCGAAAGTATACGAAGATTCTGAATATGGTAATGCCAATACCATCGGCATCTGCTATATCGACGGCAACCTGATGATCGTTGCAGCTTACATCCCGGCAAGCAAGTGATTTTTAAATCCTGTAACAGATAAGCAAACAGAAATCCCCGGAACGGCATTTTGGCTCGTTCCGGGGACTTTTTTGTGACACTGATTTAAAAAGGGACAGGGATCACTGCTCACCTTCGTAGATCTGGATATAACGCGGAAGATGCTTATCCTGCACGAACAGGAGTGCGCCGGTCAGAGCGACGGCCAGAAACGTAAAGATCGCTAAAAGAGCTTTGAGAATTTTCATCGTTCGATCCTCCTTGGTCGGTGAGATACGGAGCAAGGGACGTTCCGTAGATTGATGGATTTAGTATAGCATATTCTTGTCCGAAAGGCAAACGGGGGAAAACTGTCCAAACATAGAAAATCTTGTGGGATATTCATGAAAAAAGAAACGGTTAGACATGGCTAATCGTCGAAAGTGGCAAAGAAAATTAAGGAATTTGCATCATTTCGGCCTTGTTGTCGTTGACTTCCCACGCCAAAATGATACAATAAATGTGTTAAGCAGCTGCTGTCCCTGTACCAGTGCGCCTGCATGGGCGTGGGGATGGCAATCTTAGTCAGAATGGGGGATTTATAGTCCATGTTGAACAAGCTGAAACGTGCGGCACTTGGCGCGCATACGCCGCATGACAAAGCAACTGCTGCAAGCAAGCCTGTCCCGATGCCTCTGCCCGCGCAGGTACGCATCCTGATGAGCCAGCACATTGGTGCGCCGGCCAAGGCACTGGTCAAGAAAGGTGACGAAGTTTTCGTCGGTACCAAGATCGGTGAGGCAGGCGGTTTTGTCTCTGCAAATATCCACTCGAGCGTTTCCGGTACGGTGGCGGCCGTCGAGCCGTTCCGTCTGTCCAACGGTCGGATGTGTGATTCGGTAGTTATCAAGACCGACGGCAAGCAGACCGTTGATCCGGATATCAAGGCTCCGGTCGTGACCGATAAGGCAAGCTTCCTCGCCGCAGTGCGTGAGAGCGGTTTGGTCGGTCTGGGCGGCGCAGGCTTCCCGACCGACGTCAAGCTCCAGCCGAAGAGCCCAGTCGATACCCTGCTAATCAATGCTTCCGAGTGTGAAGTCTGGCTGACGAGCGACACGCAGGAGATGCTGAACTGCAGCGATGATATCATTCGTGGTATTCAGGCAGTGCTGCAGTACACCAATATCCCGAAGTGTGTCATCGGCATCGAGAACAACAAGCCCGAGTGCATTGATCTGCTCTGCAAGAAGACCAAAGACATCCCGAGCATCGAGGTCAAGCCTCTGCCCAGTGTCTATGGTACCGGTGCTGAGCTGATCCTCATCGAAAAGTGTCTGGGCCGCGAAGTTCCGCACGGCGGTCTGCCTGCTGATGCAGGTGCCATCGTCATGAACGTCACCAGTGTTTCCAGTCTCGGTAAATATCTGGCGACCGGTATGCCGGTCGTCTCCCGTACCATTACTGTGGACGGCGACGCGTGCGCAAAGCCCCAGAACCTCATCGTTCCGGTCGGTACGGCATACGAAGATATCATCGACGCTGTCGGCATCAGAGGCGGCGTCACGCTGGGCAAGGTCGTTGCAGGCGGTGCCATGATGGGCCCGGCGGTCGAGAACCTGAGCTATCCGACCACCAAGACCACCTCTGGTCTGATCCTGCTGAGCGACACTGCCGCACAGCCGGCTCCGGTCAATCCCTGCATCCGCTGCGGCCGCTGCGTCGAGTATTGCCCGATGGGTCTGGAGCCTGTCGAGGTCAATCAGGCATATGCTGCCCGTGACGTGAAGGAGCTTGGCAAGCTGCATGTTGATTACTGCTTTAACTGCGGTTCCTGCTCGTTCGTCTGCCCGGCAAAACGTCCCTGCACCCAGATGATGGGTCTGGCAAAGGCGTTCTACCTTGGTGAAATCAAAAAAGGAGGCAATAAGTAATGGATACGAAGCTTATTGTTTCGGCCTCTCCGCATCTGCGGTCTGAGGAGACGACCACCGGCTTGATGGCAAACGTGATCGTTGCTCTGACCCCCTGCGTGGTGGCCTCTGCAATTATTTTCGGCCTGCGCGCTCTGCTGGTCACCGCAGTTTCTGTGGTCGCCTGCGTTGCGTTCGAGTGGCTGTACTGCAAACTGCTCAAGAAGCCCAACCCTATCGGCGATCTGTCTGCTGTGGTCACGGGCATTATCCTTGCGATGAACGTTCCGGTGGGTATGCCTCTGGGTCAGCTCATCATCGGTGATTTCGTTGCGATCGTCGTCGTCAAACAGCTGTTCGGCGGCATCGGTATGAACTTCGCGAACCCGGCTCTGGTCGGCCGTATCGTTCTGTTCATCAGCTTTGCCGGTTCTATGAACAAGTGGGTCTTCCCGGATGCGGCTGTCGATCAGCTGTCCTCTGCAACTCCGCTGGCTGTTGCCGATAAATCCAAGCTGAGCCTGCTGGATCTGTTCATGGGCATTCATGGCGGTGTTCTGGGCGAGACCTGCGCTCTGGCGATCGTTCTCGGCCTGATCTATCTGGTCGCAACCAAGACCATCAGCATCGCAATTCCGGCTGCTTATGTCGGCAGTGTCTTTGTGTTCTACCTCATTGCGACCCATAGTCTCCATGCCGCTTTGGTGGCTGTCCTGTCGGGCGGTCTGCTGTTCGGTGCAGTCTTTATGGCGACCGACTATGTCACCAGCCCCTTCACCCTGAAGGGCAAGCTGGTCTACGGCGTGGCTCTGGGCATTGTTACCTTCGCGATTCGTTACTGGGGCAGCTACACCGAGGGTGTGTCCTTCGCACTGCTGTTCATGAATCTGTGGGTTCCTTACATCAATGACCTGACCCGTCAGACTCCGTATGGCTATGTCAAGCCCGCAAAACCTGCAAAGGAGGGTGCTGGCAAATGAATAAGTCTTCTACTTGGGAGAGTACCGTCAAGCCGGTCGTTGTGCTGAGTGTGATCTCGCTGGTCGTCAGCCTGCTGCTGGCGATCGTCAACTCGATGACGGCTCCTGTTATTGAGGCAAACGAAAAGGCCACCACGCTGGCGGCTTACGTCGATGTCATGCCGACCGTTTCCGACGCTTCGACGCTGGAAGAGGTCACGGACTACACCACGGCGAATGTTTCCGGCGTCGTTAAGGCTGAGGATGGCAGCATTGCGATCAAGGCTGGCGAGTCCGGTTTCGACGGCGGTATCCTGACTGTTATCATGGGCTTTGATTCCACCGGCAAAGTGACCGGTATGTGGGTCGACGCCTCCACCCAGACCAGCGGCATCGGCAGCAATGTTGCCAAGGCTGACTATCTGGCACAGTTCAATGGCATGGATGGCACCCAGAACATCGTGATGAATCAGGATTTCGACGCTTACAGCGGCGCAACCATTTCGTCTACCGCTCTGTTTGCCGCCATCAATGACTGCATCAGCTGCTATAACGAGCTGGCATAAAGGAGGTTGGTAAGAAATGGCACAAGAAAAAAAGTCCAAGGTAAGCATCCTTACCAACGGTATTATTAAAGAAAACCCTGTCCTGCGTCTGGTTCTGGGCACCTGCTCCTGCCTGGCGGTCACGACGGCGGTTTCCAGCGCACTGGGTATGGGTGCGGCGTTCACCTTCGTTCTGGTCTGCGCAAACATCCTGATTTCTCTGCTCCGCAACGTCATCCCTGCAAAAGTCCATCTGCCCTGCTACATCGTCATCATCGCAGGCTTCGTGACCATCGTCCAGATGTTCATGCACGCCTACATGGAGAGCCTGTACAGCGCACTGGGCGTCTTCCTGCCCCTGATCGTTGTCAACTGTATCATTCTGGGCCGTGCCGAGATGTTCGCCTGCAAGAACAGCGTCGTTGACTCTGCTCTGGACGGCATCGGCATGGGCATCGGCTACACCCTGACCGTCGTCCTGATGGCTTCTATCCGTGAGATCCTCGGCAGCGGCACCTGGCTTGGTTTCCAGGTCCTGCCCGAGAGCATGGCAAAGATGAGCATCATGACCCAGGCTCCCGGCGCATTCTTCTGCTACGGCGTCCTGATGGCAGGCTGTGTCTGGCTGGAAGGCAAACTCGACGCTCGCATCGAGCGCAAGAGCTGCTGTGACATCGACAATCTGAAGAAGGAGGGCTAATAAGATGCTCGTCAAACTTGCCGCCATCTTCTTCAGCATGATCCTTGTCAACAACTACGTGCTGGTGAAGTTCTATGGCATCTGCCCGTTCCTGGGCGTTTCCAAAAAGCTGGACTCCGCCGTTGGTATGTCCGGCGCAGTCATCTTCGTCATGTTTGTGGCGACGGCCGTCACGTTCCCCATCCAGATCTTTATCCTGAATCCGGCAAAGCTGGAGTACCTCCAGACCATCGTCTTCATTCTGGTCATCGCTGTTCTGGTCCAGTTCATCGAGATCTTCCTGAAGAAGTATGTGGTCGCTCTGTATAACTCTCTGGGCGTTTACCTGCCCCTGATCACCACCAACTGCTGCGTTCTGGCTGTCACCATTCTGGTCGTCAGCGACTACGGCGCAGATGTCGAGACTCTGGGCTTTGGTGCTGCATACATCGAAGCTCTGGTCTGCGCGATCGGCGCAGGCGTCGGCTTTATGCTGGCAATGGTCATGTTCAGCGGCGTGCGTAAGCGTGTGGAAGCCTGCGATCCCCCGGCACCCTTCAAGGGTCTGCCCATCACTCTGATCGCAGCTGCTATCACCAGCCTGTCGTTCATGGGCTTCGGCGGCATCGTCGAAAACCTGTTCAACGTAACGCTCTAAGGGAGGAAACAGAACTATGAATATTGCATCGGCTGTTATCCTCTGCACCATCGTGGGCGCGGTGGGCGCGATCGTTCTGGTCGCTGCCGCCAAGTTCATGGCGGTCGAGGAGGATCCTCGAATCGAAGAAGTTGCCTCCTGTCTGGCAGGCGCAAACTGCGGCGGCTGCGGCTACGCAGGCTGTTCTGACTACGCAAAGGCAGTCGTTATGGACGGCGTGCCCTGCGACAAGTGCGCTCCTGGCGGCCCGAAGGCTGCTGCTGCCATCGCCAAGATCATGGGCGGTGAGGCAAGCGGCGTCGTCAAGAAGGCCGTTGTCCAGTGCCAGGGCAATTCCGAACACTGCAAGCCCAGCTACGATTACAAGGGCATCCAGAGCTGCGCTGCGGCTGCCGCACTGTACGGCGGCCCCAAGACCTGCTCTTTCGCCTGCGTTGGTCTGGGCGACTGCACCAAGGTCTGTAAGTTCGACGCTATCCACATCGTCGACGGTGTGGCAAAGGTCGATAAGGACAAATGCACCGGCTGCGGTGCCTGCGCAAATATCTGCCCCAAGAAGGTCATCATGATCGACACTGCCGGCCCTCGTAAGCCGGTCGTCATGTGCTCCAATCAGGATAAGGGCCCTATGGCAATGAAAGCCTGCACCACCTCCTGCATTGCCTGCGGTATGTGCGAGCGTACCTGTAAGTTTGATGCTATCCATGTCGTTGACGGCGTGGCTCGCATTGACTACGACAAGTGCAAGGGCTGCGGCATGTGCGCACAGAAATGCCCGAAGCACATCATCCTCTTCCCTCTGAAGGATGATCCCAATCCCCCGAAGCCGGTCGTGAAGCCTGCTGCACCGGCTGCAAAACCGGCAGAGGCAAAGACTGAGGCGGCTCCCAAGTCTGCTGAATAATCTCAGCATCTTCAAAAGGAACGAGTCTGTTAGGGCTCGTTCCTTTTTTGTTTATAATGCAGTGGCACTTTTGTAAAATCTATGCTATAATTTTTTTATCTGCAAACTTTGCGACGAGTGATTGAAAAAAGGAAAAGGAGTGTTCTTGCATTGAGTTTGCTGTGGATGGACTATGAGACGGAATTTGAGGATCTGGCGGAGGCTTCTTTCCAGAAAGAAGTAGAGGAAAACCCGGATTATTACGCTTCCCTCAGCCCACGAACCAGTAAGATCATTTACCGTGATACTCGCTACAACATTGATTTTTTGTATACGGCCTATCTGCTGCATGATGATAAGATCATGGCCGACTATGCAGTCTGGCTGTATGAGCTGCTGGTTTCGGTCATCCGGGAGCAGACTCCGGAACAGACCAGCCAGTATGTCATCGAGCATTTTGATGTCATCCGCCGCTGTGTTCTGGATACAGTCAGCCCGGAAAAACAGCCGGAACTGCTCCGGCTTATCGACCTTGCGAAAGAGGATATCCGAAAGGCAGCACCGCCCAAGAAGGACGTTGCGGATAAGACCTGCCGCTATGAGGCGGAGATCGAACAGTATCTGGACAGCCTGTTCAAGAAGAATAACCGCCGGGCGTTCTATCTTGTTCAGAACTTTGTGGAACGGGGCATTCCCCTCAGCGATGTCTATGTAGAGATTTTGGCTGAGAGTATGCGCCGCATCGGTGAGCTGTGGCACACGGCACAGATCACCGTTGATACCGAGCATTACTGTACCTCGGTCACACAGATGGCAATGGCGGAGCTCTACCCGGTGCTGTTTGAAACAAAGCGGAAAAACAAGACCTTGCTTTGTGCCTGTCCGGGTACCGAGCTGCACGAGATGGGTGCCAGAATGGTGGCAGACATTTTCGAGAATGACGGCTGGGACAGTGTTTATCTGGGGGCGGCCGTGCCGGAAGACGCCATGATGGATGCTGTCGAGGAGAACAAACCTGACCTCATTGCCCTGTCGGTGACGATGCCTCAGCACCTCATCGCCTGTCAGGAGATGGTAGAGCATCTGCGGAAGGAATACCCGGAAGCGAAGATCGCGGTCGGTGGAAAAGCGTTTTCCAGCACCCATGAACTCTGGAAACAGTGGCCGGTGGATTTTTACGCCGTGGATGCCCGTGACCTTTTGCACTATGCAGACCAAAATTGTTGAAAAGCGAAACTGTTAAAGAAGACTGGATGAGCGATGTTTGAGTATAAAGATGAATACTATGAGATTCAAAAGATGAACAATCAGCTCATCAATTCTCAGCGTGCCCTGACGAAGACCAACCAGCGTCTCAAGCAGGCACTGGCTGATATCCGGAGCGCAAACGATACGATCGCACTGCTGGAACAGGATGAGCTGACCGGGTTGTTCCGGGTGTCGGCTTTTTACCGGAAGGTAAAATGGCGTCGCGTACAGGCTCCGGAACAGCTGTTTGATATCATCGTACTGAACATCGAGCATTTTTCTCTTGTCAATGAGCTGTTCGGACGGAAAGCCAGCGAACAGCTGGTGCGGTCGCTGGCACTGTTCCTGACTGGGCTGGAACATGCAGAGGATGGCATTATCGCACGGTCGTCCGGCGATGTATTTTACCTGTATATGCCGGTCGTTCTGGGAAAAGAACGTTTCTACGACCAGATGGAGAAAAAGCTGCCGGAGTTTTTCAATGCCTATCCGCTGCCGATCCACTTGAGCGGACGGATCGGCGTCTATACCGGCGGAGAAGAAGAGATACCGGTCGAGCAAATGTGCGACCGTGCCCGTCTTGCGCTGGATACGGTAGGAAAGCAGGACGATGGGAAAATTGCGTTCTATACCCGGGAACTGCACGAAAAGCTTCTGATGGAACACCGCATCCTTGACAGCGTGCAGGACGCTCTTGAGAATGGGGAGTACAAACTTTACTTACAGCCAAAAGTCGATATGGCGAAGGATGGCGAGATGGTCGGAGCGGAGGCTCTCATCCGCTGGATCAGCCCGGAAATGGGATTTATTCCGCCGGATAAGTTCATCCCTCTGCTGGAAAAAGAGGGGCGTATCTACCCCGTCGACCAATATATCTGGGAAGAAGCCTGCAAATTCCTCCATGAGCGGAAAGTCCGGGGGATGAAGCCGGTCACAGTCTCGGTGAATCTGGCCCGGGCCGACCTCTATCAGCCCGACCTGCTGGATGTTCTGACCGGCCTGCTGAAAAAATATGACCTGAAACCACAGGAACTGAATCTTGAGATCATCGAGCGCGATTATACCGGCGATTCCGAACACATGTTCGAGATCTTGGGGAAGCTCCGGAATACGGGATTCACCATCGAGATGGATGATTTCGGTGTGGGTGAATCCTCGCTGGCGATGGCGGCAGAGATGCCGGTGGACGTGCTGAAACTCGACCGGCAGTTTCTGGTGGCAAATCTTCACAGTGAACGGCATGTGGCAGTCATCCGGCTGATTTTGAATCTGGCGAAAACGCTGGGGATGAAGGTCATTGCCGAGGGCGTTGAGACGAAAGAACAGGCCGACCTGCTGCTCTCGCTGGGATGCCATTATGCGCAGGGCTATCTGTATGGCAAGCCGGAACCGGCGCAGAAATTTTTGGAACAGAAATAAGAGCGTCTGCCGGACGCTCTTATTTCGCAGATAAACATCAGATAAAAAGTGAGGAGCATCATGGAACAAAAAGCGCGCCTGCGGAACACAGGCTTCGTCACCTTCTTTTTCAGCGGTATCTGCGCGATTTCCAGCGGAGTGGTCGTCAGCCTGCTGCAGGAACAGTACGGCTTTGCCTACGGCATGACCGGGACCCTGCTTTCCCTGATGAGCATCGGAAACCTGCTGGCAGGTCTGCTCATCGGTGTTCTGCCCGGTGTGCTGGGAATGAAACCCAGTGTTCTCCTGCTTACCATCGGCTATGCGGTGGGTTACGGCATCATGGGCATGACCGGTGTGGAAACATTGCTGGCGGTGGCGTTTTTCCTTGTGGGTATTGCGAAGGGAAGCGTTATCAATACCTGTACCATCCTTGTCAGCGATAACTCCGCCGACCGCACCCGTGGCATGAACCTGATGCACAGCTGCTATGCCTGCGGTGCGCTGCTCTGCCCCTTCTTGATCGCAGCAGCGGCAAAGGTCAGTACCTCGCTGGCAGTCATTGCACTGGCAGTTCTGGGCGGTGTGCTATGGCTCGTCTATCTTTCAACACCCTTTGGCAAAAAAGTCAAAGGCAGCAAGACAAAAGAGAAAATTGATTGGAGCTTTCTGTACTCCGTGCGGTTCTGGCTCCTGATCGGTCTGCTGTTCTGCCAGAATGCTGCGGAGCAGAGCGTTACCGGCTGGATGGTGACCTACTTCAAGGGCAGCGGCATCATTGCCGGAACGCTGGCGGCCTACACCGTGACCGTCATGTGGGGAGCAACGCTGGTCGCACGTCTGCTCATTGCATTCGTCTTCCCCTTCAAACAGCCCCGGAAGGCGATGGTCGTTATGGCCCTGACCTGCACCATCTTCTATGTGGCAATGATGCAGGCGCACAGCCAGCTCCCGGCGATCCTGCTGCTGTTCGCCTTTGCATTCGCAATGGCCGGTATGAACCCGACAGCCGTTGCCAGTGCAGGCAAGATGACGAGCGTTACCAGCATGGGAATCATGCTCCCGGTGGCGTCCAGCGGTGCGATTTTGATGCCGTGGGTCATTGGCCGAGTGGCAGAGTCTGCCGGTCTTGCTGCCGGTATGATGACGAATATCATCCCCTGCATCGGCCTGCTCATCTTCGCTGTCCTCGTCTCCCGTCTGCCGGAGGAAGAGTAAATTCAGTATATAAACGACGAAACCGCCCTGCGATGTGCAAGGCGGTTTCGCTGTTTATTCGGTGATGCCCCGGGCTTTCGCGCTGAACTCACAGCCGCAGTAGTCCTGACGGTAAAGGCCGTATTTCTCGGACAGCTGAAGGGAACGCAGATAGCCGTTGTGCTTTTTGAAGTCGGAGGGCAGATGCTTCACTCCGAATTCAGCTTCCAGTTCCTGCCCGATTTGATTGATTCGCGCGGCATCCTTATGCGGACTGATGGAGAGAGTCGTGGTGAACCAGTCAAAGCCGTGCTCGGCGGCGTACTGCGCTGCCCGGCGCATCCGGAGACGGTAGCAGATGGTACAGCGGCTCCCGCGTTCCGGCTCGGTTTCCAGTCCGGCGACGGCGGAATAGAACTCCTGTGGGTCGTAGAGGTCTTCGATGACCGTCACGCCCAGCGGATGCGCGGCGGCAACGAACCGCTCCAGCTCCTCACCCCGGCGGTGATACTCGGCGGCAGGCCATGTGTTCGGGTTGTAGTAGAGGACGGTGATCTCAAAATACTGGCAGAGCTGCTCCAGAACGGCACTGGAACAGGGGCCGCAGCAGGCATGAAGAAGCAGCTTCGGACGGGTGCCGGAGAGCGTTTTCAACACTTCGTCCATCTGCTGTGCAAAATTCAACTGTTTTGACATAGATTTCATCCTTTGGTATACTAAGTGTGCTTTCTGTAATTATAACACACTTTGCGATAAAATAGGAGAACTACCATGACACCTGAGAAAATTTCCCGTATCAACGAGCTGGCTCATAAGAGCAAAACCACCGGTCTGACCGACGCCGAAAAAGCCGAGCAGCAGGCACTCCGCAAGGAGTACCTCGCCGACGTCAAGGCGAACTTCCGCTCTCAGCTGAACAATATTGAGATCAAGGAGCCGGACGGCACAGTCCATAAGCTGGCGAAGAAAGACTGAGAGGGCTATCCAACCAAAACGGAAAAGTCGTACAAAAACGGCTTTTCCTCTTTTTTTGTCTTTCAAACCGTGCTATACTATACTAGAGCTGTTGTGGGTTCCTGACAGGAGACAGACAGCGTAAAATCGTTTCCAAGGTGGCGTATCCCGGGCAAGGTGTCCGGAAAAGGCTGTCTTATGAAAATTCATAAAGAGGTCATTTATTATGCTTACTGCAATTACGGGTATCAACTGGGGCGATGAAGGCAAGGGCCGCATGGTCGACCTGATCAGCCAGGAGTACGACATCGTTGCACGCTATCAGGGCGGCAACAATGCAGGCCACACCGTCAAGAACGAGCGCGGCAAATTCGTGCTGAATCTGCTGCCCTCCGGTATCCTCCGCCCGAACGTTGTCTGCGTCATGGGCAATGGTATGGTCATTGATCCGCATCATCTGGATGGCGAGATCAACAAGCTGCGTGAGCAGGGCATCGAAATCAGCCCTGCGAACCTGAAGATCTCTGACCGTGCTACCATCACCATGCCGTATCATGTTGAGCAGGACGGTCTGGAAGAAGCTCGTTTGTCCAAGACCGGCGCGCAGTTCGGTTCCACCAAGCGCGGCATCGCTTACGCTTACGGTGATAAGTACATGAAGAAAACCCTCCGCATGGGCGACCTGCTCCATCTGGATGAGGCAGTCAAGAAGCGTCTCGTCACCATGGTCGATTCCAAAAATCTGGTGATGGAGGGCAGCTACAACGCTGCTCCCATCAGCGTGGATGAGATGTGGGCATGGCTGGAGAAGTACGCCGCTATCTTCAAGGATTATATCTGCGATGTCGGCCAGTATCTGGCAGATGCAGACGCAGCAGGCAAGAAGGTCCTGTTCGAGGCTCAGCTGGGCGCACTGCGTGATATCGACTTCGGTATTTATCCCTACACCACTTCTTCCAACGTCATCGGTGCTTATGCTCCCATCGGCGCAGGCATCCCGGGCCACAAGCTGCATAACTCCATCGGCGTCATGAAGGCTTATTCTTCCTGCGTCGGTGACGGCCCCTTCACCGCAGAGCTGGCAATGACCGAGGAAGAGAAGCACGACCTGCGTGAGGCTGGCCACGAGTACGGCGCAGCTACCGGCCGTCCTCGCCGTGTCGGTCCTATCGACCTGGTCGCAAGCCGCTATGGTGTCTTCTGCCAGGGCTGTGATGAGGTCGCTCTGACCCTGCTGGACGTTCTGGACTACATGGAGAAGATCCCGATGGTCACCGCTTACAAGCTGACCGACGGAACCACCACCACCCGTTTCCCGATGGGCGAGGCTCTGGATACCGCACAGCCGGTGGTCGAGTATCTGCCGGGCTGGCACTGCGATATCACCGCAGCACGCAAGTGGGAAGACCTGCCCAAGGAAGCTCGGGACTACATCGAGTACCTCGAAAAGGCAGTTGGCTGCAAGATCACCTATATCTCGGTCGGCGCAGAGCGTGAGGCATATATCCATCACGTCTAAGCAGATGCAGCCCGACCGTAATCGAAAAGGAAGCGTCACAATATGTTTGATATCATTACTGACAGCGCGTGCGACCTGACGCCGGAAACGGCGAAACAGCTGAATATCGAAGTGGTGCCATTCTATGTCTCTCTGGATGGCGAGCATTACCAGAAAGAGGGCAAAGAGATCTCGGTACGGGCTTTTTATCAGTTCATGGTCGATAATCCGTCGGCATACCCCAAGACCAGCCTCGCCTCCATTGAGGACTTTGAGGAAGTCTTCCGCAAGCAGGCCGAAGCAAGCCGTCCGACCCTCTGCCTTTGCTTTACCGGCAAGATGAGCGGCTGCGTCGGCAGCGCACGAAATGCCCGGGAGCTGGTTCTGGAAGATTATCCAGACGCAAAGATCGAGGTTCTGGATACCGAGGCGGCGACTGTCACCGAGGCTATCACGGTCGAGAATGCTGTCGCCATCCGGGATGCAGGCTGCACGCTGGAAGAGGCGGTTGCATGGCTTTCCGCAGAACGTGCGACCAATCAGATCTTCTTCACGGTCGGCAACCTCGATTACCTTATCAAGGGCGGTCGTATCGGCAAGGCGACTGGCCGTGCGGCAAATATCCTCGGTATCAAGCCGATGATTTTGTTCAAAGAGGGCGAGATCTTCTCCGGCGGCGTGGCACGCGGCCGTCAGAAGAGCTTTGAGAAAGCTCTGGAACAGCTGATGGGTTATCTGGATTCCCACGGCGGCAACCCGGACGATTACCGTATCACTGTTGGCTATGGCTACGATGAGGAAGAGGGCAAGCGTCTGTGGATGCAGACTCGTGCGGCTCTCCGTGCCAAGTATCCGGCAAGCAAGTGCGACGTCGAGATGCTGCAGATCGGCTGCACCATCGCAGTCCATACCGGCCCCTATGCCCTTGGCATGGGTATCGCCCGGTGTTGGAAGAAACAGTAAATAAGCAATGAAGAACGGCGTAGGAGAACTGCGCCGTTTTTCTATCGAAAAGATACCAGACTTCCCGGAAAAATAGCACAAAAACGCCCCATATCTGCACCATCTTGGTGTTCGATATGGGGCGTTTTTACGAATGTGTTTTTGCTAGGATCAGCTTCGGTTCTCGACCCGGGAAGCAAGGCGGTTGAAGCGTTTTTCCTTTTCATCGTCGGGCTTGTCATTCTCTTCCGGCGAAAGCTTCGGACTCAGCCGGACTTCGGTGACCCGGCGGCGTGCCGTGCGAGTCACGACGCCGTCAAAATCGCCCAATGAGAAGTGGTCGCCGACCTTCGGCAGGTGATGGGTCTTTTCCTGTACCAGACCGTTGACGGTGTTGGAGTCGATCTCATCATCCTCAGGCAGGCCAAGCGTCTCGTAGAGGTCGTCTACGCTGGCGGAGCCGGATACCAGCCAGCTGCCGTCCGACTGCTGGCGGAAATCTTCCGTCTCTTCGTCATGTTCATCCCAGATCTCGCCGACCAGCTCTTCCAGGATATCTTCCAGTGTGATGATGCCCTCGGTTCCGCCGTATTCGTCCACGACCACGGCCAGATGATGATGCTGCTCTCGCAGGGTGCGGAGCAGCTGGGAGATCTGGGTAGAACCGGTCGTGTACAGAGTGGGGGTAACGAGGTCGTCGATGGTAGCGGCCTTTTTCAGGCGAGCCAGATAGAAATCCTTCTCGTGAACCACACCGATGATGTTGTCGATGGTGCCGTGATAGACCGGCAGACGAGAGTAACCGGAATCGGCGAAGGTCTGCGCCAGCTCCTCAAGGGAAGTCTCGTCAGAGACAGCAATGACATCGACACGGGGGGTCAAAATCTCCTCAACTTCTACATCGTCGAATTCGATAGCACTCCGGATGAGCTGGCTCTCACGGTCGGTCAGCTCGCCGTCGCTTTCGGCCTCACTCACCATTGTCATCAGCTCACCCTCGGTGATGGAGTCATTCTCGCTGCTGTGGACAAAACGCCCCAGCAGTTTTTTCCACTGGCTGAACAGCCATGTCAGGGGAGTGAACAGAACCATCAGAAGGTTCAGAATGGGTGAGACAAGGGTGGCAATCTTTTCGGGCATCTCTTTCGCAAGGCTTTTTGGGGTCACCTCACCGAAAATCAGGACGACCACCGTCAGCACGATGGTGGAAATGGTTGCGCCTCGTTCCGGGCCGAAGCATTTAGTGAACAGGATGGTGCCAATAGAAGCGGCAGCGATGTTCACGATGTTGTTGCCGATCAAAATCGAGGAGAGAAGCTTGTCGTACTGTTCTGCCATTGCCAGCACACGGGCGGCGGAGACGTCGCCGTCGTCAGCACGGCTTTTCAGGCGTATCTGGTTCAGGGAAGAAAATGCGGTCTCGGAGGCGGAGAAAAAGGCGGAAAAAGCCACCAGAATGATCAACGCCACCAAGAGCGTAATACTGCCATCGTCCATAAAAAGGGAAATCACACTCAACTTTCTTTTATAATATTGGCTGTAAGGTTGAAAGCAGATGCAGATATGGAAGACCGGTCTCAGCCTGCGGCGGAAACGGTCTTTTGCTTGCTTTCCAGTTTAACAAAAATGTGCTTTCCACCGTTGCCTTCGACGATGAAAAGCACATTGTTCAGGGTCTATAATAACATATTCCGGACCCTCACGCAAGCGTTACAGCTTTTGTGCAGGTACAAAATGTGTAAAAAGTGTGTGAATGCGAATCATTTCAGCACCAGAGCGGTACCGTCATAATCCACGGTCAAGGTCGAGCCCTCGGCGTAATCACCACGGATGATGGCTTTTGCGATGAGCGTCTCCACACGGCTCTGGATGAACCGCTTGATGGGACGGGCACCGTAAACGCTGTCATAAGAGGAGTCGATGATATAATCCTTGGCTGCGGTGGTGACCTCAAGGTTGAGGTGTTTGCCCTCATCCATGCGGTGACGCAGGTCATTGAGCTGCAGATCGACGATGCTCCGCATCTCGTCCTTGGTCAGGCTCTTGTAGTAGACGATCTCATCCAGACGGTT
>ERZ808240.2807-NODE-2807-length-18172-cov-43.549760_pt1 | contig 18172 bp, 14 predicted proteins | sample MGYA00521084_ERZ808240 | MGnify/ENA primary metagenome ERZ808240 (study PRJEB31516, sample SAMN03275571) | gut metagenome | biome: mammalia-associated habitat; material: feces | host: Papio cynocephalus | place: Kenya | collected 2012-08-06 ... | reverse complement strand
ATTTCTTCCGATACTTCATTTTCTGAAACTTCTTCTTCTGATTTTTCTTCTGTGGAAATCTCTGTTATTTCTACAGGTTCAGCATCGTCTTCCTCTGCAGCTTCCTGTTCCGCTTCTTGTTCTTCTGCAGATTCCGGTTCTTCTGCCATCTCCTCTACAGGCTCTGTTTCATCTATTTCTTCCAGTTCTTCTGTTTCCGGAATTTCTTCCGATATTTCATTCTCAGAAACTTTCTCTTCCGGTTCCTCTTCTGTTTCTTCGATTTTCTCCGGTTTCTCTTCTGCTGAAATTTCTGACACTTCTGCAGACTCGGTATTCTGCTCAGAATCTTCTGTTTCCTTGGTTTCTTCTTCCACAGATTCCGGCTCCGGCTTTACTTCCTGCTCTGCTTTCTTCTCTTCTTCTCTGAAAGCAGGCATATCATCTATTTTCTGTGTTGTTGCCTGGAAAATGGAATCCACCGGAAGTGCCTTTGTTGCATCGGATGCTTCCATATCCTCTTCTGCAAGCATTTCCGCTATATTCTTTGCAAGTGCTTCCTGCAGATTTATCGTACTGTATTCATCACCGACATCAATTGTTTTTACATGGATATCATCAATATCAGGACTTACGATCTTCATATCTGCATCTTCATCTGCTTCTGCCTTTACAGAATCTGCAGATTCCATATTTTCACTTTCAGCAGGAATTTCCGCTTCTTCAGACTTTTCCTCTGCCTGCACTTCTTCCTGCGGGTATAAATTTTCAGCTTCTATTTCCGCTTCAACTTCTTTTGTCGGAATTTCTGCTGTGATCACACCTGCAGCTTCTACAGATTTGATCTCGATCGGCATAGAAGGCTGCTGTTCCTCCTGCACTGCTTCTTCCGGTTCCGGAGCTGCAAATCGTGCATTGTATTTTTCCTGCTGCTCCGGTGTCAGAGGTGCATGCAGCATTTTCAGCTCCAGTGCTTTTATGACATACTTACCTTCTCCGAACCATAAGATCAGTTCATCACATTCTTCCACACATCTTGTGGCAAGTCCGATCCTGTGATACAGATAAGCCAGTTCATATGCCCATTTTTCCCGATAATCTCTTTTTTTATATTCTTCAAGTACAGCAATCCGTTCTTCCAGACTGACATCCTGTGCTTCATATAACCGATACTGTAAAATGAAACGCCCTGTATCTCTCGGCGCGATCTGGATAAACTCTTTATAGTACTCAACGGCCTGTACTGTCTCTTCCAGTTTAATGGAAAGCTCACAAAGCGAATATACGATCTTACGCGATCCCGGCTGCAGATCATAAGCTAATAGTAAAACCTCTTTACTTTCCTCATATCGTCTGTTGATCTTGTAAAGCTCACTTACTTTACAGAGCATCACAACGCTTCTGACCCTTCTCCAGTCGATCGTATCTGCTATTTTTACTGCCTGTATGTAGTCCTTCTGCTCGATCAGTGCATTGATTTCCTCTGCCCTGATCCGATATTCATATTTATCCAATTTCTTTCACCTCAATTTAATGGTAAGAACTGCTTTTTGAAACATTCATATTCCGTTTTAGTTTAACATAGTCATATACCTGTGTCAAAATAATAACCGTGTTTTAACTGTGAATTTTCTATCGTTCTTTTTCCATGGAAAGCAGAAGATTGGAAAGGGTTGCAAACTGGGAAAGTGTCAGTGCTTCTCCCCGGATCGTGGCAGGCAGATCCATTTCGGAAAGTGCACAAAGAACCTGTTCTTTCTGTGCCACACCACCGTTTGTCAGCCCATTTACCAGTGTTTTTCTTCTCTGGTTAAAACTTGCCCGGATCAGAGAAAACATATGATGCTCATCTTCAGCAAAAACCGGTGCTTTTTCATATCTTGTCAGCCTGATCACAGCACTTCCCACATTTGGCCGCGGAATAAAACAGTTTGGTGGCACATTTGCCACAATTTCCGGTTTTGCATAATACTGTACAGCAAGAGACAATGCACCATAGTCTTTTGATCCCGGGCCTGTCTGCATTCTGTCCGCCACTTCCTTCTGTACCATGATCGTAATACTTTTCAGCGGTACATGATTTTCAAACAGCCCCATAATGATCGGTGTTGTAATATAATAAGGCAGATTTGCCACAACCTTGATCGGATTTCCGTTATTTTTTTCATCTGCCAGCTTTCTGATATCTACCTTTAAGATATCCTCATTGATCACAGTAACATTATCGTAGGCAGACAATGTATCTTTCAGAATCGGAATCAGATTTTTATCGATTTCCACCGCAACCACTTCTCTCGCGTGTTCTGCCAGATATTGTGTCATTGTTCCGATACCGGGTCCTATTTCCAGCACCATATCTTCCTCTGTGATCTCTGCAGCATCAATGATCTTATCCAGCACTCTCGGATCGATCAGAAAATTCTGTCCGAATTTCTTCTGAAAATTAAAATTATATTTCTGTAATATTTCTATCGTTCCCGATGGATTTCCTAAGTTAGCCATTTTATTTTTCCTTTTTCATTTTATGAGATAATTCGACATGAAATTTTTCATTTCATGCTTTCATTATAGCAGATGAAATAATTTCTTTGTGTTTTCTGTCGAAATATTTACCACTTCTTCTTCCGATATTCCCTTAAGATGTGCCAGTTCTTTTACCACATAAGGAATATTTAAAGAAGAGTTTCTTTTTCCGCGATTCGGTTCCGGTGCAAGATACGGACTGTCTGTTTCCAGCAGGATCCGTTCCATCGGGATCTCCATCACTGCCTCTTTCAATTTTTTGGCGTTTTTAAAGGTAAGAACACCTCCGATACCAAAATAGTATCCCATTTTCAAAAATTCCTTTGCTGATTCCTTCGTATAAGAATAGCAGTGGATCACACCATTTGCCGGAAACTGCTTTAAAATCTCGATCGTATCCTGCGCTGCATCCCTGGAATGGATAATAACAGGCAGACCTGCCTCCTGTGCCAGCTCCATCTGCCTGATAAACCATTTTTTCTGTATTTCTCTGTCAGGTTCCGGCCAGTAATAATCCAGTCCGATCTCTCCGATCGCCACAACCTTTTCTTTCGCAGACACTTCTTTCAGCCATGCCATCTTTTCTTCATCCAGTTCCTCCGTATCACTCGGATGGACACCAACTGCCGCATAAATAAAAGGATACTGCTCAGACAATGCTATAGAAGCCTGACTTCCCTTTATATTTGCACCGACATTGATGATCTTTTCAATTCCATTATCCTGCATGGACTTTAATAAGCTTTCTCTGTCTTCCTCAAACGCTTCATCATCATAATGCGCATGTGAATCAATGATCATTTCAATTTTCCTCTTGTTTTTCTTTCTTTTTCACTTATTTTGAATTTTTTTTATTTTTTTTCTAAAAAAGGCTTGCAAACTAAGATTTATTATACTATAATCATTCTTGCGTTGTAAATAAGGCATTTACAATAAGCGCGATTAGCTCAGTTGGTAGAGCACCTGACTCTTAATCAGGGTGTCCAGGGTTCGAGCCCCTGATCGCGCATGAGAAGCACTGTTTTTGTGGACTTGAGCCATGGGGACGGTGCTTATTTTTTATTCTTCTTTGTACAATTTGTATATTCTGTACAATACCTCCTTTTATATTTTATCATGTCCTATATTGACGTTATGCGCTACTTTAGGTACATTTAAAGTATCACTATTGTTTTCAAAAATAAGAGTTATTTCTTAATTTTTGAATCATTATCTAAGAGGGAGGATTTCATGAAACAAACAAGTAAAAAATTACACAAATTGTGGCTTATTGCTGCAATGGCTTTTCTGATCACAGTTTTTGCTGATCCTGCAGTCGTAAAAGCAGCATCAGCCCCTGCTGATCTCAAACAGACAAGTGCATCTTTCAGATCGGTAGAACTTGGATGGACTGCCCAGAGCGGCGCATATGGATATATTATCCGATATGCTGCTACACCAAATGCAACGACATTTAATTATGAAAGAACTACCAGAAACGAAGTTTTTATTTCCGGTCTTACACTTGGTACTACATATTACGCACAGATCTGCTCTGTAGATACTTATCAGCAGTATTCAAACTACAAGACTTATAAACCTGCTGCATGGTCAAATGTCATTGAATTTAATACAGCACCTGATAGTATTTCAACTGTCACACAGACAGATGCAACAAATAATTCGGTTACTGTTTCCTGGGCTCCTGTTACAGGTGCTACACATTACCTGATCTATCTCGGTAATTCATCCAGCGCAAGTACTGCACAGGCTTACGGAACAACAACAGCCTGCTCTGTCACTTTACAGACACAGCCAAATGTTTCGTTCTATGTATTCGTACAGCCAATCCGCAAAACTGCCGGTGCAGATTATTATGCAACTACTTCTTCCAACTATAATTCCAAAAAATGTAAAACAGTTCCGACTGCTCCAAACAGTGTTTCCATCAAACAGCGCAGCGGTTATTCAACTTACTTTACATGGAATGCTACTTCCACAGCAGACAATACAGACGGTTACGAAATTGAAATCAGAAATGCAAAGAATAAAAAGATCACACAGGAAAATGTAAGTACTTCTGCAGCTTATAAGAGTATTTATAACAAGAAGCTCTTTACACAGCCATTCCAGTACAGAATGAGATCTTATGTTTTGATCAATAATCAGAAAAAATACAGTGAATGGTCCTCCGCAAAGAAGTATATTCCGGGCGCAGTTCCGAAACAGATCGTCAGAGCAAACAGACATGCCACATCCGGTAAATTAAACTGGAATAAGGTCAGCGGTGCAGCTTCTTATACTGTTTACTGGAAAACTTCTTTAAAAGGTAAATGGAAAGCTGTTGCAAAGAATGTAAAAGGTACAAAGGCTAATGTGAAATTCAATCCAAAGGCTAAGAACAACTTCTACTATATCAAGGCAAATAAAGTAAAATTTGGTAAGAAGAAATACAGCAGCTCTTCAGAAAGCAAGAATCTGGATGTTTACTATGTAAAACCAAGATATTAAGAAAGATCTGATGATCTTTGATATGCAAATAAAATAATAAAAAATTCCTGCAATACTTCAAATAAAAGTCATTGCAGGAATTTTTTATTATCTCAGATCAGGCTAAGCCGCTTCCGGCGCTTTTGAAAATAATACCTTTAACAAAATAGGAGTTGCGATTGAAGATACAATGATCAGCAAAATAACGGATGTAAAATAAACCGGTTCCACCAGTCCGACAGAAAGTCCTTTCTGTGCCACGATCAGCGCTACTTCACCTCTTGTCATCATACCAACACCGATCTTTACAGAATCTCCAAAACTGAATCTGCAGATCTTAGCCATCAGACCACATCCAATGATCTTGGAAATCAATGCTACAATAACAAATCCAATGGAAAACAGAAGGATTGGAAGATTCATATCATCAATATCTGTTTTTAATCCGATGGAAGCAAAGAAAACAGGACCAAATAACATGTAGGAGTTAATATCCATCTTTTCTGCTATATAATCGGAATCATTGATACTGCAAAGGATAATACCGGCAAAATAAGCACCTGTAATATCGGCAATTCCGAAGAAATGCTCTGCTATGTAAGCAAATGCGAAGCAATAAGCAAGTCCGGCGATTGGAATTCTTCTTGTATGCGGATATCTTTTATCCACGATCTTAAATATCTTATAACTGATAAATCCTACAACAATCGCAAATACAAAGAATAATAATGTACTGATCACTACTTTGGATGGCTTCGTCGCCGGATCTTTAAATCCGATAACAAATGTCAGAACCATAATACCTATAACATCATCAATGATAGCTGCACTTAAAATCGTTGTACCAACCTTTGTTTTCAACTTTCCCATTTCCTTCAGGGAAGAAACGGTAATGCTGACACTCGTTGCGGTCATGATCGTACCAATAAAGACTGCCTTGTAAAATCCTTCGCTGCCCCACGGCTGCGTGCCATAATAACAGATATAAAAGACTGCTCCAAGTATAAGTGGAACAAATACACCGCTACAGGCAATTAAAAATGCAACAGGTCCTGTTTTTAAAAGTTCTTTCAGATCTGTACCGAGTCCGGCGCTGAACATCAGAAGTACAACACCGATCTCTGCCATTTGTACGATAAAATCTGTCTGATCCACCAGACCAAGCACGCTCGGTCCGATCAGCAGACCTGCCACAATTTCACCTACAACCTGTGGCGCTTTACATTTTCTTGCTACAATACCAAAAAACTTTGCAAATATAATTATGATCGCAAGATCACGAAATACATCATATGCTTCCATTATTCTTCATCCTCCGGAAAGTTTTCTGTTTCTTCTTCCATAATTTCTTCAGGATCTTCCACATCTTCAATATTTTCTATCTCGTGATCTCCGTCAGAAACCTTTTCACGCACTTTCGCTATTTTAGCAACTTTTACATTTTCATCCAGATTGATCATTTTAACACCGGATGTAATACGGCCAAGCGTTGATACATCTTCCATACGAAGCTGGATAATGATACCTTCTGTTGTGATCATCATGATTTCATGGTCATCATTGACTGCTTTCACACCGACCACATATCCCGTCTTATCCGTGATCTTATAGCATTTTACACCTTTACCGCCACGTTTCTGTACGGTAAATTCATCCAGATATGTTCTCTTGCCCATACCTTTTTCGGATACGATCAGAAGACTGTCTCCCTGATGATCAAGCTGCATACCAATGATTTCATCCTGATCTGCCAGATTCATACCGATAACTCCCATAGAAGTTCTTCCTGTTGCCCTGACATCTGTTTCCTTAAACCGGATACACATACCATTCTTTGTTACCAGGAAGATTTCCGTATCTTTATCAGTCAGTTTTACTTCTATCAGTTCATCATCATCTCTTAAATTGATGGCAGCAAGACCGTTTTTACGGATATTGTTAAATTCATCAATCGGTGTTTTCTTTACGATACCTTTTTTTGTCACCATAAAAAGGTTTTTGCCGGTAAGCTCATGGTCATCCGGAATCGGAATCACTGCATTTACCTTTTCTCCCGGATTTAACTGCAGCAGATTGATGATTGCTGTACCTCTTGCAGTTCTGCCTGCTTCCGGAATTTCGTATCCCTTCATGCGGTAAACACGTCCAAAATTCGTAAAGAACATAATATAGTAATGCGTATGCATCATCAGCAGATCCTCGATATAATCATCTTCGATCGTCTGCATTCCCTTAATTCCCTTGCCGCCTCTGTTCTGTGCACGGAAATTATCAACTGTCATACGCTTGATATAACCAAGGGATGTCATGGCGATGACTGTATTTTCTCTCGGAATCATATCTTCCATGCTGATATCAAATTCATCGAATCCGATCTTGGATCTTCTGTCATCACCATATTTATCGGCGATTGCTTTGATTTCTGTCTTAATAACACCTAACAGAAGCTTCTCATCACCCAAAATGGCCTTGAGCTCTGCAATTCTTTTTACCAGTTCTGCATGCTCTGCTTCTAACTTCTCTCTTTCCAGACCTGTCAGAGCACGAAGTCTCATATCGACGATCGCCTGTGCCTGTGCATCGGAAAGACCGAAGCGGTTGATCAGATTTTCTTTTGCAACCTGTGTATTTGCACTGCCTCTGATGATCTGGATCACTTCATCAATATTATCCAGCGCGATCAGTAAGCCCTGTAAAATATGATCTCTTTCTTCTGCTTTGTTCAGATCATATTTTGTTCTTCTTGTCACAACCTCTTCCTGATGCTTTAAGTAATATTTGAGCATATCCAGAAGATTCAATACCTTTGGCTGATTATCCACAAGAGCCAGCATGATCACACCAAATGTATCCTGAAGCTGTGTATGTTTATAAAGCTGGTTCAGGATAATATTCGGATTGACATCTTTTCTGAGCTCGATGACAACTCTTGTACCTTCTCTGCTCGATTCATCACGAAGATCTGTAATGCCATCTATCTTTTTCAGTTTTACAAGCTCTGCAATCTTTATGATCAGGTTTGCTTTATTTACCATATACGGAAGCTCAGTAACTACGATCCTGTTCTTTCCGTTTGGCATTGTCTCAATATTGCTGACAGCTCTTACTCTGATCTTGCCGCGGCCTGTCCGATATGCTTCCTCGCAGCCCTTTGTACCAAGGATCACTGCACCGGTCGGAAAATCAGGTGCTTTGATGATAGGCAGGATTTCTTCGATATCGGTATCTCTGTCCTCGTCAATTCTATTATCAATGATCTTCACAACACCATCTACCACTTCTCTTAAGTTGTGTGGCGGAATATTGGTTGCCATACCAACTGCAATACCTGTTGTACCGTTTACCAGAAGATTCGGATAACGGCTTGGCAGCACGGAAGGCTCTTTTTCTGTCTCATCAAAGTTTGGTACAAAATCAACCGTATCTTTATTGATATCCGCAAGAAGCTCCATGGAAATTTTGGAAAGTCTTGCTTCTGTGTAACGCATGGCTGCTGCGCCGTCTCCATCCACAGAACCGAAGTTACCATGACCGTCTACCAGTGGATAACGTGTCGACCATTCCTGCGCCATGTTGACAAGTGCTCCGTAAATAGAGCTGTCACCATGCGGATGATATTTACCCATTGTATCACCGACGATACGCGCACTCTTACGATGTGGCTTATCCGGTCCGTTATTCAGCTCGATCATGGAATAAAGAACACGTCTCTGTACCGGCTTTAAACCATCTCTGACATCCGGAAGCGCTCTCGATGCAATAACACTCATCGCATAATCGATATAGGAGGTTTCCATTGTCTTTTTCAGGTCAACATGCTTGACCTTATCAAATATATTCTGATCCATCATTTCGTCCATGACTTTCCTCCTAAACTAAATATCCAGATTCTTAACAAATTTGGCATTTTCTTCAATAAACTCACGTCTTGGCTCTACTTTATCACCCATCAGTGTTGTAAATGTAAGGTCAAGCTCAGATTCTGCCTCATCATCGATCACAACTTTTAATAAGACACGTCTTTCCGGATCCATGGTTGTTTCCCAGAGCTGTTCCGCATCCATTTCGCCCAGACCTTTGTAACGCTGGATTCTGTTATTCTGGTCACGACCTACTTCATTTAAAATAGTATCCAGTTCTTCATCACTGTAGGCATACCAGATCTTCTTATTCTTTTCCAGCTTGTAAAGTGGTGGCTGTGCCAGATACACATATCCCTGTTTGATCAGCTCAGGCATAAAACGATAAATAAATGTGAGCATCAGTGTTGCAATATGTGCACCATCCACATCGGCATCGGTCATAATGATGATCTTATGATAACGAAGCTTTGAAATATCAAAATCTTCATGAATACCTGTACCAAATGCAGTGATCATCGCTTTGATCTCCGCATTTCCGTAAATACGGTCAAGTCTTGCTTTTTCTACGTTTAAGATCTTACCACGCAGTGGAAGGATAGCCTGTGTTGCACGGTCTCTGGCCGTTTTAGCAGATCCGCCGGCGGAATCTCCCTCTACGATATAAATTTCACAGTTTTTCGGATCCTTATCGGAACAGTCTGCCAGTTTTCCCGGAAGTGCCGTATCTCCCAGAGCTGTTTTTCTTCTTGTCAGATCTCTTGCTTTTCTGGCTGCATCTCTTGCACGCTGTGCCATGATGGATTTTTCACAAATGATCTTTGCAACTGCAGGATTCTGCTCCAGATAATAGGTAAGCTGCTCACTGACTACGGAATCAACCGCTCCTCTTGCTTCTGAATTACCAAGCTTCTGCTTTGTCTGTCCTTCAAACTGCGGATCCTCGATCTTAATGGAAACGATCGCAGTCAGACCTTCTCTGATATCTTCACCGGAAAGATTTGCCTCGCTGTCTTTTAACAGCTTATTATTTCTGGCATAATCATTGAATGTTTTTGTCAGGGCATTTCTGTAGCCGGCAAGATGTGTACCGCCTTCCGGTGTATTGATATTATTTACAAAGCTGAAGGCTGATTCATTGTAGGAATCGTTATGCTGCATTGCTACTTCTACATAAACGCCATCCTTTTTTCCTTCAAAATAAAGAATGTCATCATAAAGCGGTGTTTTGCTGGAATTTAAATATTTGACAAATTCCTTGATACCACCTTCATAATGGAACACCTTTTCGTAATTTTCTTCTCTTTTATCAATAAGAACGATTTTCAGATTCTTTGTCAGGAATGCCATTTCACGCAGTCTCTGTTTTAAAATATCATGATCGTAAACCGTATCTTCAAAAATCGTATCATCCGGTAAAAAAGTAACCTTTGTACCGGTCTTCTCTTTATCACATTCTCCAACTACCTTCAGCGGATAACATACATGTCCTTTTTCATACCGCTGCTGGTAAATCTTACCATCACTGTAGATCTGTACCTCCAGCCAGTTGGAAAGCGCATTTACAACAGAAGCACCAACGCCGTGCAGACCGCCGGATACCTTGTATCCGCCACCGCCGAATTTTCCGCCCGCATGTAAGATTGTAAATACAACCTCAACAGCAGGAATCCCTGCTTTATGATTGATACCGACAGGAATGCCTCGACCGTTATCAATAACGGTAATAGAATTATCTTCATTGATAAAAACCTGGATTTCCGTACAATAACCGGCAAGTGCTTCATCAACAGAATTGTCTACGATCTCATATACAAGATGATGTAAACCTCTCGAAGAAGTACTTCCGATATACATTCCCGGTCTTTTACGGACAGCCTCAAGTCCTTCTAATATCTGAATATTATCTGCTCCGTAATTTTCACTCATGCTCTGCCTCCTATAATGCTAATTCTCTGATTCTATCCTGCCATTTGTTACTTTAAATATCTTATCGATGGAAAATCTGTTATTGATAAACTCATCCAGACCCGTACAGGTAATGATCGTCTGGATATTTCCTATATTATTCAACAGATAATTTTGTCTGTTGCTGTCAAGCTCGGACAGCACATCATCTAACAGAAGCACCGGATTATCACCGGTCACTTTTTTTACCAGCTCTATTTCCGAAAGCTTTAAAGATAAAGCTGCTGTCCTCTGCTGTCCCTGCGAACCATATTTTCTGATATCCACACCGTTTACAACAAAGCTGAAATCGTCTCTGTGCGGTCCAACGGATGTCATTTTATACTTAATATCCTTCTCACGGGAATTTCGCAGATCATTTTCAAAATTTTCTGCTTCCGTATCCGGCTCATAAACGATCACCAGTTCTTCCCGACCGCCGGAAAGATTTTTATGGATTCCATAAATGATCTCATTGAGCTGGTCTACGAACTCTTTTCTTCTTTCTATGATCTGTTTTCCATATGTAACAAGCTGCATATCCCACACATGAAGTGTTTCCGAAATATCTGTATTATGATAAAAATCCTTCAGCAGCTTATTTCTCTGATTCACTATTTTATTATACTGGTTGAGATTATAAAGATAATATTTATCAATCTGACAGAGTTCCATGTCAACGAATCTTCTTCTCTCGGAAGGACCGTTTTTAATGATGGAAAGATCCTCCGGCGAGAAAAATACCACATTTAAAAGTCCAAGCAGCTGTGCTGCTTTTTTTAAATGCTGTCCGTTAACTGCAATCCCTTTTGACTTGCTTTTTTTCAGATGCATATCAACTCTGTATTCCATTCCCTCTTTATCCAGATTCGTGCGGATATGCGCTTCCTCCTGCCCGAATCTGATAATCTCTTTATCCTTGCTTCCCTTGTGGGATTTTGTAGTGGCTGAAAGATAAACAGCCTCTAATACATTTGTTTTTCCCTGTGCATTATCACCATACAGAATATTGGTGCCTTTCTCAAAAGAAAGCTCCAGATTTTCATAATTTCTGAAATTTTCAAGCTTAATAGATTTTATGATCACAGTTTAACCTACTTTACAACTACAAATTGCTTTCCCGCTGCTTCAAAGGTATCTCCCGGATATACCTTCTTCCCTCTCTGCAGCTCTGTCTGTCCATTATATTTTACTTCTCCATCCTGTATCATGATCTTGGCATCAATACCGGATGCAGCAATCCCGGAAAGCTTTAACGCCTGTCCCAGCTTTATAAATTCATCTTTTATTTTTAATTCTTCCATTTATGATCATCTCTCTTTTTATGATTTATCTGCTCTTTTATTTGATGACATTAAAATTAACAGGAAGAATCAGATACAGATAAGTGCCTTTTTCATCCTTGATAAAACATGGTGCCTTTGGATTTACCATAAACATATCAATTTCTTCATCATCAATTACCTTTAAAGCATCGATCATAAATTTAGGATTGAATCCTATCATCAGATCCTTTCCTTCTTTTCTGATATCGATCTTTTCATTCATGCTACCGATCGTAGAATTGATACGAAGCTCCATACTGGTATCATTGATATCCATAATAATTGGCTTCTTATCGCCCTCTTTCACCATAAGTGTTGCCCGGTCGATACAATTTAACAATTCTTTTTTATTGATCTTCACTTTTGTTTCATAATCAGAGGAAATCATCTGATCTACCTTGAAATATTCTCCCTCTATCAATCTGGAAACAACAACCGTCTGATCAAATTCAAAAATAATATGCTTATCGGTAAAGTAGATGCTGACATCTTTATCTGCATCTCCTGATAATATCTTACTGATTTCATTTAAAGTTTTGCCCGGAACAATCACCTTTTTATAATCATAAGCATTTTTCAGGAATGTATTGCGGATGGAAATACGATGTCCGTCCAGAGATACAACCTTGAGTACATCATCTTTGATTTCAAAAAGTTCTCCTGTCATCAGCTTATTGGTATCATTATCTGCAATAGAGAAAATAGTCTGTCTGATGATTTCTTTTAAAGTAAACTGTGAAATGATAACAGGATTTTCTCTTTCAATGACAGGCAGATAAGAAAAATCTTCTCCTGATTTACCTACAATGTTAAAATGTGCTTTTTCACAGGAGATGAATGTATTCAGATTCTGATCTGTTTCGATCATTACATCATTATCAGGAAGTTTACGCACGATCTCCAGGAAGAATTTTGCTTCAATGGCAATAATACCACTTTCTGTAATATCACCCTCAATAATTGTTTCGATACCAAGATCCATATCATTGGCAGTCAGTTTGATGATACCCTGTGATGCATCAATTAAGATACATTCCAGAATAGGCATTGTAGTTTTACTTGATACAGCTTTTGATACAATCTGTACTCCATTTAATAAATTAGATTTTTTACATATAATCTTCATGACCTTAAAACTCCTTCAAAACAAAAAGTGGAAAAAGTAAAAATTTGCATATAATACATAATAAAAGATTATTTCATAATATTATTCGTAATAGATGTGGATTTGTTGATAACCCTTTCTATTATACTATTTTATCGGAAAAAATGGAATGGATAAGTTGGTATATTGTCTTAAATTTTAGGGGGATAAACAGTCATTTTTCAACAATCCTTTTTTAAACAGAAATCGTTTAAGCCGGGAAGAAAAAGGAAAAAAACAGTTATCCCTATTTATCAACTTTATTTCAACTGTATTTACCCACATTATCCACACGAAAATGTGTATTAAGCAGGATTGATCTTCTTTTTGATGATCTCTATTTTATTGCGAAGATCTTCACTGCCTTCCATTTCTTTTTTTATTTTATCGACACCATGCATAACGGTAGTATGATCCTTATTACCGATCGTTTTGCCAATAGATTTATAAGGAATATCAATAAGTTCCCTGCAAAGATACATATAAATCTGTCTTGGCATGACAATTTCTGAGTTTCTCTTGGAAGAAGCGATATCGGAAGCAGAAATATTAAAGTGTTCCGCTACGATATTCATAATCAGTTCCGGTGTAATTTCTTTCGGTGCTTCCGGATAAATAATATCTTTCAATGCATCTTCTGCCAGAGAAAGGGATAATTCTGTATTATTCAGTCGGGAAGAAGCGATTACTTTACGAAGAGCACCTTCCAGTTCACGGATATTTGATTTGATGTTGGTTGCAATATATTTCAATATTTCTTCATCAATATCCTGGTCGTAATTTTCTATATTCTTTTTCAAAATTGCCATTCTGGTCTCGTAATCCGGCGGCTGGATATCAGCGATCAGTCCCCATTCAAAACGGGAACGGAATCTTTCATCTAAAGTTTCCATTTCTTTTGGTGGTTTATCAGAGGAAAGAATGATCTGTTTGCCTGCTGTATGCAGCGCATTGAATGTATGGAAAAATTCTTCCTGTGTACTTTCCTTTCCTATAATAAACTGTACATCGTCCAGAAGAAGGACATCAATTGTTCTGTATTTTTCACGCAGATTTGTCATAGAAGCTGCATTACCGGAACGGATGGATTCAATTACTTCATTTGTAAACTGTTCGGAATTGACATAAAGTACTTTTTTTTCGGAATTGTGTTCCAGAACAAAATGTCCGATTGAATGCATCAGATGGGTCTTTCCAAGACCGGCTCCTCCGTAAAGGAAAAGTGGATTGTAAACTTCACCCGGAGATTCTGCAACAGCAAGTGCTGCGGAATGTGCAAATTTATTATTGCTGCCTACAACGAAGGTATCAAAATTATATTTAGGATTTAAATTAGCTTTCGCACTGTTGATATTGTAAATATAATTTTCTTCCTCATTTTCTTTCTTATTATGAATATCTTTTTCTAATAAGAAGGAAACGTTATATTCATGATTGAACATTTCAGAGATGGATACCTGAAAATAATTTTTATATTTAGCAGAAATGTAGCTGACTGCATGTGCCTGATCAGAAGGAATGACGATCTGTACCGTATCGTGATCTACGTCGTGAAACTTCAGAGGCTGGATCCAGGTATTAAATGATACGGGAGAAAGATCATATTCTGTTTTGATATGCTGCTTGATTTCTTCCCATTTTTCACCGATCTGATTCATGATTGATTCTCCTTACCTAAATGTATTACTATATTAAACTAAACTTGAAAAAAATTCAAATCAGATGGGCATCCAATAAATTTTTAAAAAAATATTTTTATTATGTAAATTCAGCGTAAAAATGTTGAAAACTTTTTTTAAGTTATCAACATCAAAAACCTTATAAAATGGGAAAATATGAAAAATAATTGTGTGGAAAAACAGAGTTATCCACATTTCATGCACATTTTGTGTATAAATTTATGTAAATAAGCGCAAAAATTTTTATTCTTTGAAAAACTAGATATAGTATGTGGAAAGAAAAGTAAAAGACAAGATATAGAGTGAAAAAAATTTTAAAAATTTTTTATGATTTATAAGGGTTGACGATGTTTCTTCTTTCTTATATAATCGTTAATGATGTTTTCTAATCGTTAAAAAGGAGGTGTATATCGATGAAAATGACATTTCAGCCAAAGAAGAGACAGAGATCTAAGGTTCATGGTTTTAGAGCAAGAATGAGTTCTGCAGGTGGAAGAAAAGTTTTAGCTGCAAGAAGAGCTAAAGGAAGAAAGAGATTATCAGCTTAGGTCACATTTATGTGACCTATTTTTCTCTCATGAGGAAAGTTTATGAAATTTTCAGAATCGCTGAAAAAGAACAGAGATTTTCAATATGTCTATCGAAACGGCAGATCTTTTGCCAACAAGTATTTTATTATGTATGTATTAGAAAACAGTCAGGATAGGAATTATATTGGAATATCTGTAAGTAAGAAAGTGGGCAATAGTGTTGTCAGACATCATTTGTGCAGAATTGTCCGCGAAATTTACAGACTACATGAAGATATGCTTAATAGTGGTTTAAGCATAGTAGTCATTGCACGACCAAATGCAAAGGACGTTTCTTATAAGGAAGCGGAATCTGCTTTTTTACATCTTGTAAAACTCCATGGTATTTCACATACGGATGGAGAAGTTAGAAATTGATATGAAAAAATTATTTCTTTTTATTATTAAATTCTATAGAAAATATATTTCGCCGATGAAAAGTACAAAGTGTCCTTATATTCCTTCCTGCTCCGAATATGGAATGGAAGCAATAGAAAAATACGGAGCAATCAAGGGTGGTGCTCTTGCTTTATGGCGGATCATAAGATGTAATCCTTTTTCAAAAGGCGGGTATGATCCTGTACCCTGATCATTTTTTTACCATTAGGTAATTCAGGAGGAGTTAATATTGACAGGTATTTTATTAACCAAAAGTAATGCATTCATTATAGGACCTGTATCTCAGTTACTCGGTTATTTAATGAATGGCATATTTACTGTTTTAGAAAAGATCGGTATTCCGAGTATCGGTCTTGCCATTATTATTTTTACGCTTGTTATTTATTTATGTATGATGCCTCTTACGATCAAACAGCAGAAGTTCTCAAAGCTTTCTGCTAAAATGAATCCGGAGCTTCAGGCAATCCAGAGCAAGTATAAAAATAAAAGAGATAATGATTCCATGATGAAAATGAATGAGGAGACAAAAGCCGTTTACAAGAAATACGGTGTTTCTCCATCCGGAAGCTGTCTGCAGCTTGTAATCCAGCTTCCTATTTTATGGGCTCTTTATCGTGTTATTTATAATTTTCCGGCTTATGTACCAAATGTAAAAGCAGTTTTCTCTACATTGGTAGACAAGCTTGTTACAGCAGATGGTGCTTCTGCATTTTTACAGACTTTTAAAAATGCAAGTCAGTATGCAAAGCAGTTTTCAAGCAGTTCCTTCGTTGCAGGCAGCGATTATATGAAGAACACCTTTATTGATGTTCTGAATAAAGCTTCTTCTGCAGAATGGATGTCACTGAAAACAGAGTTCCCGTCTCTGGCAACAGATGTACAAAACACATATGATACACTGAGCAGATTTAATAATTTCCTTGGTCTGAATATTGCAAATTCACCTTCCTATATTATTAAAGATGCTTTTCAGGCAGGTTCTTATCTGCTTGTAGTTGGTGCTCTGATGGTTCCTCTTTTAGCAGCACTGACACAGTTCTTAAATGTAAAATTAATGCCACAGCCGGCAAATAACGGAAATACAGGAAATGAACAGGCAGATGCAATGGCAGCCAGCATGAAATCCATGAATATGATGATGCCTATCATGTCAGCTATTTTCTGTTTCACACTTCCAACCGGTATGGGTATTTACTGGATCGCAGGTGCGGTGATCCGTAGTATTCAGCAGATCGTGATCAACAGACATATTGACAAGATAGACTTTGATGAAGTGATCCAGAAAAATATGGAAAAGGAAGAAGAAAAGCGCAGAAAGAGCAAAGATACTGTTGCAAAATCTACAGTGAATCAGTCAGCGCGTATGAATACGAAGTATTTGAATTCTACTTCCGGTCTCAGCCAGAAGGAAAAAGATGAGATCGTTGAAAAAGCAAAAGCTGCTCCGAAAAAAGAGGGTAGTATCGCTGCAAAGGCGAATATGGTGCATGATTACATGGAGCAGAACAGTAAATAGGAGGTTTTTCTGATGGAATATACAAAATTTACAGGTAAAACAGTCAACGATGCAATTATTGATGCGTGCCAGAAGTTAGCTGTTACCAGTGATAAACTTGAGTATGAAGTTGTAGAAGAAGGTTCTTCCGGTTTTCTGGGATTTAATGCAAAACCTGCTATTATCAATGCCAGAGTAAAAGAAGAAGAAGTAAAGCCTGATCAGAAAGCAAAAGATTTCTTAAATGATGTATTTGTATCTATGAAATTAACAGTTGTGATCACAGCAGATTATAATGAAGAAGATAATAGTCTTTCCATTGATCTTGCCGGTGATGATATGGGAATTCTGATCGGTAAGAGAGGACAGACACTTGATTCTCTGCAGTATCTGGTATCCCTTGTTGTAAATAAAGACCAGGAAGAATATATCAGAGTTAAAGTTGATACAGAAAATTACAGACAAAGAAGAAAAGAAACTCTTGAAAATCTTGCAAAGAATATTGCATTTAAGGTAAAGAGAACAAAGAGACCTGTATCACTTGAGCCAATGAATCCTTATGAAAGAAGGATCATTCATTCAGCACTGCAGAATGACAAGTATGTGACAACACACAGTGAAGGAGAAGAACCTTTCAGACGTGTTGTTGTTACATTAAAGAAATAATCGAAATAAGATGCTTTATAACAAGGACCACAAGTATTGTGGTCTTTGTTTGTTTTGGATATAATACTAGTATTATATCTAGATTTATATATTCCATGGTAGACGCGCTCTCGCTCG
>ERZ808240.2806-NODE-2806-length-18174-cov-12.251725_pt1 | contig 18174 bp, 18 predicted proteins | sample MGYA00521084_ERZ808240 | MGnify/ENA primary metagenome ERZ808240 (study PRJEB31516, sample SAMN03275571) | gut metagenome | biome: mammalia-associated habitat; material: feces | host: Papio cynocephalus | place: Kenya | collected 2012-08-06 ... | reverse complement strand
GTTTTTGTGGCTTCGACTTCCTCTTTAAGATCGTTAAGAGCGTGCAGCTCTTAACTCGTTGCGGGGTGAGTGAAGTCCAGAGGATGAGAGGGGGGAGTCGAAACACCCCTCTCGTCCTCTGGCCCGCGGAGCGAAATGCCATCTTGCGGCAGCAGAAAACCCAATCCCCGCCACAGGCGGGCGCACCCGTTTAGCTCACAGACCAAAGCCCTGCGCCAGCAGAAACCTAAACCCGTCCCTGCTGCTCTACCTCTTCGTAAATTTATAAACAAAAGGCCCTTTGCCTGTTACAGCAAAGGGCCAGTAGGGTGCTTAGTCGATCTCAACAAGGACCTTTTCATCGACCCGCACAGCAGCCGCGCGCATCACCACACGAATGGCTTTTGCGATCCGGCCCTGCTTGCCGATGACACGGCCCATATCTCCCTCTGCCACGCTCAGGTGGTAGACGATGGTGCCGTCCTCACGGGGGGCGTCCACCGTGACCTTGACGGCGTCCTTATCCTCCACGAGGCCGCGGGCAACTGCCAGCAACAGCTCCTGCATGAGTCAGCCCTCCACCTTACAGAATGTTGGACTTCTTCAGCAGCACACGAACGGTGTCGGTGGGCTGAGCGCCGTTGGCGATCCATGCCTTGGCCTTCTCAGCGTCGATGTTCACGACAGAGGGCTCCTTATTGGGATCGTAGGTGCCGATCTCCTCGATGAAACGGCCGTCGCGGGGGAAGCGGCTGTCAGCAACAACAACACGATAGAAGGGAGCCTTCTTGGCGCCGACGCGGCGCAGACGAATCTTAACTGCCATGGTAATATCCTCCAAAATTTCTTGTTCCCCGGTGTGCGGGGATTAAATCTATCTGTACAACCCCACAGCGGGGTGTATACCTTATTTCATGCCGCGGAAGGCATTGGGGTTGCCCATCAGGCCGCCCAGCTTCCGGGCAAAGCCCTTGGGGCTCTTCTTGAACTGCTTCATCATCTTCTGCATCATCTCAAACTGCTTGAGCAGCTTGTTGACGTCCGACACCTGGGTGCCGCTGCCTGCGGCGATGCGGCGCTTCCGCTTGGGATTGATGATGGAGGGGTTCTCGCGCTCGGCCTTGGTCATCGAGTAGATCATGGCCTCGATGCGGTCAAATGCCTTCTCGTCGATCTGGCTGGCGTCGATGCCGGACATACCGGGCATCATGCTCAGCATGGCACCTGCACCGCCCATCTTGCGGATCTGGGCGAACTGGGCCAGCATGTCGTTCATGTCGAACTTGTTTTCCATCATCCGCTTGGCGGTTTCTTCTGCCAGCTTCTCGTCGGCGGCGTCCTGTGCCTTTTCGATAAGGCTCAGCACATCGCCCATGCCGAGGATGCGGCTTGCCATGCGGGCGGGATGGAATACTTCCAGATCATCCAGCTTCTCGCCGGTGCCCTGGAATTTGATAGGCTTGCCTGTGACGGCCAGCACCGAAAGGGCTGCACCGCCGCGGGTATCGCCGTCGGTCTTGGTGAGGATGATGCCGTCGATGCCAACCTTCTCGTTGAAGGTCTTAGCGACGTTGACCGCATCCTGACCGGCCATAGCGTCCACCACCAGCAGGGTCTCGTCCACAGGGACGGCCTCTTTGATGTGGACCAGCTCATCCATCAGCACATCGTCGATCTGCAGGCGGCCTGCGGTATCGAGGATGATGATATCATTGCCATAGTCTTTGGCGTGGGCCAGTGCCTTCTTTGCGATGGCAGGGGGCTTCTCTCCGGGCAGGGTGAACACCGGCGCACCGGCCTGTTTGCCCACGACCTGCAGCTGGTCGATAGCAGCAGGGCGGTAGATATCGCAGGCCACCAGCATGGGGCGGCGGCCCTGCTTGATGAAGTATTTTGCCAGCTTGGCCGCATGGGTGGTCTTACCGTTGCCCTGCAGGCCGCAGAGCATGATGATGGTCTGGCCCTTGTTCTTGACCACCAGACGGGGAGCCTCCTCGCCGCCCATCAGGGCGACCAGCTCCTCATTGACGATCTTGACCACCTGCTGGGCGGGGGTCAGGCTCTCCATGACCTCCTGTCCCATGGCGCGCTCGGAGACCTTTGCACAGAAGTCCTTGGCCACTTTGTAGTTGACATCGGCTTCCAGCAGAGCCATCCGGACTTCACGCATGGCGGCTTTGATGTCCGCCTCGTTCAGTTTGCCGTGGCCGCGCAGCTTTTTGAACACACCGGCAAGGCGGTCGGTCAAAGATTCAAATGCCATTGTGCGGTGCTCCTCTCAAATGTAATGTTCAGCTCTCATTCACTTCGTCGATGGAGCGGATGAGCCCCAGCATCTTGGTCAGGGTGGCGGCATATTCGGTGGTGGTCAGCCCGTGGGGACCGGTGCACTCGAACCGTGCATCGATGACCAGCTGTTCCAGCTGCTCCAGCGTCTGCTGCACCCGGCGGTAGCGGGCTGCAAAGCCCACCTTGGCTTCCAGCTCCTTGAGGGTGGTCTCGCCATGCTTGATGGCGTCCCGCGCCCCCTGCCGGGTGATACCGAAGTTTTCCCCGATCTCGCTGAGGGAGAGGTCATCGTTGTAATACTGGCGCAGCATCTCCCGCTGTTTGGACGTGAGCACCTCACCATAAAAATCGAGCAGATAGCCCATTTCAAAGTCTTTTGCCATGTTCCTCTGCTGTCCTGACCTCCGCTGTTTGTAAAGGTTTTTTGCTTTACATACGGAGTATAGCAGACCCCTCCCCCATTGTCAAGGACTTTTTGCGTCATTTTGCCAGATTTTCGCCCGAAAGTTCTCTTTTCTGCCCAAACAGCCCTTGACGCTTCTGCCCCTTTGCGCTAAAGTTATAGGTATCAGACACTGTTGTATCCCAGAGCCGGAAGGAGGCCGACCATGCCCATCTACCCCAACATCTATCAGACCCTGCTCACCGGGCCCACCATCGTGGAGCTTCGGGGCTATCTTGCGGCCTGCGGGCTGCGGGGGCGGCTGTACGCCTATCTGAACTACAACGGCCCCACCGGCACAGCCCGGGACGAACTGGCCGAGGGGATGCTGGCACTGGCGGCAGAGCGGAAGGCGCTGGCCCCGGGCCAGCCCATCGTGGAAGCCGTCTCCGGCCCCTTCGCCACCGCGCTGACGCTGGCCGGGCTGACGGCGGGCCATCCGGTAGCACTGGTCATGCCGGAAGATGCCCCCGCCATGCGGCAGGAGAGCCTGCTCCGGCTGGGTGCTCAGGTCATCCACACCCCGGCTCAGGCAGGCCCTGCGGGCGCGAGGGTGCGGGCAAAAGAGCTTGCCGCCGAAAAGGGCTGGTTCTACATGGACTGGCTCAACAATGACGACAACCCCACCTATCACCGCCGGGTGACCGGCCCGGCACTGGTGAAGGCCATCGCCCGGGAGAAGACCAGCATCGTGGACAGCATCACCATCGGGGTGGGCAGCGGCGGCACCATCACCGGCGTGGGCGAGACGGTCAAGGCCTGGACGAATGATGTCCGCATCGTGGCTGTAGAGCCCTACGAGTGTCAGGCCCTGAGCAACGGCCTGACCCGGCCCCACGGCATCCCGGACATCGGTTTCGGCATTATCCCCGGAAACTACAACTCTTATGTAGTGGACAATATCGCTGCCGTCACCACCACCGACGCCGTCCGGGCGGCACAGAAGGTGCTGCGCACCGATGCCATCCCGGCTTCGGTCAGTTCCGGCGCTGCCCTCCATGCGGCGGTGCAGCTCATCTCCACCGGCGTCAGCCGCTCGGCCCTGGCCGTGTTCAGCGGACGGCAGAGCATCGTATAATTATAATAGGAAAAAGAAAAGAGAGGGAACCATGACAAAAGACATGACGACCGGGGCCATCACGCCTCTTCTGGTCAAATTCACCATCCCGCTGGTACTGGGCAACCTGTTCCAGCTCACCTACAACGCCGCCGACAGCATCATCGTGGGCAAATTCGTGGGCGAAGACGCCCTTGCCGCCGTCGGCACTTCCAACCCGCTGATGACGCTGGCCATCCTCTTCATCAACGGCCTCTGTCTGGGTGCCGGCATCCTGGTCAGCACCGCCTACGGCGCAGGCGACACCTCCAGGATGGAGCGTCAGGTCTCCACCACTGCCATTGCGGGCACCGTCTTTTCGCTGGTGTTCTCGGCCCTCTGCGTTATTCTGGCAACGCCTCTGCTCCGGCTGATGCAGGTGCCTACCGCCATCCTGCCCATTGCGGTGCAGTATCTCCGCATCGTGTTTGCAGGTCTCATCTTCACCTTCTTCTACAACTTTCTCGCCGCCACCATGCGGGCACTGGGCGACAGCAAGAGTGCCCTCTATTTCCTGATGGTCAGCTCCCTGCTGAACATCGGCGGCGACCTCTTCTTCGTGCAGGTGCTGGGCTGGGGCAGCGAAGGCTGCGCCATCTCCACCGTCCTCAGCGAGGCGCTCTGCTGCGTGCTCTGCATCATCTACATTCAGATAAAGGTGCCCGTTCTGCAGCTGGGGCGGCGCTGGCTGGTGTTTGACTCCACCCTGCTGCGCAGCACGGTGCAGTACGGCTGGACCAGTGCCATGCAGCAGGCCACCGTGCAACTGGGCAAGATCGCCGTGCAGGCCATCGTCAACACCATGGGCGTCAATGCCATGGCTGCCTTCACAGCTGCCAGCCGGGTGGACGACTTCACCTATACCCCCCAGCAGAACATCGCCCACGCCATGACCACCCTCATGGCCCAGAACCGGGGCGCAGGCAAGAAGGAGCGGGTGCGGCAGGGCTTTTTCTGCGGCCTGCGCATCGAGGCCGTCTATGGCCTCTGCCTGACGGTGGTCTGCCTGCTCTTTGCACGGCCCATCATCACCCTCTTTGTGGATGACCCTGCTGTGGTGACACTGGGTGTCCGGTTCCTGCGGTTCGTCTCGGTCTTCTACCTGATGCCCGGCATGACCAACGGCATTCAGGGCGGTTTCCGCGGTCTGGGCGACCTGAAGATCACCCTCGACAGCAGCCTGCTGAACATGGCCTGCCGTGTGGCCGCAGCTGCTGTGCTGGTGCTGGGCCTGAAGATGGACATCGAGGCCCTGCCCCTGAGCTACGCCGCAGGCTGGGTGGCCATGCTCATCTACGAGATCCCCGTTCTGGTTCGCTACCTGAAAGAGGACAAATTCTGATCCAAACGAACAGAGGCCGCTGCACGGCGTTTCGTGCAGCGGCCTCTGTTTTCATATTCAGTTTTCGGCTTCCACCTTGCTCAGGAGGATGCGGTCATTGTCGAGAGCCTTACCGGCGCTCACCCGGAACTTCTCCAGCAGGTCATCCACGGTCATCCGGCTGCGCTCCTCGCCCTTGACGTCGAAGACGATGCGGCCTGCGTCCATCATGAGGGTGCGATTGCCCAGCTCCAGCGCCTGATGCATATTATGGGTGACCATCAGGCAGGTGATGTGTTTTTCTGCCACGATGCTCTTGGTCAGGTTCAGGACTTTCTCGGCGGTGGCCGGGTCAAGGGCGGCAGTATGTTCATCCAGCAGCAGGAGCTTGGGGGTGACGAGGGTCGCCATCAGCAGGGTCAGAGCCTGACGCTGACCGCCCGAGAGCAGGCCCACAGGCTGTTTCATCCGGTCTTCCAGACCCATATCCAGCAGGGCCAGTTTTTCCCGGAAAAGCTCTTTATCCTTCCGGGAGATGCGGGAGAAGATGGCGTTGGGGGCCGTACCGGCGCGAAGGTAGGCCAGCGCCAGATTCTCCTCGATGGTCATATTGGGGGCCGTGCCCTTGAGGGGGTCCTGGAACAGGTGGCCGATGACCCGGCTGCGCTGATATTCCGGCGCAAAGGTGATGTCCTCGCCGCCCAGAACGATGCTGCCCTCATCGGCAATGAAGCCGCCGGTGATGGCGTTGAACATGGTGGATTTGCCTGCGCCGTTGGAGCCGACGATGGTGGCAAAATCACCGGCTTCCATGGTCAGGTTGACGCCGTTCAGGGCAACTTTTTCATTGACGGTGCCGGGGTTGAAGGTCTTGTGCAGGCCGCGGAGTTCAAGCATTTCCATCTCACACACGCTCCTTCCGGGCACGGGCCGCATTGCGGCGTTTCTCAAAGGCGATTTTCTCTTTGATGGCAGGCATCGAGATGGCCACGGCCACGATGATGGCACTTACCAGTTTCATCGCGGCGGCAGGGACATTGAACCGCAGGGCCACGGCCACGATAAAGCGGTAGAGACAGCTGCCGAACACCACGCCCAGCACCCGGCGCACCATGGTGCGCTTGCCCACCAGCGTCTCGCCGATGATGAGGGAAGCCAGCGCGATGGTCACCATGCCGGTGCCCACGTTGATGTCGCAGCTCTTCTGATACTGGGCCAGCAGACCTCCGGAGAGGGCGGTGAGGGCACCGGAGATGCAGAGGCCCACCGTGATGGTAAAGGCCGGGTTGATGCTGGATGCCCGCACCATGGCGGCGTTATCGCCGGTAGCGCGGATGGACAGGCCCAGTCTCGTGCCGAGGAAACCCACCATTGCGGCCCCCGCCAGCACGATGACCACTGCCGCCAGCACCAGTTTATACCAGCCACCGGTGAAGCTCAGGGCCTGCTTGGCGAGGGAGAAGACGGTATCCGTCTTGACCAGCGACAGGGTAGAAGAGAAGCCCATCACAGCCAGATTGATGGTATACAGACCAGTATTGACGATGATGCCGGCCATGATGCTCTCGACTCCGAGACGGGTCTGCAAGAATGCTGTGACAAAACCGGAGCACACCCCGGCCGCCATCGCCGCGAAGAGCGCGAGGAAGGGATGGCCGGTCAGCGCCACCTGACAGGCGACGGCACAGCCAAGGGTGAAGCAGCCGTCGGTAGACAGGTCCGCAATGTTCAGGATGGAATAGCTCAGAAACAGAGCCAGCGCGACAAGGGCGTAGATACAGCCCAGTTCCAGCGCGGTCTGGATGACGTTGAGCGAAAAGATACTCGCCAGCATGGTGTGCTCCTTCAATAAAAATCGTTTTCTGCTTTATCCCCTCGGGGAAAGGCGGCGCATTGTGCCGGATGAGGAGGCACGCCCAGCAGTACAGCGTCCTCCTCTGTCCGTTTTTTATCCGTTGAAGTTCTCTGCGGTGGTCACTTCCACCACCTCGGTGCAGTAGGGCTCAAAGTCCTTCTTCACGGTGTCGAGGTCGAGACCCAGAGCCTCGCAGGTCTCAGTGTTGATGGTGGCGATGCCGTTGTCGAAGGTCTGGAAGGGCAGGTCGGCAGGGGTCTTGCCGTCGCAGAGCAGCTCGACCACCATATCAGCGGTGGCCTCGCCCAACTGGACGTAATCCACGCCGTAGCCCACGAATGCACCATTCAGGGCGAAGCTGTCCGCGCCGGTGTAGTGCTGGACGCCTGCATCGATGAAGGTCTCATAGATGGACAGCTCTGCGGTCATCACGGTGTTGTCGGTGGGAGTGAACACGGCCTTGACACCGGCGGCTACGAGGGCTTCGGCGGCCATCTGCACCTCGGCGGTGGTGGTGCCGTTTTTCTCGATATACTTGATGCCCTTGCTGTCGCAGAACGCCTTGGCGTCTGCAATGGCCTGAGTGGAGGAATCCTGGCTCAGGTCGTACAGCAGGCCGATAGTGTCGATATCGGGGTTGACGGCCAGGATGAGGTTCATGATGGCGTCGGTGTTCAGGGCGTCGGAGGTGCCGGTGATGTTGGGTTCGGTGTCGAAACCTGCGGCGGCGGGGTCGGTGACAGCGGAGTAGACCACAGGGATGTCGGTATCCTCCACAGCGGCCAGCATGGTGGCGGCGGTGGGGGTAGCCACGGCCACGATGACGTCCACGCCGTCGGCCACGAGGTCGGCACCGATCTGGTTCAGGTTGGTCTGGTCGGCCTGTGCGTTGGCGTAGTAGTCGGCATAATCGAAGGTGACGCCCTTCTCCTTGCCCACCTCATCCAGACGGCTCTCTACCGACTCCACGATCTGGTTCAGAGAGGCGTGGTCCACATAGTTGACGATGCCCACCTTGAAGGTCTTGCCGGTCTCGCTGGCGGCAGAGGCAGCTGCGCTGGAAGCGGCAGTGCTGGATGCCGTGCTGGAGCCGGATGCACCGCAGCCGGTCAGGCCCAGTGCGGAGACGGTTGCAGCGGCCATAGCGGCCTTGAGGAAGCTACGGCGGGAGATCATGTTCATGGTTTTCATAGCGGTTGCTCCTTCCCGGAGCGGGCGGCATAAAGTAAAAGACCCGCTCCCTTGCGGGACGGGCCTTTGTTTTCCTACAACAAAACGACCCTGTCCCTGTGTGTTCATCCACAAGGACAGAGTCGATAAAATTCACTCTGCGGTGCCACCTTGTTTGCCCTGCTCTGCTTTCTCAAAAGCGGCGGGGCCCCTCACGGAGAGCCAACACTCCCCTGCCCTGTAACGGAGGCTTCCGTCCCAAGCTACTCAAGGCTCTGCCTTTTTTGCCCGGCCCTCGGCGGCCCACGAATCTCTGCCCCGCTCCCGCCCGTTCTCACTGTCCGGGCTCACTGAAGATGCGCTGTGCAGGTTCTCTTCCGCCTCATCGGTTTGATTGCATTATACACTTTATCCGTGTAAAGTCAAGAGGCAATTTTAAAATTTTTCCGGGGATTTTTTACGTTGTACGACTTATCTTCCGGGCGGGAACTTCCAATCTGCGCAAAATATGTTATACTAACCTTGTTTGCAATACGACTATCCGCAGGAGCAGAGACTATATGAAAGCGACCATCGTCATCCCCAACATCAACGGCAAAGGCTGGCTCAAGGACTCCATCGAGTCGGTCTATGCCCAGACCGAGCAGGACTTTGAACTCATCGTGGTGGACAACGGCTCTACCGACGAAAGTCTGGAACAGGCCCGCAGCTACTGCAGCCGCCCCAACTTCCAGCTCATCGAGAACGGCACCAACACCGGCTTTTCCCACGCCGTCAATCAGGGCATCGCCCGGGCCAGAAGCGAGTTCGTGGTGCTGTTCAACAACGACGCCTTTGCAGAGCCCCAGTGGCTGGCCGAGCTCATCCGCGCTGCCGAGAGCGACCCGAAGATCTTCGCCGTCCAGAGTCTGATGATCCGCCACTTCGAACGGGAGCTGGCCGACGACGCAGGCGACTATGTCACCTGGATGGGCTTTGCCTGCAAGACCGGCGATGGCCGGAAAGTCAGCCGGTACACCCGGCAGAAGCGCATCTTTTCCGCCTGCGGCGGCGCAGCCCTCTACCGCAAGAGCATTCTGGACGAGATCGGCGGCTTCGACGAAAATTTCTTCGCCTACTTTGAGGACGTAGACCTGAGCTGGCGGGCCAACAATGCGGGCTACAAGAATATCCTCTGCCCCACGGCAAAGTGCTACCACATCTGCGGGGCCAGCACCGGCGCCGTGAAATACAACGCTTTCAAGAGCCAGCAGAGCGGCCGGAACAGCATCCTGCTCCCCCTCAAGAACGAGCCGCTGCTGATGCTGGTGCTCAACTTCATCCCGCTGGCGCTGGGTTACCTGCTCAAGTGCTACAAATTCCACAAACAGGGCTTCGGCGAGGCGTGGGACAAAGGGATGCACGAGGCTTTTGCCCTGCTGAAAAACGGCCAGCTGGGCAAGCGGCCCTTCCGCCTGCGCGACCTGCCCAACTATGTTCTCATGGAACTCTGGATGATCTGGAACATGGTGCCGTATCTGTGGTATCGGCTGGTGGTCGTAAGATTTGATTTGAAATAATTCTGGATATGCAAAAACCGGGAAGCCTGCGGCGGCTTCCCGGTTTTTCGTTGCCTGTTTTCTGTTTTCAGAAGCCGATGGATGCGGCGGTCTGATTCCAGTAGCGGTTCATGATGGGATTGGTGAGGTATTTGTTGCCATGGTCAGAATCATCCACGATAACGATATCATTCCACATTGCTTCACTGCCGCCAAAATAGACATTGCTCAGGGATTTGCATTTGTTGAATGCGCACGAGTTAATTTTCTTCACGCTTGCAGGGATATAGATATCCTGAAGCGAGACACAGCCTTCAAACGTCTGCGTATCAATTATCGAAATGCCCTCTGGCAGGGCGATTTTTCTCAGGGATGTGCAATACCAGAATGCAATGTTTCCAATTTTAGACATCTGTCTTGGAAGTGTTATCTTGGAAAGTGCAGTACAGTGACTAAATGCACTTTCTCCAATGATTTTCACACTATCCGGAATCGCAATATTCGTAAGGTTCTCGCAATAAGCGAAGGTACTCGACTTTATCTCCGTTACGCCTTTGGGAATCGCGATAGACCTTAGAGAAGTGCAATTATAGAAAGCATAGCTTCCGATTTCCGTTACCGTATCCGGGATTTGGATATTATCCAGCAGTTTGCAGTTTTTGAAGATATAACTTCCTAAAGTCTTGACCTTCATCGGGAACTGCACACTTTGGAGTTTTGCGCAATCCTGGAACATATAGCTGGGCAAAGCATTGATAACATTATGGAATGCCACACTTGTCAGATTCGTACATCCTGTAAAGGTACTCTGGTCAAATTCCGTCTTGCCCTTGATAACTGCCGCTGTCATTGCAGTGTTGTTCGCAAACGCAGACTTTCCTACCTTAACCAGACTTTCCGGAAGCACCACGTTCTCAAGATTACAGCCATTGAATGCGCTATATCCAATCTCTTTCAAACCTTCTGGCAAAACCGCACTGTTCAGATTTTTGCATCTGAAAAAGGCCCGGTCTCCAATGGTTTTTACTGAGTCAGGAATAACAACACTTTCAATATCATTGTTCTGGCACAGGCACTCATATCCAATCTCGCTGACCACATATCCATCGTATTTGTCCGGAATGATAAGTTCATCCTTGGGAACGATGGCCGCATTCTTATCATAGCCGGTCAGTTTAATGGTTCCATCCGACTTTTTGGTATACGTCCACATGATATGGGCCTGAGGCTGTTCTTCCCCGCTGTTGGAAGAGCTGCTGGAGCTGGACGAGGAACTGCCGGAAGAACTGCTGGAACTGGACGAAGAGCTTGCAGAGCTGGCGGGCAGGCTGGGGCTTGTGGAGGGGGACGGCGTTCCGCCGCCAAACTCAGAACATCACACAGGAAAAACTGGCCGAGCGGGTCGGCATCTCTGTCGTCTACCTTTCCAAGATCGAGAACGGGCGGGTCTACCCCACCCTCGAGACCCTTTCCAACATCTGCACGGAGCTGGACACCGAACTTTCAGCCATCCTCTCCGACACCGAGGTAGCCCGCAAGGATTACGCCAATGAGCGGGTGGTGGAGCTGTTCAACGCCTGCTCCATCCGGGTCAAGCCCATCGCCCTTTCCCTTCTCGAAGAGCTTTCCAAGCTCTGACACAGAAAAAGACCTGCTCCGGGAATTTTCCCTCCCGGGACAGGTCTTCTTTGTTGTTATGCTGTTGTTCTCATGCCGCCGGGCTGGCTGCAGCCTCGCTGTCAGCAGCCGTGCTGTCAGCTGCGGCACTGTCGGCCGGAGCCTCACCGCCGGTGGCGAGGATGGCGTCCTGCACCTCGCTCTCAGCCATCGCGGCAGGCTCTGCGCTGGCGGAGGATGCCGGCTGTTCGGGTTTGGTCTCGCTCTCGGTCAGGCCGGTGAGATACCAACTGCCGCTCTGGCGGCTGAACAGATAGTCCATATACTTGACCGGCGTATCGGAGTTGGAGGTCAGGATAGTGTCCTCTGCGTTCTGGGTGGGGATATAGCCCACGGTGACGTGGAGCAGGCCATCCCGCTTGAACAGCTTGGTCACAGTAGCGCGGTAGCTGCCCACACTGCCGGTGACAGGGATCTTATAGCACTGGGTGTTCTCGTCATACTCGATGGTCATATCCTCCATCTCGAAGGTCTTATGGGTCATCCGGAAGCTGGGGCCCACCAGCTTTGCCAGATAGGCGTCCACATCCACCGAGGGGATGAGCAGCTGCTCGGTGTCCGGGTCGGTGTTATAGCCGTCGAAGTTGCCCTGGGTCTCCTGAATGCTGTACACACAGCCCCAGACAGCGGCCTCCCGGAGGGTCAAATCATCGATGTTCTCAATGCCGTCAAAGGGCACCGGGTCGAACAGCACCAGACCTTCCAGCTTGTCCTCATACTCCTGCTTCTGGGCAGTATCATCAAACAGCTTTGCCACGGCGTTCACACCCGCACGCACCACCGTCAGCGCACCGATGAGCACCAGCACGGCGATGAGCAGGCCCAGCGCCTGCCGACCGCGGCGGCGCTGGAGCCGGGTGTGTTCTTCCGGGGTCATTTCCATCTTCATATCAGTTATCGTCTCCTGCGTTGTTTCATAGATTCTCTGGTCAGTATACCACATTCCCGGGCAGGGTGCAAAACTCTGGCCGTGTTATTTATGTGAAACCGTCTTATAGCAATTCAACTTTTTAATGCAGCAGCAACAACGTTGAATTGCATATCGCAAATATGCCGTTTTGTGAGGCGTTATTTGTGAAAATTGCGATAGAAGTTGTTTTCGTAAGCAGGGTGCGCCGAATGGCGAGGATTTTTGCTGGCAGACAAGGCGATTTTCCGCAGCAATCCTGACGGATTGCAAGGGGAAGCAACGCAGTATGCTGGCAAAAAGACCGTTCAGGCGGTGTGCAATGCTTATGAAAACGGCTTCTTATTCCCAGGTTTTCCAGACATCGGGCTGGTAGCCCACGGTGGCCTGTCGGCCATTCCGCACGATGGGGGTGCGGAACAGCTGCTGGTTCTCAAAGAGCTTGTCTTCCTTCTGCCAGTCCACCAAAGCGTCCAGCAACGCGAGGGTCTGCTTGTCCCTGGCGTTGGGGTTCACCAGTGCCTGCCAGCCGCCCAGTGCGCGGGATATGTTCTCAAACTCGCCCCGGCTCATCTCTTTCTCCTTCAGGTCTATCATCTGGAACCGGATGCCCCGCTCCTTGAAATAGCGCTGGGCCTTTTTGGTATCAAAGCACTTGGTGGTGCCGAAGATCTGGATGTTCATGGTCTGCCTCCTGTCATTTGCTTTCTATTGTACCATATCTCCGTCCAAAAAAATAGCATATTTTATGTTCCATCGGTCAAAGCTAAGGTCACATCCGCTTTATCAGGAGGTAGCATTCTATGAAAGCATTCGTTGACCCCGGTCTCTGCATCGGCTGCACCCAGTGCGCCGGGCTCTGCCCCGCCGTGTTCCAGATGGAGGGCACTCTGGCCGTCGCCATCCCCGGCGACATCCCGCCCGACGAGGTACCACAGGCCGTAGACGCTGAAAACGCCTGCCCGGTGAACGCCATCCGCATCGAGTGAATCGGAAAGAGCCTTTCCGCCCGGGAAGGCTTTTTTCTTTTGCCCGTTCGTGGTATACTATAAGATGTGAAATTATGGAATGGAGGACCACAAGCTATGCGTTTACTGGTCATTGACGGCAACAGCATCGCTAACCGCGCGTTTTACGGCATCAAGCTGCTTACCACCAAAGACGGCCGCTACACCAACGCCATTTACGGCTTTTTGAATATCCTGCTCTCCCTGCTCAAAGAATGTGAGCCCGACGAGGTGGCCGTGGCCTTTGACCTCAAGGCCCCCACTTTCCGCCACAAGATGTTCGACGGCTACAAAGCCACCCGCCACAAGATGCCCGACGAGCTGGCGGCCCAGATGCCGGTACTGAAAGAACTGCTGGCCGCTCTGGGCTACCGGGAAGTCACGGCTGAGGGCTGGGAGGCCGACGACATCCTGGGCACCCTGTCCGCCGCCTGTGCCGCCCGGAAGGACGACTGCTACCTTGCCACCGGAGACCGGGACAGCCTGCAGCTGGTCAGCGACACCACCACCGTCCTGCTGGCCACCACGGCCATGGGCCGCAGCAAGACCGCTGTGATGGATGTGGACGCTGTGAAGGAAAAATACGGCGTCATGCCCCGCCAGCTCATCGACATCAAGAGCCTGATGGGCGATACCTCCGACAACATCCCCGGCGTGAAGGGCATCGGCGAGAAGACCGCCATCGCCCTCATCCAGAAATACGGCAGCATGGAGGGGGTCTACGCCCACCTCAACGACACTGAGGACAAGACCATCAAGCCCAAGCAGCGGGAGCACCTGACCGAAGACCGGGAGATGGCTCAGCTGAGCTACACACTGGGTACCATCCGCACCGATGCTCCCATCGACACCGCCGAGGGCGCCTATGTCGTGGGCGAGGGCGACAAGGCCGAAGCCGTCCGGCTGATGCAGGATCTGGAACTTCACTCCCTCATCGCCCGCTTCGGGCTCAGCGATGTGGTTCCCGCCGCTGACCCGGCCCGGAAGCCCGCTGAACCCCTGACCGAGGCCGAGATCGCCTCTCTGCCCGCAGAGCTGAGCGGCCACTATCTGGTGGCGGCGCGGCCTGCCGTCATGGGCAAACAGGGCGTCCGGAACGTAGAGCTGCAGCCTGCCGCCTGGTATGCCGTACAGGACAAGACCGTTTACCCGCTGGAAAGCGAAGACCTGCCCCGTCTGCTGGACGCTCCCGGCGTGACGCTGGACGTCTTTGACAGTGCGCCCCTCTACGCCAAAGCCATGGCCGCAGGCGGCTGGGGCAGCAGTATCGTCTGGGACGGCAAGCTGGCCGCCTATCTGCTGGACGCTTCGGCCTCCAAGTACAACCTCTCCGAGCTCATCATCAGCTACCACGCCGACCCCGCCTTCACCTGTGAGAAATGGCCGGACGCCGGTGCACTGGCTGACCTCTTTGCCAAGATGAAGGCCGAGATCACCGCTCTGGGCGAGGACAGCCTTTACAACGAGATCGAGTTCCCGCTGGCGCAGGTGCTGGCCGACATGACCCGCACCGGCGTGCTGGTAGACCGGGACGGCATCGAGCAGTTCGGCGTGAAGATGCGGGCCGAGATTGAGCAGGTGCTCACCCGCATCCATATGGAGACCGGCAGCGCCAGCTTCAACCCCAACAGCCCCAAGCAGCTGGGCGAGATGCTCTTTGACACCATGGGTCTGCCCCACGGCAAGAAGACCCAGCGGGGCTGGTCCACCGACGCCGAGACGCTGGAAGCCCTCCGGGAATACCCGCTGGTGGAAGATATCCTCCAGTACCGCGCCTGCCAGAAGCTGAACTCCACCTATGTGGAGGGCCTGCTGAAGGTCATCGGAGAGGATGGCCGCATCCACACCCGGTTCAACCAGACCGAAGCCCGCACCGGGCGTCTCTCCTCCGACAACCCCAACCTGCAGAACATCCCCATCCGCACCGAGCTGGGAAGCCAGCTGCGGGCCTATTTCATCGCGCGGCCCGGCTGCGTACTGGTGGACGCTGATTACAGTCAGATCGAACTGCGCATCCTCGCCCACGTCACCGGCGACGAGCATATGCAGCAGGCTTTCCTCTCTGGCGAGGACATCCACCGCAGCACCGCTGCCAAGATCTACAACCTGCCTCTTGAGCAGGTCACGCCCCGCCTGCGCTCTTCGGCCAAGGCCATCAACTTCGGCATCATGTACGGCAAGGGCGCTTATAGTCTCTCCAAGGACATCGGCGTGAGCGTCCGGGAAGCAGACGCCTTCCTCAAGAACTACCTGAACACCTTCCCCAAGGTGAGCGGCTACATGGACAAGACCATCGCGGACGCCCGGGCCAACGGCTATGTGTCCACCCTCTTCGGACGCCGCCGCGCCCTGCCGGAACTGGCCAGCAACAACCGCAACATCCGGGCCAGCGGCGAGCGGATGGCCCGCAACACCCCCATTCAGGGCACTGCGGCCGACGTCATCAAGCTGGCCATGGTGCGGGTCTGGCGGCGTCTGCGGGACGAGAAGATGGAGAGCCGCCTCATCCTCACCGTTCACGATGAGCTCATCGTGGAGGCTCCGGAGGCCGAGGCCGCAAAGGCCGCTGCCATCCTGCAGGAAGAGATGGAAGGCTGTGTGAATTATGCTGTGCCCCTGAGCACCGAGGTGCATGAGGGCAAGAACTGGCTGGAGGCCCATTAAAACCATGATCGTATTAGGAATCGAATCCACCTGCGACGAGACCGCCGCAGCTCTGGTGGAGGACGGACGCCATCTGCTGAGCAACGTCATCTCCACCAGCGTCAAGGAGCAGGCGCTCTACGGCGGCGTCGTGCCTGAGATCGCCAGCCGCCGCCACTGCGAGTTCATCAGCGCCACTGTGAAGAAGGCCCTGCTGGATGCCGGCAAGACCATCGACGATGTGGACGCTGTAGCCGTCACCTTTGCTCCCGGCCTGATCGGGGCCGTGCTGGTGGGCGTCAACTTTGCCAAGGGCCTGGCCTACTCGGCAGGCAAACCGCTGGTGCCGGTGCACCATCTGCGGGGCCACATCGCAGCCCTCTACCTGACCCATCCGGAGCTGAAGCCGCCCTTCCTCTGCCTTGTGGCATCGGGCGGCCACAGCCATATCGTGGAAGTGCTGGACTACACCCACTACCACATCCTCGGCCACACTGTGGACGATGCCGCCGGTGAAGCGTTTGACAAGGTGGCCCGCACCCTCGGCCTGCCCTACCCCGGCGGCCCCAGCGTGGCCAACGCTGCCAAGACCGGCAACCCCAAGGCCTACCGCCTGCCCGTCCCCCATGTAGAGGGCAAATACAATGTCAGCTTCTCCGGCCTGAAGACTGCCGTCCTCAACGAGGTGAATCAGGCCCAGATGAAGGGCGTCGAGGTCAACGTGCCCGACCTCGCGGCAAGCTTTCAGGAGCGCATTGCGGGCATCCTCGCCGAAAAGCTCCTTCTCGCTGCCGCTGACACCGGCGCAAAGCAGGTCTGTCTGGCAGGCGGTGTGGCGGCAAACGGCCGTCTGCGCCAGCTGGTCAACGACGGTGCCCAGAAGCTGGGAGCAAAGGTCTATCTGCCCGAGCTGAAATTCTGCGGCGACAATGGTGCCATGATTGCTGCGCAGGGCTACTACCAGTACATGGCGGGCCACACCGCCGGGCTCGACCTCAACGGTCTGCCCACCCTGCCCATCGATTACGAATAATCCCAAATCATTCAGAGACTTCCGCCTCCGCGCGGCAGTCTCTTTTTTGTGCCCTTTTTCCGGATGCAGGCAGCAAAAAAGAGGAGCCTTCCGGCTCCCCTGAGACTTGAGTTATTCGGTTTCTTCCTGCGGCGGCAGGGGCTTTGCCCTGTCCCGTCCAAAGTAGAGCTGCACCTCGCCCAGTTTCTTTTTCCGCAGCAGGAACGCTGTGGGGATGAGGTAGACCGCAATGGATATCAGCATGGACAGGTCGTAAGTGCTGATGTTGTCCGAGACCGTTTCGGTGCCGTAGAGGCCGCCCACCAGCATGGAGGTGATATCCATACACGCATGGATGCACACCGTGACCCAGATATTGCCGGTGCGGAAATAGATTGCTGCCAGCATGGTGCCCAGCGAAGCCGCAAACACACACTGCATCAGAACGCCCAGCGGGGCGCTGCCGATGAGGTTTGTCAGGTGGGCCGCGCCGAAGTAGAGGCCCGACAGCAGGCAGGCTTTCCACACGCCCGCTCTGCTCGTGCCGAAGTGCTCCAGCAAAGTCTGCGCAATGACGCCCCGGAAGAGGAACTCTTCCGCGATGCCCACACTGATCATCCCCAGAAAGAACCATACGATGCGCCAGGCCGACAGCATCTGCCCCTCCGGCAGACCGAACAGGATGGTGTTGTAGGCATTGTAGCCGATGAGGGCCAGCGGGTACATCCCCACCAGCAGGCCGTTGAAGAAGCCGCTGCCCCGTCGGCGGAGCAGCCCGGCCTTTCCGGTGCGGGCCAGCAGGAACACAGCCACTGCCACGCCTGCGGCCTCCTGCATGACGGTCAGCATGTAATCATCCACCGTTTCAAGGTTCCGTGTGACCAGCAGCACCAGGATCAGCGAGAGCATGGACGCCACGAACAGGATCCCCAGAAAGACCACCTCAGCCCCGAGGCAGTAGAGCATCGGATGGGACGCGCGCAGACGTTTGAGCATAGAAAGACCTCCTGTGTCTGTAGTGATACTATTTTAGCATATTTTAGGAGAAAGCGATAGAGATTTGTGTGAATAATACCGCGCTTCTGCCCGGAGCGATAAGCCACCAACTGCAGCCTGGGGAATCTTGCAGATCCCGCTGCTTTGTTCCGAACAAAAAAGACCAGCACACAGATGTGTACTGGTCTTTTTCAGTCGGAGCAGCGGGATTTGAACCCACGGCCTCCTCGTCCCGAACGAGG
>ERZ808240.2805-NODE-2805-length-18177-cov-3.250635_pt1 | contig 18177 bp, 16 predicted proteins | sample MGYA00521084_ERZ808240 | MGnify/ENA primary metagenome ERZ808240 (study PRJEB31516, sample SAMN03275571) | gut metagenome | biome: mammalia-associated habitat; material: feces | host: Papio cynocephalus | place: Kenya | collected 2012-08-06 ... | reverse complement strand
AAATTATCCTGACTTTTTTTCATTTTGGGTATTGACTTTTTATAGCTGGTCTTTCATTAAAGTATATCAATACCTACAACAACAGCCTTATCCTGTCCGCCGTAAGTTCTGATCTCATAGTTGACTTTGATTGCCATGTCGATAAGTGCGGAACTGTCGGGGAAAGTATCCTGCAATATCCTTGTAGGAACTTTCACAGCCTGCACAGCGTATCCTGTTACGCCGTTTTCTTCTTTAAGGCAAAACAGCGTGTAGTTATCCCACGGCTTGCCGTTTTTAAGCGTTCCTGAGTTTTTCTTAAATCCTTTGATTATGTACATAAACATACACTCCTTTCATTTACTGTACAATTATTTGTACTCTTTGCTATGTTTAGATATTACCACACATCAATCATAATGTCAATACAAATCAAGCTTTTTCGTATGTTTATATTTTTATAGGGTATTTTTTTGTACACATTGTACAACTAGCACGATTGTATTTTCTTTTTGAAATAAATTGCCTTTTTCCTGCACTCATATTCACCGCTAAGGAAATACTTAGCCATATGGATATTATAGCTATCAAGATACGGCTTGAGAAATTGGTGGGAAAGTACATACCTTTCAAGGCTGTCTGCTTCGTCACGGAACATCTTCGGATTGTCATAGTTTTTCATTTTCATTCGTCCTTTCGTTATGGTTGTAAGTTTTCATCTTTTTCAAGATTATACTTCAATTTATATGATTTGAGGTCTGTTTCCTCAAAAATCATGCCGACTTTATATGTAACTATCTTGTCGATACGTCTAACAAAGGCGTTCCACGTTTCATAGTACTTGTGCTGAATGGCTGTATACTGCTCTTCAAAGTTCCAATTTGATATGATGTACACCTTTGTAAAACAAGCTATCCTATTCATATATCTTGCAGGAAGTTCAAGAGGGTAGCCGTCAAGGTAGTTAAGCATATTATCAATAGGCAGGCTGTTTCTAAACTCCTCAAACACAATAACATCTTGCCCGTGGTAGCTATCAAAAGGGTGCTTGTAGTCGGTGATACGATAAACTTTATCATAGCCGTATTGCTCCATAACACTTCTTGTTTTACCTGTTCCCGATTGTCCGCAGATATATGTGACCTGAACATCACGAAACACGTTTCGCCACTTATCAAAGACGTATAAGTCACGAACTTTTTGCAGGCGGTCAATTTGGTTCCAAAGTTGCGGAAATTCTTCAAGAAGTCTGATATCGTCAGCACCTTCCTTTATACGTTGCAGAATATCTTCATTTGTAAGCTGTTTACCGCCTTTTGTTACACGCAGTTCGCCCCACTCCTGCACCTCGCCTATGCGAGTATCTGACTTCTTGCAATAGTCGCTTGCTTGTTGTGCTGTTCCGTTGGCGAACTCTCCGTGAAAGAACTGTGGAGGAAACATATTCTGCAAGGTTGTACCACGCTTACGATTTTTAAATTGGATAAATCCTTGAATGTGTTCGGTATTCTCGTTGTGACCTCGTTCACGCTGAAAGACGTAATAGTTTACTTCCTCATACTGCATAATGAAATTTATTACCTTATCATCAGTATCAAAGGTAAGGTCTTTAAATTTATCCTTTTCTCCACAGGTCTTGACCTTTGACGGATTATTTATTGTAAAACACCAATTACAAGACTGTTTCGGCATTGTTTTCACCTCTGTGCGATTATGTTTGTGCGTGTGCGATTGTTTTTGCATATGACCGCACAGCCGTAAACGGCGTATTTACTTGCCTTTCTGCCTGCTTGTGCGATTGTGCGATAGGGGGTAAAGGGTAATACTAACCTTTACCCCCTGCATACCTACTTCCGATTTTCTCAGATTTAGGCATAAAAAAATAGATGTGATACGTTTTGTAACACATCTATTGTAAACCTACACTTAAACCCCGCTCCTCACTTAACACCATGTTGCATTTTCCCCCAATTTGTGTTATACTATATTTATATATTTCCACTAAGGAGGTCATCTCTATGCTTCTTTCAGGTAAGACCGTCGTTCTCGGCGTCAGCGGCAGTATTGCGGCTTTTAAAGTCCCTACTTTAGTAAGGTTGCTCAAAAAGCAAGGCTGCAATGTTCAGGTACTCATGACACAGAACGCCACTCAATTTATTAACCCTATCACTTTTGAATCCCTCACAGGCAACAAGTGCCTTATAGATACTTTTGACAGAAATTTTCAATACAGTGTTGAACACGTTGCTCTTGCCAAGCAGGCTGACCTTGTTATGGTCGCTCCTGCGTCCGCTAACGTTATCGGCAAGATCGCTTACGGCATTGCTGACGATATGCTAACCACCACTGTCATGGCTTGCCCTTGCAAGAAAATGATTTCCCCTGCCATGAACCACAATATGTATCACAATCCTATCGTGCAGGACAATCTCCAGAAGCTTGAGCGTTTCGGCTACGAGATCATCGCTCCTGACAGAGGTATGCTTGCAAATGGTGATGACGGCGACGGCAGAATGCCTGAGCCTGAGGTGCTGTTTGAATACATTCTTCGTGAGCTTGCTTTTGACAAGGATCTTGCAGGCAAAAAAGTGCTTGTTACTGCGGGTGCGACCATGGAGGCTATCGACCCTGTGAGGTACATCACAAACCACTCTAGCGGAAAAATGGGCTGTGCATTAGCAAAGGCGGCTATGCTGAGAGGTGCGCAGGTTACGTTGGTGGCAGGTCACATGGAAGTTCAGCCGCCTATGTTCGTGGACGTTGTGAACGTAAAGTCTGCGGCAGATATGTTTGAAGCTGTCACAAAGCTTGCCCCTGAGCAGGATATTATCGTAAAGGCGGCGGCTGTGGCTGACTACTCCCCTGTTGCTGTGGCTGACAACAAGATAAAGAAGTCTGATGATGACATGAAGATAGAGCTAAAGCGCACACAGGATATCCTTGGCTATCTCGGTCAGCACAAACGTGACGGACAAGTCATATGCGGTTTTTCTATGGAAACGCAGGACGTTATCAAGAACTCTGAGAAAAAGCTCACCAACAAAAACTGCGATATGATATGCGCAAACTCTTTAAAGACCGCAGGCGCAGGCTTCAAGACGGACACCAATGTTATCACCCTTATCACTGAGGGCGGTGCTGTGGAATTGCCTATTATGACGAAAGAGCAAGCCGCTCACAGGATACTTGACGAGCTTGCGGCGATGATATAAGTGTACGATAATATGTACAGATAGACAGATCACGAAAGGAAATACGCCCATATGAAACGTATTGAGATATATGAAAACGGCATTAATATAGTATTTGAGATAACAGACGAGAACGAAGCGAAGCTTTTGCACTTCTCTGCTCTGCCTTTTGATGAAGCCAAGACGGCTTCATACATGGGCTTGAAAACATTCAGACCTGTGGAGATTCAGGCAAGCGGTATCGACCGCCCTCACGAGCGTCACGGCAACAAGTATATCGTCACTGCACCTGCATGGCGCATGAAGTTCAAGGACTTCCGTGATGTGAACAATGACCTTGGCAGAAAGCTTGAGCTTGTGACCTTTGACGAGGGCACGGGGCTTGAAGCGGTATCACACTATCAGTTTTACACAGGCACGTCTGTTGTGCGCTGTTGGACTACTCTTACAAACAAGGGCAGCGAGGTGCAGACCATTGAATATATGTCCTCATTTGCGCTGACGGGCGTGGAAAAAGAGGGGCTTAAAAAGCCTGAGGACAAGATGAAGATATGGGTATGCCACAACTCTTGGCAGCGTGAATTGCAGTGGTCTGACTACACCCTTGAACAGGTGGGGCTTGCTTCATCTGCGAAGCCTACAGAACAGCGTTCATCAAAGGTCTTTGCCTGCACAAATGTTGGTAACTGGTCGGCAAAAGAATACATACCAATGGGCGTGCTGGAAAACACAGAGGCAGGCTCTGTGCTTTTTTGGCAGATAGAGCATAACGGCTCATGGCACTGGGAGCTTTCTGACGTGGGCGGACACTTCTATTTACAGCTTTCAGGTCCGTCGGAGATAGAGTCACACTGGTACAAAGATCTTGCGCCTAACGAGAGCATAGAGAGCGTAAAATGTGCGGTAGGCTCAGTGGCAGGAAGCTTTGATGAAGCTATGGGCGAGCTGACGAAATACCGCAGAAAGATACGCCGCCGCAATAAGGATAATCAGCGGCTTGCGGTAATATTCAACGACTACATGAACTGTCTGTGGGGCGACCCTACGGCTGAAAAAGAGTTCCCGCTTGTGGACGCTGCGGCGGAGGCAGGCTGTGAATATTTCTGCATTGACGCAGGCTGGTATGCTGACGGCTTTTGGTGGGACGAGGTCGGAGAATGGAAAGAGAGCAGAAAGCGTTTTCCCAACGGCGTAAAGGAAGTTGCCGACTATATCCGCAAAAAGGGCATGATACCGGGCTTGTGGCTTGAAATAGAGGTCATGGGAATAAAATGTCCGCTTGTGGACACGGTTTGTGATGACAGCTGGTTTTTCACACGTCACGGCAAGAGGGTCTATGACCGAAGCCGTTATCAGCTCGATTTCAGAAACCCGAAAGTCCGTGCCCATGCTGACGAGGTAATAGACAGGCTCGTTTCGGAATACGGCATTGGCTACATAAAAATGGATTACAACATTGAACCTGGTATAGGCACTGAGCAGAACTGCGACAGCGTTGGCGAGGGTCTATGGGGTCATGAAAAGGCTTATCTTGAATGGCTTGACGGCGTTTTTGCACGTCACCCTGACCTTATTATAGAAAACTGCTCAAGCGGCGGTTTGCGAATGGACTATGCGATGCTTTCAAGATACTCCATTCAGTCAACCTCAGATCAGGACGATTACAAAAAATACTGCACCATTGCGGCAAACTCCCCTACTGCACTTTGCCCTGAGCAGTCGGCAATATGGGCTTACCCTATCACATCAGGAGACAGAGAAGAAGTTGTTTTCAACATGATAAACGCAATGCTTCTGCGTATCCACCAAAGCGGACACCTTGGCAACATAGACCCTGAGCGCAAGGCGCTTGTAAAGGAAGCTATCAGCGTTTACAAGAAGATAAGGGCGGACATTAAGGAAGCAGTGCCGTTCTGGAGTTTGGGACTATCCAAATTTTCGGACGATTGGGTGTCTCTCGGTCTTAGAAACGGCAACAAGGCTTATCTTGCCGTATGGAGGAGAGAGGGCAAGAGCGACACCTGCGTTTTGCCTATAGATTTTCTCAAGGGCGCCCCCGCAAAGGTGAAGTGCATTTATCCTGATTTCAGCGTTACGCCTGTGGAGTTTTCAAAGGCGACAGGCAATGTTTCAGTGAAGTTTGACAGACCTTATATGGCTAGACTTTTTGAGATAGAGTGGTAAAAATACGGGCTTGATAGGGTTTCTGTAGTTTGTGCAAAAAATGCGGGCGAACGATGTTCGCCCGTTGGATCACTGATTGCCCTATCGGCTAAACCTATATGCTGTGGGAGATTTGCTACCTGCCAATAAGCGTAACTTTCCCCCACACTGCGCCTTTTGTCTTGTCCGATTTTACGGACAGTTGTTCACCTGCGGGTGATATTATCGCCGATATTCCGCAGTTTCCTGCACGGAGGACATATCTTCTGTTTTCAACGGCTCGCATTATGCAGTGGCGGTAATGCTGTTCTCGGGCGGAGCTTTTGCCAAACCATGAATCGTTGGTGGAGACGCATATTATCTGTGCGCCCTGCTCTTTCTGCTGGCTCACAAGGCTTGGGAAAATGGTCTCTATGCAGATAACAGAGCCTATGGTCATGCCGTCTGATGTGAGTGGCTTGGTGCGGCTTTTGTCTGCACATTCGCTCATGGTGTCAAGATGGAAAATGCCAGCAAATGGGGTCTTTTCACCGAACGGCACAAGCACTTGTTTGAGGTAGGGCGAAGATACAATGCCGTTTTTATCATAGGCGAAAAGGGCGTTGTAGTCCTTGCCGTTTTCAAGATAGAACGAGCCTGTGACAAGGGTACAGCCATGGGCGGCGGCAAAGTCAGATATGAGTGAAAATTCTTTTAGCTGTTCGTCATAGTCTTTTGGCACGGCAGTTTCGGGGAGCAAAACAAGATCGGTACCCCACTGCCAACAGCTTTCCATTATAGAAAGGTAGGAGCGTGCCGAGTCGAGGGCTTTGCGCCGTGATTTATCCCTGCCCTCTAGGCTATCCTGTGCGCAGATAACGTCTATCTGAGGGTAGATTTTGTCGAGCTTTTTGTCGAGGTTTACAGAGTAAAACCCGTAGGCTAGATTTGCGCCCTGCAAAAGCAGTGCAAAGGCGGTATAGGCAAAACGCTTTTTGCCTGTGTATATCTCGCCGTGAAGTCCGTTCAGCAGGAAGATCAAAAAGCTTGTTAGGCGACAGCTTATGAGCGTGGCGGATTGCATAAGCAGCGGCGAGCTTGTTACAGTGAGCCATGCCGCAGACCATGGGAACGCCAAAAATGGCACTTTTTCTTGAAGCCACTCCCCTGCTGTCAAAAGCAGGCAGAGCAAGACTATCTCAGACAGGCGGTGTTTAAGGTGAAAACGTATGGGCAAGAAAAGGCTTAGGGGGAGATACATAAGGATACACTCCCACAGGGCAAGACCCAGCCATGCCAGCACAGCTAGAGGTATTGCAACGAATGGTGGAAGAGGACATATTTTCCATATGGTGAGCATAAAAGTGAGCTGAAAAAGGTAATAAGGCGCAAAAAAGCACACAAAATCAAGTCTGAAAGCCCTTTTTTCATGGCAGGCTGACAGGGAATGCACCATTGGCGCAAAGATAAAAAACGCAAGCCACGGCAAATTCAGAGTGGATTGCATAAGGGCGCTCACTGCACCTGTGAGGACTAAGAGCGCTCTCCGTGAGGTTTTGGGTTCAATTATTTTCGAGATATTCATGTAAATATTATGACCCGAAAGGCGCACAACATTCACAAAACTAAAAAGGGAGGCAGTAAATTGGAGATTTTTATTCCGCAGTTTGTCAGGACGGCTCTCGACAGGCTGAACGAGTGCGGCTATGAGGGCTATATAGTCGGCGGCTGTGTAAGAGACAGCTTGCTTGGTAAAAAGCCCCATGATTACGATGTTTGCACCAACTGCACCCCTGACAAAATGCTTGAAGTTTTCGCAAATTTCCGCACCATTGAAACGGGGCTGAAGCACGGCACGCTCACTGTTTTGATAGAGAGCGAGCCTGTGGAGATAACCTGTTATCGCAGTGACGGAGAGTATATAGGGCATAGAAAGCTCGCTGGAGGAGGACTTAAAGCGCCGTGATTTCACTGTAAACGCCATGGCGTATTCGCCGAAAGAGGGGCTCATGGACCTTTACGGCGGACAAGATGATCTTGCAAAGGGCGTTATAAAATGCGTTGGCGAGCCTGAAAAGCGCTTTGATGAGGACGCTTTGCGCATACTCAGAGGGCTGAGGTTTTCTTCATGCCTAGGGTTTGATATCGAGGAAAAGACTTCAAAGGCTATCCTTGAACAGCGTGAGCTTTTAAAAAGCATTTCCGCAGAGCGCATTGCTACAGAGCTTAAAAAGCTTCTGTGCGGAAAGGGTGCAAGGCGTATCTTGCTTGACTATCGTGAAGTCATAGCGGTGTTCATACCTGAGCTTCGGGAGAGCTTTGATTTCAAGCAGAACAATCCACACCATTTTCTTGATGTTTACGGTCACATTTGTTTGAGCGTTGAGAACGTCAGACCGCAGTGGCAGATGAGGCTTACAATGCTTCTGCACGATATCGGCAAGCCGAGAATGCACACTGTTGACGAGAACGGCATTTCTCACTTTAAAAAGCACCAGTTCGAGGGTGCTTACATGGCTGAGAAGATACTCAAAAGGCTTAGGATAGACAACGCTTCGGCAAAGTATATTTTCGAGCTTATATGGGAGCATGACAACAGGATACCTGCCACGAAGAAGACTGTGCGGAGATTTATGGCTCAGCATGACTTTGACTTTGTTATGGATTATCTGGAGGTGCGCAGGGCTGACACCTATGCGCAGTCGGACTACAAGCGGCAGGAAAAGCTTGCAGAGCTTGACCATATCGCAGAGCTTGCAATGGAGATAAAAGAGAACAACGAGTGCGTTCACATTTGCGACCTTGACATAAACGGCAAGGATCTGATACAAATGGGCTTTGGCGGCAAGGATATAGGCATTGGTCTGGAGCTTGCTCTGAACGGCGTTATAGACGAAAAGGTAGAAAACAAAAAAGAGGAGCTGAAAAGCTACATTGAAAGCAACTTCAAAAGGCAGGATAAAGGTAATACTTAAAGGGTTGGCGCTTGTGCTGTGGTGCGTGGTGATTTTCATGTTCTCGGCAAACAATGCTGACGAGTCAAACAAGCAATCCAATGCGGTTTTTAACGCAGTGATAGAATTTGTCAATCCTGTATATGACAGCCTTGACCCTGCGGCGCAGGCAGAATACAAGGACGCTGTGACGTTCATCATAAGAAAGCTTGCACATTTCAGCGAATATGCTCTGCTTGGAATATTGGCTTTTATCAATCTATCGAGGGTGAAAAAGCTTAGATACAGGGGGCTTTTTGCGGCGGTATTTTCTTGTATCTATGCTTCAAGCGACGAGATACATCAGCTTTTTGTACCGGGACGTGCAGGACAGGTGCGTGATGTTCTTATCGACACAAGCGGCGCAGTGACAGGAATTTTACTTGCGATACTGATACGAAAAATATGGCTGAAAAGCCGTGAGAAAAAGGCATAAAAAATATCCGTGGGGGCATTTCGCTCTCACGGATATTTTATTCTAGCAAAACCTATTGCAAATTATATCGTGACCCATTGGTATCGCCTCTTTCAAAGCCTTGGCTTTACTTAAATTACTTTATCTCGAGTCTTTTGGTTTCAGGCTTAGCCTCCTGCATCTTTGGCAGGTCAAGGGTCAGGATACCATTCTTGTACTCTGCGGCGATCTTGTCGGTATCGATGCCTGTAAGGTCAAAGCTTCTCTGATAAGAACCATATGTCCTCTCACGGCGGATATACTTATCTTTCTTATCCTCTGTCTCTGCCTTATGCTCGGCGGTAAGAACAAGATTGTTGCCTGAGATATCAAGCTTGATGTCGTCCTTATCGAAGCCCGGAAGCTCAGCTTCCATTACATATTTGTCGCCCTCGTCCTTGATATCGGTCTTGAAGCTCTGGAGTGTATTTCCTCCAAAGAAGTCATTCTCAAAATCGTGGAATGCGTTAAACAGGTCGTAGCTCTTTCTTTCAAATGGTGTAAGTCCAAACATATAAATTCCTCCTTGATGTGTTATATCTTAATTTGTCTTGTAAGCTTTTATCATTTATTCTGTTCTTCCATTGGTATCATTTCCTTTCTTCATTGTCTATATGATACCCCTGCCATATGTTCATTGTGTGAAAATAATGTGAACATTTTCTGAAACTTAGCACTCTTATCATGCAAGTGCTAGCATATTGATTTTGTGAGTGCTAAAGCAAAATAAACGGAGCAATGACAGGCGGGCGACCTCAGGTCGCCCCTACGAAAAAACAGCGTATCTACGCCATTTGTAGGGGACGGCGTCCTCGACGTCCCATTTCTTTGTTATTCGCCCACCTATTAGGCTACAATAACTATCACGGCTTATCGAAGCGGTCTTTTAGAAGCTTCAAGGCTTTTTTCTCTATCCTTGAAACATAGGAACGTGAGATACCAAGGCGTTTGGCGACTTCACGCTGGGGCAGCTGCGGCTGACCGAAAAGCCCATAGCGCAAGGTGACTATCTGCCTTTCACGTTCGTCAAGGGAGCTTTCGATATAGCGGTAGAGCTGTTCACAGCGAATGGAAAGCTCTATCTTGTCGGCGACGTCCTCTCCGTCTGCGATTATGTCGATAAGGCAAAGCTGATTGCCGTCCTTGTCGGATTCAACAGGCTCATCAAAGTGGATATCGTTGGCGGACTTTTTCTGGGAGCGGAAGTGCATAAGTATTTCGTTCTCCACGCACCTGCTCCCATAGGTGGCGAAGCGGCAGCCTTTCTTGTGGTCGAATGTTGACACGGCTTTTATAAGACCGATAGTGCCGATAGAGATAAGATCCTCCTGATCTGCGGAATTTGAATAATACTTTTTTATAATGTGCGCCACAAGGCGGAGGTTGTGTTCGATAAGCTTATCCTTTGCCGCCTTGTCACCCTGCGCCATTCTCTCAAAACACTCACGCTCCTCTTTCGCTGAAAGCGGTTTCGGGAACACACTGCGGTTGTCAAAATGCAGTGCGAAAAACAGAAAATTCCCTGTGAGCAGTTCAAGCAGTGCTGAAAACATATTTGTCCCTCCTTATAATAGTGTCGCTCATACGCTTTTTAATAATATGATTTTCATAGATTGTACTATTCTGTTTTTTACACAGTTGCTAATTGTTTCCGATTTGTTAAATTTGCTGAAATTTTGATAGGTGCGTTTGCCAAATTCACGAATATTATTAACAATTCGTAAATACATAGCATTTCACTTTTATCGTTAAACAAATGGTGATATAATTATATTAGATAGGTATGATCTTTGGGGGGTGAGCGCTCATGATAACCATAAAAGGACGGTCGGTATTCGGAAGCATTGCAAGAGGAAAGCTGACCTTTTATCGCCGTGACGAATTTATCATCAACAAGATAAAAGTGTCTGACCCTGAACTTGAATACAAAAAATATGTCAAGGCGAAAAACGCCGCTCTTGTGGAGCTTGGGGAGCTTTATGAGCGTGCAAGAACGAGCGTTGGAGAAAGTGACGCACAGATATTTGTGATACACCAAATGCTAATCACTGACGAGCAATATGACGGCAGTGTTCGCACCCTGATACTTGACGAGCATTTCAACGCCGATTACGCTGTGGCAAGCACCGCAAGAAGCTTTGCGGAAATGCTTGCGCAAATGGACAGCGAATATATGCAAAGCAGAGCGGCTGACGTCAAAGACGTTTCAAACAGACTTCTGCGGCACATTTTGAACTGCGCCGACAAGCTCCCTGAGCTTAAAGAGAATGCCATTATCTGCACGGGCGACCTTATGCCATCTGAAACTTTGCTCATGGACAAAGAAAAGATAAAAGGCATTTGCACAAGGTCGGGGTCGGTGAACTCTCACACTGCGATACTTGCGAAAAATCTCGGCATACCTGCCATTGTGAACGTTGGAACGGAGCTTTCTGACGAATACGAGGGCAAAGAAGCTGTGCTTGACGGCTACAGCGGAACACTTTACATAGAGCCTGACGAGCATACTCTCAGACAGCTTGAATACAAGGAAGCCGTCGAGGGCAGGAAAAAAGAGCTTCTCACAAGGCTCAAAGGCAGAAAGAACATCACTCGTGACGGTCACGAGATAAAGATATATGCGAATATCCTCAACTCAGATGAGCTTGAAGCGGCGGTGAAAAATGACGCTGGGGGGATAGGGCTTTTCAGGACGGAATTTATGTGCTTTGACAGACCTGCTTTCCCTGACGAGGATTTTCAGTTTTACACCTACCGCAAGGCTCTTGAGGTCATGGGCGGCAAAGAGGTCATCATAGACACTTATGACATCGGCGCTGACAAGATGCCCGACTATGCCGGTATAATCCCTGAGCGAAATCCCTCTATGGGCTGCAGGGGCATACGCTTTTGCCTTGAACAGGAGAGCGTGTTCAAAACGCAGTTAAGGGCGCTTTACAGAGCGTCCGTTTACGGACAGCTTTCCATACTTCTGCCTATGGTCATAGACGTGAGTGAGATACTAAAGATAAAAGAGATAATCGTGCAGGTCAAGGCGGAGCTTATAAAAGAGGGCAAGAAATTTGCCGACAATGTGAAACTCGGTGCAATGATAGAGACCCCTGCGGCGGTTATGACGAGCGATATCATAGCCAAAGAGGTAGACTTTTTCAATATCGGCACCAATGACCTCGAGCAGTTCACTTTGGGTCTTGACAGGCAAAACCCATGCTATGACAGGGTGTCCCCGAAAAATCACAGGGCGCTTCTGAGAATGATAAAAATGGTTTGCGACAACGCCCATGCAAGCGGCATAAAAGCAGGCATATGCGGCGAGATAGCAGGCGACCCGAAGCTCACGGAGATATTTTTGGAGCTTGATGTGGATATGCTGTCGGTAGTTCCGTCTAGGATACTGCCGCTGAGAAAGGCGGTAAGGAGCATAAGTCTTAAAGACCAAAAAAAGACAGAAAGCGACTTAAAGCTTTTTCTGTGACTTGAAAAGGATAATTTTCCTCATTCCATATAGGCGGCGGAGTACGTTATCATGCGTGTTCCGCCGCCTGTTTGTTGTCGGCTCTGTAAGCAAAACAAGTGGGACATCGTATTTCTGCAAAGCAGAAATTGCGCTGCTCCCCTACATATTTAAATATATTGTTTGTATGTAGGGGCGACCTGAGGTCGCCCGTTGGTTTACAGCTTTTTCGACAGTCTGCGGGCGAACACTGTTCGCCCCTACAGAATTTGACAGAAAAATCGTACATTATTTGGTTTTATCTTATGGTCTGTATGGTTGTCTTATGAAAATCTTAAGCGTTTCTTAAAGCGGTTGACAGTGAGAAATGGGTATGTTAAACTTATATACGTTGACGGAAATACGTCTAAAAAAAGAAAGAACACAAGGAGGAGAAACTGTGAAACTAAGAAACATAAACAGAGGTCTGGTGCTTGGCGGAGTGCTTGCGCTGGGCGTTGTGTGCTACACAGTGTATGAGAACAATCAGTTCAAGACTTCCAAGCCTGAGATAGAACAGACCGTAAAGGACTATATCGCAGACATGACAAGTGCAAACATCGGAAGCGGCGATACGCTGAAAAGCCAGTGGACTGATTTTGTGAACGAACATTATACAGACTACACAAACAACACCGAGGACGGCTCGACAAAGTCCGACCTGCTTGAGCAGATAAACCACACCGATGTTACAGCGCAGAATGGCGATATCACCTCGGCGGAATATGACATAAAAGATATATCCATAAACAAAAGCGGTGCTGACGGCGCAAAGGTCACAATGGCATACAATGTGTGCTATGACATTTCAAAGGGCGACCCGAATTTCATCAGTTCAAGCGGCATAAGCACAATGTCAAGCGGAGATTACTCCAACTCTGACAATTATGAGCCTAGCAAGTCCTCATACAAGGCTGTTTTAAGCTATGACAACACTGAGTTCTATCTTATCCGCACCTCTGACGGCTGGAAGATAGCGACGTCGAACGATTGGGGCTACGGCGAGGACTACAGCTTTGATGATGATAACAGTGACAGCGACAGCGTGGCTGATGAAAGCATGGCTGAGTCTGAGATAGTTCCAGACAGCACAGACAGTGCAGAAAATTCCGACAGCGAGGGGGCAGACAGCGTTGAGTGATACTATTCTAAAGATAAAGGGGCTTAACAAGACCCTTGGCAAAAAGCAGATACTTCACAGCATCGATATGGAGTGTTACGGCGGCGAAGTCTACGGCTTTCTCGGTCCTAACGGCGCAGGAAAGACCACTACAATAAAGATAGCGGTGGGACTTTTACAGCTTGACGAGGGTGAGATCATCATTGACGGAAAGGATATAAGAAAAGACTTTGAGGGTGCAATGGCTAACGTTGGCGGCATTGTTGAAAACCCTGAGATGTACAAATATCTTTCGGGACTTGAAAACCTCCGTCAGTATGCAAGAATGAGAGAGGGCGTAACGGAGGAGCGTATCAAAGAGGTTGTGGAGCTTGTAAGGCTTTCAAACCGCATTGATGACAAGGTGTCGAAATACTCTCTTGGTATGCGTCAGCGACTTGGCGTTGCGCAGGCTATACTCCACAGACCAAAACTTCTTATCCTTGACGAGCCTACGAATGGTCTTGACCCGCAGGGTATAAAAGAGCTTCGTGACGTACTAAAAGAGCTTGCCCACAAGGAAGGCAGTTGCGTTGTGGTATCATCACATCTCATGAGCGAAATGGAAATGATGTGCGACAGAGTGGGCATTATCGCAAACGGAAAAATGATAGGCTCATACACCATGGAGGAGCTTATCTCGCAGTCTGACAGCTCAATGGCTGAATATGTCCTTGAAGTTGACGACCCGCAAAAGGCTGTAAGTCTTATAATGCTCGCAGACGAGGGCAAGCGTATCGACAAGGAAACAGGCGCAGTTATCCTTTCTATCCCTACAGAAATAGAGAAGGACAAGATAGCCGCAGTGAACAAGGCGCTTATCGAGGGCGGAGTTTCACTTTACACTGTTCACCGCAGAGAGAACAAGAAACTCGAGGACGTATTTATCGAGCTTACAGGCGGCAAGGAAGGGGGCGTACAGATTGGCTAGATTTTTCAGACTTGTAAAAAACGAGTACATAAAGGTTTTCAAAAAGCTATCCACAAAAATAATAATCGTGCTTATAGTTATATGTGCGCTGGGACTTTCAGGCATTGCGCTTTTTGCCAAGCACACCATGCAGAACAACGATTATTCAAGCTATGACGCAACGGCTGATTATCAGGACAACATAGACTGGCTCAAAGACACTAACGGCGACCCTAACGAGATCGCAATGTGGCAGTATCTTATAGACAACAATATCGACAGCGACGATTGGAGATATGATGTTCTGACGGATATGTTCGCAGACGGCACTGGGGATATGACAGGCATACAGAAGTATCTTGACGATAACGATTGGCGTGGCTTCTGTCAATACAGACTTGACAATGGTCTGCTCACAGAGGGCGAAAAGTGGGAATATCAATACAGGCTGGACAACGATATTTCCTTTGACAAGTCAAACGAGAAGAAAAACGATCTTATCATGACAGTCACAAACGCAAAGAACACCATTGCCGCCATGGGCGACGCAAAGTCTGACGGACAGAACAGCAAGACAGAACTTGAAAACAACATAAAGCTCGCCCTTTATCAGCTCGACAACAACAAGCTTGACAACACGGCAGATCAGATGTCACTGTTTGAAACATACGAGCCTGAGCAGATAACATTCTGGACAGTTTTCCTCACAAGCACTTCCCTTGTGACGGTGGTCGCACTTCTTGCTATCGTTATCGCAGGCGGCATGGTATCATCAGAGTTTTCTCAGGGAACTATCAAATTCCTGCTTATAAACCCTGTTAAACGCTGGAAAATACTAATGGCAAAATACTTCACTGTCATCACAGTGGGCTACATAATGCTTGCCATACTTTTCGTGGTAATGATACCTATCACAGGGCTTATGCACGGCTTTGGCGGCTTCTCAACGCCTTATATCTATGTAAGCGGCGGCGTGGTAAAGGAAATGCCTACACTGCTTTATGCGGCAGAGCAATATCTGCTGGGCAGCGTTCAAATGGTCGTAATGTCAACACTGGCGTTTGCGATATCCTCACTGGTAAGAAGCACGGCTCTTGCTATCGGCGTCAGCGTATTCACAATGTGCGTAGGCTCAACAGTTACAACGCTTTTGGGCAATCTTGGACAGGATTGGGCAAGATTTCTTGTGTTCGCAAACACAGACCTTTCCTCTATCTCACAGGGCTGCTCAATATTTGCTCAGCACAGCGTGACCTTTGCCGTGGGCGTTCTTATGGCACACATGGTGGTGTTCATACTCACCGCATGGGACGGCTTTACAAAGCGTTCTGTATAAACATACAGACACTATAAAACACAAAACGGGCGGAGAAATTCCGCTCGTTTTTTTGTCGCTGAAAAGGGTAAACAAATGAACAGATTATCATATAAACATAAGATTGACAAGGTTGAATAAATATTGTATAATAGTCGAGTTGACATAAAAACCGTTTTGTTAGACCACGGAGAGCCGTGGAAATTTTACAGGAGATAGATATAATGTTTGAAACTTTAGTTGACGTTTTTCTTGACGCATTTATAGACAGCCTTAAAGTTCTGCCTTTTCTGTTCGGCGTTTATCTGCTTATAGAGTATATAGAACACCGCTCGGCTGACAAGCTTGGAAAGGCGCTTAAAAAAATGGGACCTTTCGGTGCGGTAGGCGGAAGCATACTTGGAGCGATACCCCAGTGCGGATTTTCCGTTGTGGCGTCAAACCTCTACTCAGGCAGGCTCATCACAATGGGAACTCTCATTGCAGTATATCTTGCCACAAGCGACGAAGCCATACCAATGATGATAGCGAACCCCACCTTTGCAGGCAAACTTTGGCAGCTTATTCTTATAAAGGTAGCGGTGGCAATAATAGCAGGCGTGCTTGTCGACCTTATTATAAAGCTCATGGGCAAAAAGCAGGACGAAGAGCCTTTCAAGGAGATATGCGAGGACTGCGACTGCGAACACCACAGCATTTTGCACTCAGCGCTTCACCACACTGTGCATATCATACTCTTCATATTTGTGGTAAACCTTATTCTCGGTGCGATAATGGAATTTGCAGGGGAGGACACTGTTAAGACCCTGCTTATGTCTGACAGTATCCTTCAGCCGTTCATAGCAGGCATTATAGGCTTTATCCCGAACTGTGCGGCTTCCGTTGTTCTCACTCAGCTTTATATCGAGGGCGTTGTGAGCTTCGGCTCGCTTATCGCAGGACTTTGCACAGGCGCAGGCGTGGGACTTTTGGTGCTTTTCAAAACCAACAAGCACAACATGAAAGAGAATTTCGCCATAATGGGAATACTTTATGTTTTCGGCGTGGCAGCAGGCTTTGTGGCAAGTCTGTTCTGATAAATACTATAAAAACGGAGCAATTCGCAATGAACTGCTCCTTTTTGTTTGCAAAAAAAATCGTCGTATGTATAACGGATTGTAATAGGCGGGCGACCAGAGGTCGCCCCTACACACTACATCATATCTTCGATAAGATAAGGCAGGCTTATGCGGAAGCAAACGCCGCCTTTTTTCATATCGTTTTCCACATCTATGCTGCCCTCAGAAAGCTCGATTATCCTTTTCACAAGAGCAAGTCCAAGACCGTTGCCCTCTGTTGCACGGGAGCGGTCGCCCTGATAGAACTTATCGAATATCTTCGCCTTTACATCAGGTGCAATAGACGGACCATTGTCCCATATCTCCGCCGAGATGTTCTTCTCATTGCGGAAAAGCTTCACGCTTATCTTTCCGCCCTCTGGGGTGAACTTTATAGCGTTGTTGATGATATTCTGCCATATCTGCGCCATAAGCTCCTCACTGCCCACATACATGATATCCTCAAGGTCGATATCAAGGTCGATATTTTTCTTTGACCACTCAGGCTCTAGCACAAGAAGTATTTTTCTTATTTGCTCGTCAAGAGAAAATCTGGTTTTTCTGCCCACAGTTTTCTGATTTTCAAGCTTTGTGAGCTTCAAGATATTTGACGAAAGCTTTGAAAGCCGTGATGTTTCATCGATTATTATCTGCGTGTACTCCTCACGTTCCTGCTCGGTTATATCATCAGATTGCAGAAGCTTTGCAAAGCCCTGTATTGAAGCCAGCGGCGTTTTGAACTCGTGGGAAACATTTGAGATAAAGTCGCCTCTAAGGGTCTCCGTGCCTGCAAGTTCCTCCGCCATTTTGTTAAAATTCTGCGCAAGTATGCTGTACTCAGGGTCAGAAGGCTCTCTTACTCTGACCTTAAAATTTCCCCTCGCTATCTCTGCCGCCGCCGCACTAAGATCTCGTATAGGCTGGATAATGCTTCGGCTCATGAACGCTGTTATTATCGTACCGATGACGATACAGACCATAAAAGCTATGATGACAACAAGGTTTACCACCCAATAAACGCTGTCGCTTGAAAAGCTGTCTATGATAACGAACTTATCGTACACCTGCGAGATTATAGTGGCATTCGGCACAACGCCCTCAGAGGACACATAATAGCCCTTGTGCATGATATCCGCAAGATGTGCGTGAACTCTTGCGTCATTTTTATCAACTACAGACAGGCTGTAGGCGGAATTGTTCACAATGGAAACTATCTCATCAACAGTAAAGCCGCCCTTTTCTTCAAGCTGATCCATTGCCATGGAAAGCTCCACCAACTGCTGTTCGGCGTTGCTTTTCATTATAGGGCTGCACACCATTACAAGAACTGACACCGATATGGAAGCCGACACAAGCATTACAAAGAAAAACATAAGAGTCAGCTTGAACTGCAAACTTGTTTTGTTTTTGGTCTTTTTCTTATCCAAACCCCTCACCCCTCAAG
>ERZ808240.2804-NODE-2804-length-18181-cov-6.581982_pt1 | contig 18181 bp, 11 predicted proteins | sample MGYA00521084_ERZ808240 | MGnify/ENA primary metagenome ERZ808240 (study PRJEB31516, sample SAMN03275571) | gut metagenome | biome: mammalia-associated habitat; material: feces | host: Papio cynocephalus | place: Kenya | collected 2012-08-06 ... | reverse complement strand
TTCTTACCTTTAAGTTGATTTATACTGTGTCAACTTTTTCTAGGATAAGACAGACAAGCAGCAGAGCCGAAATGCATTGTTAACGAAGTTTTACTAATTTTCGAGTACTTGATTTTATTTTGTTATAGACGGACTTGCTTTCTCAACTTTTTTTTTCTAAAAACGTTTCGTTTCTTGCGAAATATTAGGAAAAATGTTTTCTTTTTGCAGTTTTTATGCAAAAAAAAGTGATTTCTTATTTTTTATTTGTAATTTTGCACCCGATTAATTAATATATAACATTTTAGGTAGATTTTATGGATAAAAAGGTTACGCTATTCCTTGCAGGACTCGCGATGAGTGTGGGGACAGCGTTCGCTCAGACAGAAGTGTCTGGTACCGTAATATCTCAGGATGACGGTGAGCCAATCATTGGCGCTTCTGTAGTCGTGCAGGGGCAGGCTGGCGTAGGTACTGTTACCGATATTGACGGAAAATTTAAATTAGTTGTTCCAAACGGGAAAAAAATTACGATTAGTTATGTGGGTATGGACCCTCAGACTGTTGCAGCTTCTTCTAATATGAAGATTACATTGAAGTCTTCTCAGCAGTTGCAAGAAGTCGTTGTTACAGGTCTTCAGCGTACAGACCGCCGTTTGTTTACTGGTGCTACCGATAAGATTGGTGGTGATGATGCCAAACTGAATGGTGTGGCAGATATCAGCCGTTCTCTTGAGGGAAAGGCTGCTGGTGTATCTGTACAGAATGTGAGTGGTACGTTTGGTACTGCTCCAAAGATTCGTGTGCGTGGTGCAACATCTATTTATGGTTCTTCCAAGCCTCTTTGGGTGGTGGATGGAGTCATCATGGAGGATGTTTCAGATGTCAATGCTGATGACCTTTCATCTGGTGATCCTGAAACCTTGATTTCTTCAGCAATTGCTGGTTTGAACTCTGACGATATCGAGAGCTTCCAGATTTTGAAGGATGGTAGTGCTACTTCCATCTATGGTGCGCGTGCCATGGCTGGTGTCATAGTCGTTACCACAAAGAAAGGTAAGTCTGGTCAGGCTCATGTCAATTATACAGGTGAGTTTACTACTCGTTTGATTCCTTCTTATGGTGATTTCGATATTTTGAACTCGCAAGACCAGATGGCCATCTATAAAGAAATGCAGGAAAAAGGATGGTTGAACTTATCTTCAGTTCTTAATAATAGTGATTATGGTGTTTATGGTAAGATGTATGAACTTATAAACACTTACGATAAGACTTCGGGTATGTTTGGAGTTGCCAACACCGAAAATGCTCGCCATGCTTATTTGCAACAAGCAGAGTTCCGTAATACGAACTGGTTTGATGAACTTTTCTCGACAAACATTATGCAGAACCATTCTGTCAGCTTGAGTGGTGGTACTGAGAAGAGTAACTATTATGCCTCAATGAGTGCTATGCTCGATCCAGGATGGTATCTAGATAGTAAAATCAATCGTTATACGTTCAATGCCAATGTTACACATCACATTTTAGACAACTTGTCGGTGAATGTGATAGGTAGTGCTGCTTATCGTAAACAAAAGGCACCTGGTACTTTAGGTCAGGATGTAGATGCTGTGTCTGGTCAAGTAAAACGTGACTTTGATATCAACCCATATTCTTATGCGTTGAACACTTCGCGTACTCTTGATCCAAATGAGTATTATCATGCCAATTATGCTTCCTTCAACATCAAGAATGAGTTGTCCAACAACTATATTGACTTGAACGTGGTTGACGCTAAGTTCCAAATGGAATTTAAGTATAAACCGATTAAGGATTTGGAATTTGGCTTGTTGGGTGCGATGAAGTATAGCGCCACGACACAGGAACATAAGATTACGGAAAATTCCAATCAGGCGAATGCTTATCGTGCGATGGCAACCACTCAGATACGTGATAACAACCGTTATCTTTATACTGACCCAGATGTGGCTTATGCCTTGCCAATTTCTGTGTTGCCAGAGGGTGGTATGTATCAGCGTACCGACAATCGCATGATAGATTATGACTTCCGTGTTACAGCACAGTATAATCATACTTTTGCCAAAAAGCATATTGTCAATCTCTTTGGCGGTATGGAGACCACTGATATTAGTCGTACTCGTACATGGTTTAACGGTTGGGGTATGCAGTATTCACAAGGTGAAGTGCCATTCTACTCTTATCAGTTCTTCAAGAAGAGTATCGAGGAAAATACGACTTATTACTCTTTGTATAATACTGATTCTCGTTCGGCAGCATTCTATGGCAATGCTACTTATTCTTATAATGGTAAGTATGTTATCAACGGTACTTTCCGCTATGAGGGAAGCAACCAGTTAGGTAAGAATAGCTCTGCTCGCTGGATGCCAACATGGAATGTTTCAACAGCTTGGAATGTACATGAGGAAAAGTTCTTTGAGAAGTTAAAGCCATTGTCTCATTTGACAGTGCGCATCTCTTACTCTTTGACAGGTACTCCTCCTGATGCTTCGTATGCCTCTTCTTCTACAATATTGAAGTCAGCCACTCCATATCGTCCGTTTGCAAGCAATAAGGAGACAGCTATTGGTATTTATAGCTATGGTAACTCAGACTTAACTTATGAGAAGAAAAATGAGTTTAATGCAGGTGTTGACCTTGGATTGTGGAACGATCGTTTGAATGTGACATTTGATGTCTATCAGCGTCGCAACTTTGATGAGTTGGTTCCTTACATCACCCCACTCAAGGGTACGGTGTTTGCCAATGTTGGTAAAATGAAATCTTGGGGAGAGGAGTTGAGTATCTCTTCTACCAATATCAAGAAAAAAGATTTCAGCTGGCAGACCAACTTCGTATATTCTCACTCGAAGACGGAGATTACCAATCTCTACAACCAAGGCACTGTGATGGATATGGTTTCAGGTACAGGTTTTGCTATGCAAGGTTATCCTGTGCGTGCTCTCTTCTCTATTCCATTTGAAGGCTTGGATGAAAATGGCCATCCATTGATCATGAATGAGAAAGGTGAGATTACATCTTATGATATAGATTTCCAGGAGCGTAACAACACGGGTTACTTGAAATATGAAGGACCTACTGATCCTGTTTATACAGGTTCTCTTGGCAATATGTTCAATTACAAGGGCTTCCACTTGAATATCTTCATGACTTATGCCTTCGGTAATGTGGTTCGTTTGAATCCTGTGTTTAGTGGTCAATACAATGACCTCACCTCAATGACCAAAGTTTTCAAAAACCGTTGGAGACAGAGTGGAAATGAGGCAAAGACCACTGTGCCTGGCATCTTGAGCTATCGAGAGTATAAGGAAAATTCTCAGCTGCGTTATGGCTACAATGCTTATAACTATACCACTGAACGTATTGCAAAGGGTGACTTCATTCGTATGAAAGAAATTTCTTTGGCTTACGATTTCCCTGCAAAGTGGTTCCAGGGTACGCCAATAGGCAACTTGTCTTTGAAACTTCAGGCTACCAATCTCTTCTTGATATATGCAGACAAGAAGTTAAATGGACAGGATCCTGAGTTCATCAATGCTGGTGGTGTTGCATCACCTATGCCACGTCAGTTTACTTTCACATTGAAGTTAGGACTTTAAAGAAACGGAAATATTTTAAAATGAGAAAAAATTATAATAAATATATAGGTATAGCACTCTTGGGAGTATCTCTTCTAAGCACCACCTCTTGTAACGACTATCTCGATAAGACTCCTGATAATCGTATGGAGCTAAAAAATCCTAGTGAGGTGAGCAAACTCCTTGTGGCAGCCTACCCAGAGTTTCATCCTGCTTATTTGTTGGAGATGTATTCCGACAATACGGATGAGAATACTCGTACAGGCTGGACTGAATACAATAAGTTTCAAGGTCAGGCTTACCGTTGGGAGGATATTACGGAAACTGGTGATCGCGAGACTCCTAAGCTCCAGTGGTCAAGTCATTATGAGGCGGTTGCTACAGCAAACATCGCTCTTGATTTTATTGATCGTCAATCCAACAAAAGCTTATATGCATCTCAGAAGGGTGAGGCTCTGATGTGTCGTGCGTATGCCATGTTTGAATTGGCTAATGTCTTCTGTCGTGCATACGATAAAACTACAGCAGATCAAGAACTAGGTTTGCCTTATCCTATCCATGAGGATAATGAGATTACCAAAAAGTATGAACGTGGTACGTTGGCGCAGCTTTATGCAAAGATTGATGAGGATATACAGGCTGGCTTGCCTCTCGTATCTAATGAGTATTCTCAGCCAAAGTTCCACTTTACCCAGAATGCAGCCAATGCTTTTGCAGCTCGCTTTTATCTCTATTATCAGCAGTATGACAAGGCCATAACTTATGCAACCAAGGTGTTGGGCTCAAATCCAAACTCTGTTTTGCGTGATTGGAAAACTTGGGGTAATTTGAGTATCAACTACGATATCCAGCCAAATCAGTACATCAGTACTTCCGAGAACGCTAACTTGTTGTTGCGTGTCACCACTTCCAACTGGGGGGGAATTTGTGGACCTTATAGTATTGGTAGCAAGTATGCTCATGGGCGTATGATTTCTGTATATGAAACTTTACAGTCTAATGGTCCTTGGGGAAATAGCGAGGATACGTTCAACTATCGTGTTTGGTCAAACGATGAATTGTCTAAGTATTGTATTCGTAAGATTCCATATACTTTCGAATATACAGATATTCAGGCAGGTATTGGTTATCCTCATAGTGAAATTGCCGATTTCACAACCGACCAATTACTGTTGGAGCGTGCTGAGGCTTATGCTTTGAAAGGTGATTATGCCAAAGCTGTGGCTGATATCAACTCGGAGTTGAAGGCGTTTTCTAAAGAAAGTGTGCAGCTGACTTTGGATCAAATCAAGGCTTACTATAGTCATATAGATTACTATAAGCCAGATATGCCTAGCGTGAAGAAGAAGTTTCATACCTCTTTTGCAATAGATCAAGATACCCAGGAGCCACTTTTGCAGTGCATCCTCCATTTGAAGCGTATTATCACCATTCATGATGGTACCCGTTTGCAAGATGTTAAGCGTTATGGCATGACCATTTATCGTCGTAATATATATAATGTGAGTGTTGTCAAGGAAGTTACTGACTCATTGACTGCGGATGACCCTCGTCAGGCCATTCAGTTGCCACAGGAGCAAATTTCGGTTGGTTTGACACCGAACCCACGTTTAAAATAGTAGAAAGAAATGATGAAAAAGTTTATTTATACCCTCTTGTTGGGGGCTCTCGTTGGGCTTGGTTTTACATCTTGTTCTGATGACGAACCAAACGACCCAACAATTTTCCCTGTCAATGATACTGACATGGATGAACTTGAAAAATGGTTGGTTAAGAATTATACCAATCCATACAATGTGGAGTTCCAGTACAAGCTGAAAGATATTGAGAGCAACATGAGCTACGACTTAGTGCCAGCGGATTCTGCTAAATCTGCTAAACTTGCCATGATTGTCAAATATCTTTGGTTTGATGCGTATGCAGAGACTGTTGGTACGGAGTTTATTAAGATGAACGTGCCAAGAGTAATCATGCTCGTAGGTTCCCCTGCCTATAACAGTGATGGCTCCATGGTGCTTGGTACGGCTGAGGGTGGTTTGAAAGTTACTCTTTACAATGTGAATAGCTTGACCGATGACTTGCTGAAAGATTATAATAGTCTGAATAACTTCTATTTTCACACCATGCACCATGAGTTTACTCATATCTTGAATCAAAACCAAGCGTATGATACTAGCTTTGATGCTGTTACTGCGGATGGTTATGTGAATGGCAACTGGAAGACTACAACGGATGCAGATGCTCGCAAGAAAGGTTTCGTGACGGCTTATGCTATGTCGGAGCCTAAAGAGGATTTTGCAGAAATGCTTTCCATGTATGTGACTTCATCTGCCGCAGATTGGCAGAAAATACTTGACGCAGCTGGTACTACAGGCGCTGAGGCTATTTCCAAGAAAATGGAACTTGTGAGCAATTACATGATGACAGCTTGGAATCTTGATGTCAATAAACTGCGTGCTGCGGTGCTTCACAGAGCCAACGAGTTGCCGTACTTGGATTTGGAACATTTACATTAAAAAGAAACTCATAGAATGAAAAAAATATTGATTTCAATGGCTATAGCTCTTGTAGCCATTAATTTCCAAAGCTGTAGTTTGCATGATGATACCGATTTGTTCGGTCAGTCTGCTGCAGAACAAGTAGAGGAGTCTGTCAAGGCTGATAAGACTTTGCTTGAAAGTGCCACTAATGGTTGGATTTTCCGCTATTATACAGGTGAGAATTACACGGGAGGTGGTTATACCTTCCTGTGTAAGTTTAAGGATGGCAAGGTCGTGGTAAGTGGTGATGTTGCTGAGGCTTCAGCAACAGCTCGCTCAAGCTATGATATTGTGAAAGATCGTGGTCCTGTGTTGACATTTAACACCTACAATGAAATCTTCCATTCGTTAGGTACACCAACCCAAACGAGTGTTGATGGAGGACAGGGTGATTATGAGTTCATCATTGTCAAGACGACCAACGATTCCATCTATCTGAAGGGTAAGAAGTGGGGCAATAACATGGTGATGACACGCATGCCAGAAAACGAATCTTGGGAGAACTACCTCAAGGAAGTAAGCAAGGTAGATACTACGATGCTATATAATAATAAGGTAATGGTAGGTAATGATTCTGTGGCTTATGCTTCCGTGGATTATGAGGGTCGTCGTTTGACAATGGAAACAGCTACTGGCGATGTAGAGACTCCTTATTATGTAACACCTGAAGGCATTCATTTGCAGACCCCAATCAATGTGAATGGACAAAAGATTGAAAATTTGAAGTTTAATGCCCAGACTAATGAGTTGGTGGATGAGAAAGCCCAGGCTGTGAAGCTGGCAGGTTTTATCCCTCAAGGTTACAAGCCTATCAAGTTCTGGGAAGGCAAGTGGCAACTTGTTTATGCAACTTCTGGCAATGAGAATCCTGATTATGCCTATTATAATATGACGCTGGAGGCTTATAATGCAGGAAACCTTTTGTCTACAATCAAGGTGGATGGAGTGAAGTATAACATTTGGTTTACTTACAACCGTCGCAATGGTTCTTTATCTTTGGGCTCTCATTATATTGCCGATCCTACAGACCAGTACTTCGGGTTGGTATTTTATGGAGTAAGTTTCCAGGGAAAGACTGGTTATTTCAATAATAAGGGACATCTTATAGCAAATTGGAATGATAGTGAAAACAGGGCTTATTTCAAGTGGGATGGTCTTGGAGATTATGCGCTCAATTCATTTGTGCTATTGGCTATCAACTCAAGCTATCAGCCAGAATATGATGACAAAGGTGAGTATATCTCTTTTGCGCAACTTAGTTACTTGTCTGGGATGCAGCGTCCACAAAACAATAATTAATAAAAAAGATGAAGAAAAAAATGAATAAAATATTAGGCTTGTTCCTCCTTGCTGCCTTGTGCTTAGGTATGGCTTCTTGCAGCGACGACAAGGGTGAGGCTACTCCTATGAGTACTATCAACGTGCTCTCGGCGCAGACCTCTTTCGAGTCTAGCGAGAGTACTGGCAAGGTGGTAGTTGACTGTAATCCTATAGCAGCTTACGTTGATGCAGATGATCAGCAGTGGCTTGACGTGCAGGTTGACCAAAACATCGTATCGCTTTCTGCCAAGCGCAATTCAACAACAGAGTCTCGTAATGCCCTTCTTGTTATCAAGAAAAATGCGAATGATTCCGTGATGCTCAACGTTGACCAGAAAGGTATGATCTTCATTGTGGAGAATAAGACAGACATCTTGCAGCACAATGACCGCATAGGTGAGTATAGCTTCAATGTGTCATCAGAAATTCTTCCTCAGCTCATTTCTACCCCTGATTGGATTGAGGCTAGCATGACCCAAGAGAAGTTGAATATCAAGGTCTTGGAAAATAATGAGGGACATGTTCGTGATGGCTATGTGACATATAGCTGTGGAAACGTTAAGGACTCTATCAAGGTTACTCAGTTTGAATTTGAGAAGGACTTGTTGGGTGATTATGAGCTTTGGTTGGACTATGATGAGAAGACAGACTTGTGTAAGAGCAAAATGCCTGTGACCATTACTGCAACAGAGACTGGTGCTATAACGATGAACTTCACTTCTAATAGTTACAATAATACAAGCATCAACTTCCAAATGCCAATGACATTTGATGCTGATAGCTTGGCTTTTGTCATGAATAGTGGTCAGCTTGTAGCTAATTACAAGGATAAGAGAGGTAAGCGTACATACTTCTATTCTGTTTTTGTGGATTCAGATGGTACATATCTCCCATATGAGGATGAGAAAGGAAATCTGATACTTAGCGATACATCTGGTAAAATTACAGCTTTCATGCAGCATGAGAAGGGCAAGGGGACTTATGGACGTTTCTCTGGCTTGGCTTTCAATAATGGTGGCAACGTCGCTGAGTTTGCAACTCTTCTTATTGGAGCATTCTCATCGTCTGCACCTTATTTAAATAGCTTGATTGACAACGAGTTCGCATTCTATCTCAAGGACATGATGCTCGTCAAGAAAGATAAGTAAAACGTTTTAAAGCGTATTGATATACAATGAAAAAGTTATTGTTTATTTTGGCATTGGCCCTTGGTTATATCGGCCATGCCGCAGCTCAGATTCCTGCTGTTGTTCTCAAGGACATCAATGGCAAGGCTGTGAAGACAGATACACTGTCTAACAATGGCAAACCATTTATCATCGACTTCTTCGCTACGTGGTGCAAGCCTTGCAACCGTGAGCTTACAGCCATTGGCGATGTTTATGAGGACTGGCAGAAAGAGACCGGTGTCAAGGTGATTGCCGTCAGTATCGACCAGGCTCAGAACATTAACAAGGTGAAGCCTTTGGTGGATAATCATGGCTGGCCTTACGAGGTGCTGCTCGATCCTAACGGTGAGTTCAAGCGTGCCCTTGGTGTGCAGATGATACCTTATACCCTCATCATCGATGGTAAGGGTAACATCGCTTATAAGCACAATGGCTATACAGATGGCGCCGAGGACGAGCTGATCGAGAAAGTTCGTGAATTGATTAAGGGCGAATAATAAAGATATTATGAACCATAAGAAAATATACATCTCTCTCTTTGCCAGCGCTCTGGCAATCAACGCTGCTGCTCAGGAAAACCTGGGCGGCAGTAATGGTTTAACGGTGTCGGGAAGTATCCAAAGCGATATCTTGATTCCTGAGACCGATAAGAAGATCCATACGGAGGATACCAACGACTGGGGATTGACCAATACTTACGCTGAGGTCAATGCGATGAGCAAGTATGTGGATGCTGGTGTGCGTTTCGAGTATTTGCAGCACCCATTGCCTGGCTTCGAGAAGGATTTTAAGGGATGGGGCGTACCTTTCGCTTACGTCAAGGGGCATATCAAGAATGCCGAGCTTACCTTGGGCAGCTTCTACGAACAGTTTGGCTCGGGCTTCATCCTCCGTACTTACGAGGAGCGCAGCTTGGGCATCGACAATTCCTTGGTAGGTGCTCGCTTGGTGGTACGTCCGTTCAATGGTGTGCAAATCAAGGCACTCTCTGGTAAACAGCGTAGATATTGGACGCTGAACGATGGATTGGTGAGTGGTGCTGACGTGGAACTCGGACTCGACCAGTGGTTCAAGGGCATGCAAAACTCTGGTACCGTTTTGACCCTTGGTGCTTCTTGGGTCAACAAGTATGAGGATAATGACGAAGAAGTCTATGCCGACCCGACCCACAAGCTCAACCTTCCGAAGTATGTCAATGCCTTCGATGTGCGTGCCAATTTCCAAAAGGGTGGTTTCAATATCTTGGGCGAATATGCCTGGAAAACCGACGACCCATCGTTCGACAATGGCTACATCTATCGCAAGGGTACAGTGGCGATGCTCTCCACTTCTTATTCCAAGAGTGGCATGAGCATCCTGTTGCAGGCGAAGCGCAGCGACAATATGTCGTTCCGCAGCGAGCGCAGCCGTATCGGTACTGCATCATTTGTCAACCATTTGCCAGCCTTTACCATGGAGCAGACTTATGCACTTGCAGCTCTCTATCCATACGCTACACAGCCAGGTGGCGAGTGGGCTTATCAGGCAGAGTTCGGCTACAAGTTTAAGCGTCATACTGCCTTGGGTGGCAAGTATGGTACCAGCTTGAAGGTGAACTTCTCTCATGTTCATGGCATCGACCAAAACGAGCATGGTGGAAAAGGTACAGATGGGTATGGCTCTGCTTTCTGGAAGTGGGGCGACCACATGAACTACCAGGATCTCAATGTACAGGTGGAGAAGAAACTGACCAAGAGCTTCCAGCTCAACTTGATGTACATGAACCAGTTCTACAACAACTCCGTACTGAAGACCATTGACCGTGAGGACAAGGCTGAGGTGGGTATGGTTCACAGCAATATCTTCATTGCCGAGGGTAAGTATCGTTTCAATAAGAACTACACCCTTCGTGGAGAGGCTCAGTATCTTACTACAGGTGAGGCACAGGGCGACTGGGTATATGGTCTCTTGGAACTCAGCATCCTTCCACACTTCATGATTACCGCATCCGATATGTACAATGCAGGTGAGACCCACCTCCATTATTATCAGGGCTTCGTAACCTATACTACAGGTTCTCATCGCATCCAGGCAGGATATGGCAGAACACGTGCTGGTTACAACTGTTCGGGTGGTGTTTGTCGCTATGTACCTGCCAGCAAGGGATTCACTTTGTCGTATAACTATAACTTCTAAGGAGATAAGAAATATGAAACTACAAAATATTTTATATTCAGCAGCTATGGCTGCGATGGCAATCGCCTTGGGTAGTTGTAGCAACATCGACGAGGATGAACGACTCATTGAGGTGGAAAAGCCACAAGCTAATCGCGCTGTATTGATTGAGGATTTTACGGGTCAATGGTGTCCTAACTGTCCGAATGCAGCAGATGAAATAGAGAGTTTGATGGAAACCTATGGCTCTGATGCCGTCATTCCTGTTGCTATCCATAGTGGTCCGCAGGGATTCCAGGGAGGTACTCCCGAGATGCCAGGCTTGATGACCGACTTGGGAAACGAGTATTATAATAGTCAAGCAATTGAATACCAGCCGCAGGGTGTGATTGATCGTGGTGGCAAGCAGCTTTACACGGCTTGGGCTGCTACAGTTCGTAACGAGTTGCAGAAGACTGCCTTGCTTTCCATCAAGATAGATAACGACTATTCTGAAACCACTCGCAAACTGACGATCCAAACTACACTCGAGAGTGTTAAGGGCATAGATGGTGTGAATGGAAAGTTACAGCTTTGGTTGGTGGAGGATGGAATCACATCGGTTCAGATAATGCCTGATGGCTCTTACAATTTCGCTTACTTGCACAACCATGTATTCCGTGATGCCGTGAATGGCAAGTGGGGTGAGGATGTAAGTATGACGGAAGGTGCACCAGCAGAAGTGAGTCATACTTATGCAATTCCTGAGGGCTGGAATGCCAACAAGGTTTCTGTCGTTGCATTCGTATATAACGACAGCGGAGTATTGCAAGTTGCTAAGAAATCAATTATTGACAATTCAAACAATTAACAATTTAAAATACGAAAGGATTGAATATGAAGAAACATTTACTAACGGTAGCTTTGGGCTTGCTCATGGGAACAAGTGCCTTTGCGCAAGTTGAGTTCGTGGACGATGCTACAGGAAAAATCGTTCCTGATGGTAGTACCATCGTGAGAAATACGATTGATATACAGAAACATCCAACTGATGGTATAGTCTTGGTAGAACAAATATCATCTGGTCTTAGTGCCAAGAATACTTCTGCTGCTACTGTTCAGGTAGCAAGTCAGGTAGATGTAACAGATTTACCATTTGGACAATTTGCCCTTTGTTTTCCAGGAAGTTGTTGGATTAACGTGGGAAATTGGAAGGGTACATACCCTACCCATAAGCCTATTCAGCCAAATTTGTCGGCTGATGGTCCTTGGACATCTTCCACTTCAGGCTCTCTTGGTGCTGGTAAAACTCAGTCTTTGGAATCTGAGTGGAAAATCTCCAGTTTTGGCAATGCTACTTGGGATGGTAGTATCGGGTCGTTCACTGCAACTTATTCTTTGCTTGTGAATAATGCTGTCGTTTCTACAGTCAAGGTTCTTTATACCACAGACCAGAAATCTACGGGTATCGCTGGTGTCTATACAGAATCTGAGAGCAAGACGGTGGTTGCAACTTACAATGCAGCAGGTCAGCAAGTTGCTACTGGCTCCAAGGGCTTGCACATCGTAAAATACAGCGATGGCTCAACCAAGAAGGTTGTTGTCAAGTAGTTTAAATATAATAATATAACTAATTCATAAGAATTATGAATATCTTTAAAAAATCATTGCTTCTTTTGGTAGCATGTGTCGCTTGCATTTCGGCTTGGGCGCAAATACCTATCATTAAGAAGTATACTTTCTCAGACCATTCTTATTTGAGTAGAATGTCTGATAATGGTAAATGGGCAGTTACAGGTGCAGGATCATCTGATGTTGCTTGTACCCCAAAGTTGATAGACCTGACTAGTGGAAAATCCACAAACATAGGGTCTGCCACTAATGATGAGATAACCTGTGACGTTAACAACGACGGTTCTATCGTTGTGGGTGTGTGCCAGCATTTACCTGCTTATTGGAGCAAGGCTGATGGTCAATGGCACAAATTGGAGTTGAAGAGCTCACGTGCTGAAAATTCATTGGGAACATTGGTTAATGGTGAGGCTGTAGCTGTGACACCAGACGGTAAGTATGCTGTAGGTCAGGTTTCTCCAGGTAGCGAATATTCTTTTGCGCCAGCATTGTGGGATTTGACCACAGGTAAGGTGATAGAGACTCCTAACCTTCCAAAGAAGGATATGGCGCATATCGATCAGAAACAGATGCGTTTCGAGTCTATTTCTGCTGATGGTAGATATATCTTGGGTACGATGTCTCCTTCTTACTTGCCTGGTTCTACCGAGGGCGACGATGAGGCTTCTTTGGGTGGTCTTTTTAGCTTTGTGTATGATACACAGACTCAGACCTATAAGGTGATTGGTTTCAAGGAATCTGATACCAAGCGTTGGACAGCCGACTATGACGGTTGTTTCGTGGTGGATGGTGCCTATATGAGCAACAATGGTAAATGGGTGACAGGTGCTTGCCGAATCTTCCGTTCAACAGATGAGGCTACCGATTATTATATACCATTCCTCTATGACATTGCAAACGACAAATTTACCGCATTTGAGGATGAGTCGACAAAAGCCAATGCTGCATACGCAGTGACCAATGATGGTAGTCCTATTATGTCATCTCCAGAGAGTAGCCCATATCGTAACTGGTATATCTATGATGGCAAGAGATTCTGGTATTCTGCCCAGGACGCTATCTCGCAGCGTTGGGGTGTAGACTTACTGGGCTCTAATAGCTATGAGAATACGGGTACCGCTGATAATGTTTCTGACGATGGTAAGCGTATCATTGCCACCCCAACTTATTTGGATGGTGATTCTTACGTGTTGGATTTGCCAACTACCTTATCAGAGGTAATCAATGATGAAGTTTCCATGTTGGGTTCTTATACCGCATCCCCAACGGAAAAAGCTGCTGTTTCAGCTCTTTCTAAGATGACGGTAACCTTTACCCACTCTATCAAGACTGTTGCCGTTGGTAATGTGGTGACATTGGAAGATGATAAAGACCATGTGATTGCTACCGCTACCAAGAACGAGGCTTCAGATAAGGTTCTTACCATTACATTCCGTAAATCAAAGGCTAAGTTGGAGGAAGGTAAGACATATTATGTTCATATCCCAGCCAATACCGTTGCCATGACTGAGGCAGAGGACAAGATGAATGATGACATCTATATTGAATATAAGGGTCGTAAGAATGCTCCTGTGGCATGCACCAAGATAGCTCCTTCTGATAATGGTTCTGTGGCCAAGTTGGATGTCAACACCAATCCTATCACATTGACATTCGATACCAATGTAACTATTGACTCCAAGGAAACCCGTAAGGCGCAAATCTATCGTAACGATGAGACGGAGCCATACGCTGAATTGAACTTCTACTATAATCCAAGTTTGAATTATGTATATTTGGCTCCTGCTACTACATTGAACCTCTTTAAGGAGAATACTTACCGTGTGGTTGTTCCTGCTGGCATCATCACCGATGTGGCTGGTAATGGTGGAAATGAGGAAATCTCTTTCACCTATAAGGGAGCTTACGAGCGCACCATTTCTTATGATGATGCCAACCTCTTCAAAAACGATTTTAACAATCGTGATATTACGACTGCCTTCATGCTGTATGATGGTGACCAAAGAGTACCAGATACAAAGCCAAAGGAGTGGAACTTCAACTATAGTTTGCCTTGGTATTTCGTTAAGAGTAGTGCTTCTACTTCTGATTATGCTGCTGCTTCTCACTCTATGTACGCTCCTGCTGGTAAGAGTGAAGACTGGATGGTTATCCCTCAATTGTATATTCCAGATGCAACTTGCGACTTGGAATTCCAGGCTCAGAGCTATCTGTTCGGCAAGAATGATATATTAAAGGTATATGTTTGGGAAAGCGATAAAATCTATAATGCCTTAAACAAGGATATCGTAGAGAAGATCAAGAATGAGGGTGACCTTGTGTTCAATGAAAAACTGGACCCAGGTACTTCTGAGGAAAACCTTGAAGGCGATTGGAAAGACTATAAGATAGATTTGAAAAAATATGCAGGCAAGAATATCTACATTGCTTTCTATAATGACAATGAGGACCAGAGCGCTATTTTCTTGGACAATGTTTATGTCAAGCATAACATGCCAGTGTTGATTAGCCTCGACAATGAGGAGTCTGTCATCAACAAGGAGAGCGTGAAGATTAGCGGTTCTATCGCTGGCAATTTGGACGACAAGACTATCACTGAGGTGAAATTGACTTTGACGGATGCTGACAACAAGGTGGTAGATACCAAGACTCTTGCGGGAATGGAGCTGAAGAAGGGTACTTACACCAAGTTTGAGTTCGACAAGCCTTTGCCATTGAAGGTTGGTGTCAATAATAAGTTCAATGTCTTGATGGATGTTGAGGGTGAGCAGACTCAGGTTACCAAGAGTATCAACAACCTGATGTTCAATCCTACTACCCGTGTCGTTCTGGAGGAAAATACAGGTCGTGACTGCTCTAACTGTCCATTGGGTATTGTTACTATCGACAATTTGAAAAAGCGCTTTGGCGACAAGTTCTTGCCAATTGCTATCCATGGTTACACGGGCGATCCTCTTATTGGAGATCTTGAAAGCTACCAAAGCTATCTTCAGTTGACTGCTGCTCCATCAGCTCGTATCAACCGTAGCGATAGCATCGTGTCACCAATGGTTTCTGATGGAAATGGAAATTATTATACGAGCAAGGCTGCTTTGGAAGCTGCTGCTCCTGGTTCTACTTGTAATGAGTTGTGGAGCGACTATGTAGAGAAGTATGTTATGAATTCTGCTATCTCTGAGGTCGCTGCCTCAGCTAACTATGATGAGGCTACCCGTACTATTAGTGTTCCTACTACTGTACGTTATGCATTGAATGCAGAAGACCAGAACATCAACTTGTTTGCTGTCTTGATAGAGCAGGATGTTCCTGCCCTTTATCAGGTCAATGGATTCTCTGGAATTGGTTGCGATGCTTTGCTGCCATGGTCTGCTGGAGGAGAGTATGCTCAGTCAATGGTGTTTAACTTTAATTATGAGGATGTAGCCCGTGCTACATGGGGCTCTACATTCTTGGGTACAAGTGGTTTGCTTCCTTCTTCTATTGCAGCAGGTCAGGAGTATAAGGTGAATGACATCAAGTTCACATTGCCAGAGAAGACAGACATTAAACCAAACGACTGTCAGGTTATTGTGATGATGTTTGATGCCAACACAGGCAAGTATATCAATGCTGTTCGCACAGAAAAGATAGGTAACACTACTGGCATCAATTCTGCTATTGTTGACAAAAATGCAAATGCCGGCAATGTTTGGTACACCCTCAGTGGTATGAAGCTGAATGCTCAGCCTACAGCCGCAGGTATCTATATTCATAATGGCAAGAAGGTTGTTGTGAAGTAATAAAGCCACTTGCTTATAAATGATAAATTCGGAAGGTCGAGCTTAGGCTCCCGCTTGAGCTTGACCTTCTTTTTTATATACAAATTCATTTAATTTTTTACATTATGAAACTACTCAACTACTATTTGATGAGTGTCATAGCATTCCTATTTATGGGTATGAGTACGGCTCATGCCAAGAGTGAGGCCAATTTGGGAGAATTGAAACTCAATACAGAATATGCTTTGGACGATGACAATTATGTATATGGTACATTTACGCCAGAGAAGGATGGTTACTTGCAGGTGTATTCCACCAATATCAACACCCTTCGCCCTTTCCTGTCTTGGAAAGGTTCTGCCGCTGCAACCATGGCACTGTCTGGCAATGAGTGTGCTCACATCTTTTTGCTGGGCGCAGAAAACTATTCTCGTACCTATGAGATGCAGGTCAAGAAAGATGTGAAGTATTACTTGTGCAGTAGCACCATGAAGGGCGATGGTGTCAAGGTCATCTTGAAGATGGAGCCTAAGACCGTGAAATGTATCGACTGCTCTGTGAAAGAGGGTGATGTGGTATCTACTACAGGTACCAATTATGTAAGTTTTAACTTCAATCGCCCTGTTACTGCTACTTCTGCCTGCATTGTCTATGGTGACAACCAGCAGCAATCTGTTACTTGGCGTGCTTCCTCGTCTGCCTATTCTTGTGCGGTAAGAGCAGAATTAAAAAGTGCTTTGTTGAACTTGGCCAACGCAGGCAAGATTAAGGAAGGTGATGAAATCACTGTCTATGTCAAGGGAATCAAGGAAGATCCTGAGGACGTGGCTGAAGGTGAAACTCCTATCGTGTATGGCGATTGCAGCGTCAAGGTAAAGGTGGGTAAGCTTCCTGCTGTATTGCTAAATGCAACAATGGACGGTGTTCCAGTAAATAGTGAAACTAAGTTCTTGACCTACTATGCACCGGGTACAGGTAAGTTGGTCTTGACCTTCTCTCATGAATTGGATGAAGAGGAAGGTGAGGCAATGCTTACTTTTGGTGACTTCGACCAGGCAGACAATGGTGGATATTACAGAGAGGATAATGACGAGAAAGAAGGTAATTTTACCATGCAGGTGAAAGGCAACCAGGTCATCCTCGATTTCTCAGGCAAGCGTCGTGCAGTCAATGATATGGTGACAAGTACAGAGAGCAACCGTGGAGCTGACTTTACCAAGATTAATTTGCAAATCTCTAAGATTACAGATATCTATGGAGTACGCGCCAACTCTACATCAAGTACAACAGCAGGTCGTTTCAACTATTCTTTCTCTTTGGATACTCCAGAGACAAATGTTTCCAGCGAGTTTACACCTGCCAATGGGGCAAGCCTCAAAAATGTTGACAATGTCGAGATTTGGATTACCGACGAGGAAAGTCTGACTTATCAGGGTGTAGTCTTTACTTATGATTTGAAGGAAAATGGCATAGAGCCAGTACCTGATGAGGAAGGCAACGTTGATATTATCAAGGAGGTAGTGGTTGATATGGACCATCTCACTCGAGTGGCTGATGAGGATGATACAGAGGAAGGTGCTTACATCTTGACAGTTCCTGTACCAGAAGAGGTAAAGAATATGCATAATGTAACTGTTTCTCTCTACAAAGTTACTTGTGCAGATGGCAAGGACTATACCAATATTATCGCTGCCAAGTATAATGTAGTTGCTACAGGTATCAACAATATCCATGTAGCGGCTGATAAGGCAGTGAAAGTGTATAACCTCAATGGCCAGTTGGTACGTGAAGGCAAGTCTCTTGATGGATTACATGGGGTTTATGTAGCCAATGGCAAGAAAATTGTCTTGAAGTAAAATCCTTTTTGATTTCGGTAGAACCAAAATGATATGATAAATCGGTTTTTCTGTCTTTCGAGGCGGAAAAGCCGATTTTCTTTTATTAAGAAATTCTGAATATTTATACAAAATTATTTAATTCTGTGTTAATGTGTAACTCCTGACTTCGGCGATTTTAACATTTCAGCAGCCCTCTAAAAATAAAAGTCCTTT
>ERZ808240.2802-NODE-2802-length-18186-cov-3.765981_pt1 | contig 18186 bp, 17 predicted proteins | sample MGYA00521084_ERZ808240 | MGnify/ENA primary metagenome ERZ808240 (study PRJEB31516, sample SAMN03275571) | gut metagenome | biome: mammalia-associated habitat; material: feces | host: Papio cynocephalus | place: Kenya | collected 2012-08-06 ... | reverse complement strand
TTGGTTCCATATCAATTTTGATGGCAACAGCTGCTATGATGACGGCTTCTGGTATGACGGCTGGGAAGGGCATTTTGAACTGGTCAAATTAAATCTCCAAAATCCGGCAGTCGTAGATTATCTTCTGGATTGTGTCCGCTTCTGGGTTGATACCTTTAATATCGACGGGCTCCGTCTTGATGTGGCATACTGCCTGGATCATGAATTTATGAAACGGCTCCGACGCTTTACCCAGGAATTAAAACCAGATTTTGCTCTGATTGGTGAAGTTTTATTTGGAGATTATAATCAGATTGTCAACGACGAAATGCTTCACAGCTGCACTAATTACGAATGTTATAAGGGGTTTTATTCCAGCTTTAACTGTATGAACCTCTTTGAGATTGCACATTCCCTGAACCGCCAGTTCGGACCGGAACAATGGTGCATTTACCGCGGAAAACATCTTATGACATTTGCAGACAACCACGATGTCACAAGACTTGCCAGCATCCTGACTAATCCGGCACATATTCCTCTGGCATATGGTCTGCTTTTCGGTATGCCGGGAATTCCTTGTCTCTATTATGGAAGTGAGTGGGGCGAAAAAGGCGAGAAAGCACCGGACAATGACTACGCACTTCGCCCTTGCTTTGATGCACCAAAGCCAAACGAACTGACAGAATTTATTAAGAAATTAATACAGATTCGTCAGAACAGCGATGCACTTTGTAATGGTTCTTACCGAAACGTAGTCATCCAGAATCACCAGTTAATCTTTGAACGCCGCACAGATAACGAACGGATACTGGTGGCTGTCAATGCCTCTGACACTCCTTATACCGCATGGCATCAGGATCTGAATGGAACAGTTCACGACCTGATCGGTGATACAGATATTCATATGGACGGAAAATTAGAAATGGCGCCATACAGTACAATGTACTTGAAATTTTAAAATTAGTTAAAATTAGGGACGTAGTCAATCAACGATTAACTACGTCCCCAATTCAGTGAGATAGGGTTATTTTACTGCCTTGAATGCTTCATCAAGGTCTTGGATAATGTCGTCAATATTCTCAGTACCGATAGAAAGTCTGATTGTGTTTGGTTTGATTCCCTGATCTAACAGTTCTTCCTCTGTGCACTGGCTGTGTGTTGTTGTTGCCGGATGAATGACAAGTGATTTTACATCGGCTACATTTGCAAGGAGTGAGAAGAGCTCAAGATTATCAATAAAGTCTTTTGCTTTCTGTGCATCTCCCTTAATCTCGAATGTGAAGATAGATCCTCCGCCGTTCGGGAAGTATTTCTTATAAAGTGCCTGCTGCTCTGGATCTTTAGATACAGCCGGGTGATTTACATTCTCTACCTGTGGATGGTTGTTCAGGTATTCTACAACTTTCAGTGCATTCTGTACGTGACGCTCTACACGAAGTGAAAGTGTCTCAAGTCCCTGTAAGAACAGGAATGAATGGAATGGTGAAATTGTTGCTCCTGTATCACGAAGCAGGATTGCACGGATTTTTGTAACGAATGCTGCCGGTCCTGCTGCTTTTGTGAAGCTGATTCCATGGTAGCTTGGGTTTGGTTCTGTCAGTGAAGCGAATTTTCCAGATGCTTCCCAGTCAAATTTTCCTCCGTCTACGATAACTCCACCGATTGTTGTTCCATGTCCACCGATGAATTTTGTTGCAGAATGTACAACGATATCTGCACCGTACTCGATTGGTCTTACGAGGTAAGGTGTTGCAAATGTGTTGTCTACTACCAATGGTACTTTATGTGCATGTGCAATTTTTGCATATTTCTCAATATCTACAACTTCTGAGTTCGGATTTCCAAGTGTCTCGATAAATAATGCTTTTGTATTCTCCTGGAATGCTGCTTCTACTTCTTCCTCATTGAAGATGTCTACAAATGTTGTGTTTACTCCGTAATGTGGAAGTGTATGCTCTAATAAGTTGAAAGATCCACCGTAAATGTTCTTAGCTGCTACAATGTGGTCTCCGTTCTGAGCCAGGTTCTCGATTGTATATGTGATTGCTGCTGCTCCGGAAGCGACTGCAAGTGCTGCAACTCCACCTTCCAGTGCTGCAATTCTCTTTTCAAATACATCTTCTGTCGGGTTTGTCAGACGTCCGTAAATGTTTCCTGCATCTGCCAGTCCAAATCTTGCTGCTGCATGATCACTGTTGCGGAATACATAAGATGATGTCTGGTAAATCGGTACTGCTCTTGCATCTGTAACCGGATCCGGCTGTTCCTGTCCTACATGTAACTGTAATGTCTCAAATTTAAATTTTCTGTTCTCTCTTGTAATCTTTTCGCTCATAATCCCTGTCTCCTTTTCTCTTATCTAATCTCTATTTGCCTTGTCAATAACCTTCATGATGCTACTGACATGTTTCCTGCAGATTACTCTGCTATCTTGCTTTGTTTCTATCAAGCATTTTTCCTATCTGTTTGATAGGTATATAATAGCATGACAATTCATACCTGTCCAATATGTAAAAAAGAAAGCCAGCTATAAGCGTTCCCTATAGCTGACTTCCTGTATATTTCTTTACCTTATTCATTCAAAAATATACCTGACCATTTATTTCGTCTCAATATCTTCCACACCACGGATATCCATACCCATAGCTTTGTACTTACGGATCTCGTCCAGATATTTCTGCCCTAACGGGCTGAGCGCCACACCTTTTCTCTTCAGATATCCAATAGTCATATGCTCGTTAGATTTCAGCTTCACGGCGCAGTACTCCTCACCATTCAGACCTTCGCAGATAATTCCGCAGCAGAGCGTATACGCATTCAGTCCGACCATCAGATTCAGAAGCGTCGCCCGGTCATTTGCCCGGATCAGACGTTTGTACTCATAAGTACTTAACACTTCTTCCGCGAAATAAAAGGAATTATAATTTCCCTGTTCAAACGCCAGGCAAGGATATTCTTCCAGTTCTTCGATTGAAATCTCCTCTTTATTCGCAAGCGGGTGTCCTTTCCATAAATAAACATAGACACCACACTCCAAAATCGGGTGAAATTCAAGCTCTGACTCTTTAATCATCTTTGTCAGTACCTTCTGATTAAATTCATTCAAATAAATAATTCCAATCTCACTGCGGAAGTCTTTCACATCCTCAATGACCTCATAAGTCTTTGTCTCACGGACTGCGAACTCATACTCATCCATACCAAACTGTCTGACCATTTCTACAAATGCATTGACTGCAAATGTATAATGCTGCATGGATACTCCGAATTTTTTCTTTACATTCTTACGCTCAATATAATGAGACTCAATAAGTTCATACTGCTCTACGACTTGTCTCGCATATCCAAGGAATTCATTTCCTTCCTGCGTGACTGATACGCCACGGTTACTGCGCTTAAAAAGTTCCACTCCGATTTCTGTCTCAAGCTCTTTTACTGCCTGCGACAGACTCGGCTGTGAAATAAAAAGTGCCTTCGATGCTTCATTCATAGACCCGGTATCTGCAATTGTAATCACGTATCTCAGCTGTGTTAATGTCATAATCTGCTCCTAGTCTTCTTTACACTTTGGGTTTTCAACATCCTCACTTTTCATCAGATCTGCAAGAGTAAACTTATCTGTATAATCAGTAATTACAGCCCAAAGACCTTCCCAGAACTTCACGGTTCTGCACTGTTCATAATGTTCACAGGTATTCGGTGTATCTTCGATACAGCTGACCGGAGCCAGACTTCCTTCTGCTGCTCTTAATATATCTCCTGCAGTATATTCTTCCGGCTTCTTTGCCAGCATATAGCCTCCGTTATTGCCACGGAAGCTTTTGACATATCCCGACTTAGTCAGAGTCGGCATGATCTGCTCCATATATTTGAGCGTAATTCCCTGCCGTTTTGATATGTCTTTCAGGCGGATATACTGGCCTGTATTATGCTCTGCCAAATCAATCATAATGCGCAGCGCATATCTTCCTTTTGTAGAAACTTTCATTATTTCACCAGTACTTTCTCAATCTCTGCAATGTACATAATATGATAATCCTTCTCCGGATACCATTTTTCATCATTTTCCGGTGCATCAAAGCACTCTGGTTTCATTTCCTGATGATATAATTTCTTACATACAAAAATCATCTCTGCCTCTTCTACACCTGTTGTTCCATCTACCGGATACGGGTGAAGTCCGGCTGCTGCCCATTTATCCTCTACATCACGTCCGCTGACAGTTCCGCAATAATTCAGGGCTTTTCTCTCATCTTCCGGAAGAAATGACAGCGTAAAATGATCTGTCGCATCTACAAATTCTTTTGTGTAACGGTTTGGGCGGATATATGCAGTTGCAACATTCTTGCCCCACATAATTCCGACACCGCCCCAGCTTGCCGTCATTGTATTAGACTTCTTTTCGTCTCCCGCTGTAATCAGCATCCACTGTTTACTGATCTTTTCAAATGGGTTAAACTCAAGACTTTCTATTGGTACTTCATGAAATGCCATGTTTTATTCACTCCTTTTATTTTTCCGTTCCGTAGACCTGCACCTCTGCAAGGCAGGTATCATTCCACTTTGTCTTGCTTCCCCTATATACCTGCTCAATAATCATTTTAAGCTCAGAAGCTTCACACTCATCGGAAAATGTAACCCAGTATTGTTCTTTTCCATCTGGAAATGATACCTTTCGAATCAAATAATCCGTCTGAATATCCAGCTCCTTCGGCCGATTGTTCTGACTATATGCATCATCATCTTTCCAGCTTCCTAGTTTCAGTGCAACATACTTCACTTTATATGTCTTTTCAAATTTCAGCGTAAGATTTTCCCCTTGACCGTATCCCGCAACGCCTTCCTGCCAGGAAGTACTCTCCTGTCCATCAATTGCTTTATCTGCTGTATTCTCGCCAAGCGAGGAGCTTGCCTCCGAAGACACAGGCTGAATCTGAGTATAAGAGCTTAGATCTGAAGGCTCTGTATCATCCACAGAAACCGTGATTTTTTCCTCTTTTTCACTTTCTTCTTCCTGTTTTTCTTCTTTTTTTCGTTCTTCCTCGTTTTTCTTCTTGTTCGCCTCAATGGTCTTCTGATCCGGCAATGTGTTCTTATCACCTGCCGTCAGCTCATCTTCCGTCTCACTGACTTGCTTCTCAAACACATGAAAACCGGTCATTCCTGCAACAGAGCCAATTACGACACCTGCCAGGACAACTACAGCTGCCACGATCCATGTCCTTGATTTCTTTTTTTCCAGTTTGTATCCACAATGTGGGCAATAATCTTCTCCTGAGTTTACAGGTTTGTTACATCTGGGACATTTCATAGGTTCTCATCCTCAACTTTTCATATAATATTGGACTTTGTTCCAAGTCTGTTATTTACATTCTATATAAATATATTTTATTTTACAATGACCTTGCGGAAATTTTTCTTTCCTTTTTTCAACACAATACCTTCTCCGCCTAAATCTTCTCCGGCAAATGTATGTGCAATGTCTGTAATCTTCTCTCCGTCTACAGACACTCCTCCCTGCTGTACTGCACGGCGTGCCTCAGATTTTGAAGATGTCAGTCCACATTTTACAAGCAATGTCATAATATCAATGTTACCGTCTGTAAGGTCAGCCTCTGTAAGCTCTGTCTTTGGCATATCTGCTGCAGCACCTGTACTGAACAGTGCTTTTGCTGCTTCCTGTGCTTTCTTAGCCTCTTCCTCACCGTGAACAAGGCTTGTCAGTTCATATGCAAGAATTTCTTTTGCTTTATTCAGCTCTGCGCCTTCCCATTTATCCATTGCATCAATTTCCTCTAATGGAAGGAATGTCAACATACGGATACATTTGAGAACATCAGCGTCCCCTACATTTCTCCAGTACTGATAGAACTCAAATGGAGAAGTCTTGTTCGGGTCAAGCCATACTGCACCGCTCTGTGTCTTACCCATCTTCTTACCTTCAGAGTTCAGAAGCAGTGTGATCGTCATAGCAGAAGCGTCTTTTCCAAGTTTACGACGAATCAGCTCTGTACCTGCAAGCATGTTGCTCCACTGGTCATCTCCACCAAACTCCAGGTTACATCCGTATTTCTGGAATAACTCATAGAAGTCATACGCCTGCATGATCATGTAGTTGAACTCCAGGAAACTTAAACCTTTCTCCATTCTCTGCTTGTAGCACTCTGCTGTCAGCATACGGTTTACAGAGAAATGTGCTCCAACTTCTCGCAAGACTTCAATATAATTCAGTCCCATCAGCCAGTCAGCATTATTCACCATCAGAGCCTTTCCATCAGAAAAATCGATAAAACGACTCATCTGCTTTTTAAAACAGTCACAGTTATGCTGAATTGTCTCTGGTGTCATCATCTGACGCATATCAGTTCTTCCGGACGGGTCACCGATCATAGCTGTTCCGCCACCAATCAATGCAATTGGCTTATTACCAGCCTGCTGCAGACGTTTCATCAGGCACAGTGCCATAAAATGTCCCACATGAAGACTGTCTGCTGTCGGATCAAATCCAATGTAAAATGTAGCCTTTCCGTTATTTACTAAATCTTTGATTCTTTCTTCATCTGTCACCTGTGCAATCAGTCCTCTTGCAACCAATTCTTCATAAATTTCCATGTTTTTCTCTCCTTTTTTCTGATTCATGTTTCTATAAGGACGATATCATCAGAAGTGCCAAACGGTACATTCTGAGATTGTATGCAGTCGCTCACGGCATCATCATTGTGCGCCGCAGTGCGCATACTGCCGGAGGCTTTTTGTATAATAGGAAATGTAATTTTCTATTATACAAAAAACGTCCTTGTCCGTCACCGGACAAGGACGATATATATCGTGGTACCACCTTATTTTACTGCCAGCTTACGCCTGACAGCCTCATTAAGCTGCAACTACAGCTTAAGCACGTTAACGGGTGCTTCTCGTCACAGCCTACACGTCCTTGCCTCAGAATATTCTTGTCTCTTCGATACTATCTGATCATGGATTTCGGTGTGAAGCTTGGGGATGTATTCGCAGTCTCTTCCTTCGCGCGCCTCTCACCTGCCGGCAACTCTCTGTGCGGGTGTATCCACCACTACTTCTTCCCTTCATAGCCTTTTCATATTGGTTATATTTTCTTTACCTTCTGTTATGCTAACTGATTTGACATGCTTTGTCAAGCAGATTATACAATCCATTTATCCCATTTATCCCAGGTATACATAATCCTGTTCCGGTGCCTCTGCCGGTTCAATATGCAACAGATAAAGTACCGGCTGCTCCGGTGCAAATGGTTCGGTAGGCTCAAAAGAATATCTTACCCGGACACGGTACCATTTCTTCATCTCAATATTGGTTACCTTCGGGATCTTACATGGATATCCATATAAACGCACATCATCTGCACAGCAAGTCATAATCTTTCTTACCGGAACGAACATGTCATTCTTCATTCCCTTTGGACGGAATGCCTGAGCAACAAATTCAATCTCCTTATCCATATATTGATCCGGATGGTCATATGCGTCCACATACCAGATTCCAAAATCTTCATCTGCGATTTTGATTGGATTTTCTTTAATATCATATGGAAGATCTTCTGCAGTCGGCTGAATAATCTTGCCATCCAGTCCCTCAAAAATCAGCTGTGCCATCGGATTCTGTACTTTCAATGCCCTTCTAAATCCAGAACGATCCACACCTTCCGGGCAACGATTAATGATGATAAGCTCTGACTCCGTCAGCTGCTCCATCAACATATTTCTCATATTTTTCAGATACATATCCAATGTCATTCCATTGACAGTGGAATAAATACCCTGAATCTGCCATTTACGCGGATACTTCAGCTGCAATAAATCTTCCAGCTTCCACATTCCGTTATACTCAATGATTACCTGTGCCGGATGATAATTTTTCTCGCAGTTTGTAAAAAATGCTGCATTTAACTGTTCGAATTTATCAATCTTTAAAAGCACCATATCATTTTCTTCCAGATATTCCTTAGAATATTCTTCTTCTCCTTCTTCGCAGAGAATCAGAAGCGTAAGTCCGGGTTCAATCCACTCCTGCTCCATCAAAGTATCTTTGACAAGCAGAGTCTTTCCACTATCCAGAAATCCTGTACATATATATACCGGTGTTGGTTCCATCATCGCTTTCGCTGCTCCTTTATTCTTTCATTATTGTACGTGGAATAATTTTGCCAGTTCATCTTCCTTAAGATCTGTTCCGATTACGACCATACGTCCTGCGTAATCAGCCTTTCCATCTCTGACTTCATACTCCTGCGGAACAAGATCATACTGTTTCCAGCTGCCATCTGCCATCTGGATAATTCCTTTGGAACGAAGAATCGTTCCATATGCATCTGTCTCAGACAATGCTTTCAGCAGGTAATCCAGTTCTTCTTCTGTATACTTGTGAGCAGTCTCCTTGCCCCAGCTTGTAAATACTTCATCAGCATGATGGTGGTGATGATGTCCGCAACCGCATCCACACTCGTCATCATGGTCATGATGATGATCGTGGTCGTGATCGTGGTCATGTCCGCATGTGCATTCTTCGTCATGCTCATGATGATGATGCTCATGATCGTGGTCGTGTCCACATGTGCACTCCTCGTCATGGTCGTGATGATGCTCAAACAGTCCTTCGATCTCTGCTCCATGCTCCAATGCATGACGGATTGCATCTCCGCTCAACTGATCCCATGGGGTAGAAATAATTGTAGCCTTGTCATTCTTCTCTCTTAAGAGATGTACACAAGCTTCAATCTTCTCGTCTGTCATATTCTGAGTTCTGCTGATTACAATCGTAGATGCATGCTCTACCTGATTCTCAAAGAACTCTCCAAAGTTATCCAGATACATCTTTGCTTTCTTACCATCTACAACTGTAATTCTTCCTTCGATTTCAATATCTGCGTCTTCCTTTACATTTTCAATTGCTGCTGCAACATCTGAAAGCTTGCCGACTCCTGAAGGCTCAATGATAACATGATCCGGATGATACTCGTCCAGTACTTTCTTAAGTGCCACACTGAAATCTCCTACCAGTGTACAACAGATACATCCAGAGTTCATCTCTGTAATCTCGATTCCGGCATCCTGAAGGAATCCACCGTCGATACCAATCTCACCGAACTCATTCTCAATCAGTACAAGCTTCTCGCCTGCGAAAACTTTTTCAATCAGTTCTTTAATAAATGTAGTCTTTCCGGCTCCAAGGAAACCAGATATAATGTCAACTTTTGTCACGTCTATTACCTCTCTTCGATATTAAATGCAAAATAAGTTCCGTTCCTTATATTAACACAAAATAATAGCAGTTTCAAGGCTATGTAAGTCCTCACTAACTTCTTTATTTTTTACTTTTATTCTCTTGGATATTTTATATTTTCAAATATTTATTTTTTCTATAAATAGCACTATTTATAGTTATTTTGCACAATTAATTGTATGTATTGACTAACTCATTTGTCACTTCTTACAATTATTACATAGGGTTAGAAGCTTAGAATGTCAATTTCTAACAAATTAATAATCAATGTCAAGAGGAGGATAATGAATATGGCTGATTATGTAAAAATGTGGGAAGACCTTGGAATGGATGTCGAGAATCATGACAATCTCTGTCAGGTTCTTCCAACAGCAGTTGGGGATGTATTTATGACTCAGGAGAACCGCCCGAAAGCTATGGATTTCTGGGATATGGTCATCGCCGAGGTGCACGGTATCCGCCCGGCCGAATTAATCGAAGAGCAGAAAAAAGGACGCAAAGTATTCGGAACATTTTGCGTATATGTACCTGATGAGGTTATTATTGCCGCTAACGGTATCGTAACCGGACTTTGCGGTGGTTCCCAGTTCTGGGTTCCGGATGGTGAAAAAGTTCTGCCAAAAAATATGTGTCCACTTGTAAAAGCATCTGTCGGTGCAAGACTTGGCCGCACCTGCCCATTCTTCCGTATCGCAGACATGTATGTCGGGGAAACTACATGTGACGGCAAGAAGAAAGCTTATGAGATTCTTGGGAAAGATGTCCCGATGCATATCATGGATATTCCGCAGATGAAACGCGAGAAAGATATTGTAAAATGGAAAGAAGAAATTGCTGATTTTGCAAAGGTTGTAGAAGACTTTACGGGAAACAAGATCACACCTGAGAAACTTGCAGAAGCAATCAAGATCTGCAACGAGAAACGTAAAGCTCTCCAGAGAGTTTACGACTGCAGAAAATCAAAATGTCTGCCAATCTCCGGACGTGACGCTCTGCTCATGATGCAGATTTCTTTCTTCGATGACCCGGTACGCTGCGCTCAGATGTGTAACCGTCTTGCCGATGAACTTGAGCAGCGTATCAAAGATGGTGTATCTGTAGTTCCAGAAGGGACAAAGCGTATTCTTGTTACAGGAACACCTCTCGCAGTTCCGAACTGGAAATTACATAACATCATCGAGACAAGCGGTGCCGCTGTTGTCTGTGAAGAAATGTGTACAGGAACAAGATACTTTGAGAACCTGGTAGATGAGTCCGGCGAGACACTGGATGATCAGTTCATGAATCTGTCCAGACGTTACATGAAGACAAACTGCGCATGCTTCACACCGAACACAGGACGTATCGATGACATTCTCCGTATGGTAGATGAATATCAGGTAGACGGAGTGATCGACTGCAGCCTGATGTTCTGCTGTCTGTACGATACAGAAAAACGTGCTGTTGCAGAAGCATTAAAAGAAAAGAACATTCCGGTACTCTCCCTCGAAACAGATTACACCGATACAGATGCTGAACAGCTTCGTACAAGAATCGGTGCATTCGTGGAGATGCTGAACAAATAAATGGAAGACAAGAATGCACATATCCGCTATTATATACTCTTCGATAATCACACCCAGGGCATGATGCTCCACGAGCTTCTATGCAATCACGATATACCAAATCGTATCGCACCGGCTCCCCGGGCAACGGACGGGAAAGCCGCCTGTGGCATGTCACTCTTAATTCACCCGGACGACATCGATGCTGTAAGGAAATGTATTGAAGAAAATAATGCAGAATATGTAAACATCGTTCCACTAGAGAATCAATTACATAAAAAGAGAGACCGATATTGTTAATTGGGGACACCCTTAATCAATGATGGGGACGTAGTATTTTGCCAAAGTACTACGTCCCCAATTAACAAAAAACGAGACATTTTTCAATGCCTCGTTTTTTTACGTTACAATATGTTCTACAGTAATCCACCAATTGATAAGAATAATGGTGCGAATACAAGAGATACGACTGTCATAAGTTTAATCAGAATGTTGATTGACGGTCCTGAAGTATCCTTGAACGGATCTCCTACTGTGTCACCAACAACGGCTGCTTTGTGAGCCTCGCTTCCTTTTCCACCGTGATGTCCTGTCTCGATGTACTTCTTAGCGTTATCCCATGCTCCACCTGCGTTGGACATGAAGATCGCCATAAGAACACCTGTTACAAGAGCTCCGGCAAGAAGTCCACCAAGAGCCTCAACACCAAGAACGATACCAACAACCAATGGAGCTGCTACTGCCATAACTCCCGGAAGAAGCATCTCGTGAAGAGCTGCTGTTGTAGAAATACCTACACATGACTTGTAGTCCGGTTTCTCCTCACCTTTCATGATGCCTGGTTTCTCATGGAACTGACGTCTAACTTCCTCGATCATCTTGTAAGCTGCCTTAGAAACTGACTCCATTGTAAATGCGGAGAACAGGAATGTCAGCATACCACCAATGAAGATACCGATGATTACTTTGTAATCAAGGATACTGATTGACTCAAGGTTAACTGCCTGTGCGTAAGATACGAACAGTGCAAGTGCTGTAAGAGCTGCAGATCCGATAGCGAATCCTTTACCCATAGCTGCTGTTGTGTTACCAACAGAGTCAAGTTTGTCTGTAATCTCACGAACTGACTCGTCAAGTCCGGACATCTCTGCAATACCACCGGCATTGTCAGCGATCGGTCCATAAGCATCAACTGCAACAGTGATACCTGTTGTTGAAAGCATACCTACGGCTGCAAGAGCGATTCCGTAAAGTCCAAATGTCTGATATGAAATAAAGATAGCTACACAGATCAGAAGAAGCGGGATAGCTGTTGATTTCATACCAACTGCAAGTCCACTAATGATTGTTGTAGCTGCACCTGTCTCAGACTGCTCTCCGATTCCCTGAACCGGTTTGTAATCTGCAGATGTATAGTACTCTGTGATATTACCAATGATAACGCCGACAACCAGACCAGCGATAACTGCGATTGCTGCGTTCATGTTTCCAAATAATGTCCAGCTAAGTACCAGAGATACGATGATAACTAATAATGCAGATACATAGCTTCCTCTTGTAAGAGCTTTCTGCGGGTTAGAGTTCTCATCACCTTTTACAAAGAATGTAGCAATGATAGAAGCAATCAGTCCACATCCGGAAATAGCCAGTGGGAATAATACTCCTTCTGTTGCTGCCACACCAACACCAAGTGTCAGAGCGGATACTAATGATCCAACATATGACTCGAACAGGTCAGCTCCCATTCCGGCAACATCACCTACGTTATCTCCAACGTTGTCAGCGATAACGGCCGGGTTACGCGGGTCATCTTCCGGAATACCAGCCTCTACTTTACCTACAAGGTCAGCTCCAACGTCTGCTGCCTTTGTATAGATACCTCCACCTACACGTGCGAAAAGCGCGATAGATGAAGCACCAAGACTGAATCCAAATAATACGTCTGTGTCCTGAGTAATAATGTAAACAAGGCTGACACCAAGTGCACCAAGTCCTGCTACGCACATTCCCATAACAGCTCCGCCTGAGAATGCGATTGAAAGAGCCTTGTTCATTCCGTGCTCTTTTGCTGCGTTAGCTGTTCTAACGTTAGCTTTTGTAGCAACTGTCATTCCGCAGTATCCTGCGATTGTTGAGAACAGCGCTCCGACTACGAAACAAATAGCCTCAATCCAGTTTTGAATTCCGACTCCGATGAGTACGAAAAGTACTGCAACGAAGATAACAAGAATCTTGTACTCTGCACCTAAGAATGCACGAGCACCTTCAGCGATTGCACCTGCAATCTCTTTCATTCTGTCAGTTCCAGCGTCCATTTTGCTTACTTTATTTGCAAGGTATGCAGCAAATAACAAAGCTACTACAGCCGCAACTGGAACCAGATACATGTAATTGTCCATCGTCCAATCCCTCCATAGAATTATATATCCTAGATAGTTTATCACAGAGTTCTCAATAATTCAAAGAAAAAATACAAATTTCTTATTTTTTTCTTACGTTTTCCTTGATTTTTCCTTGAAATATTCTATTCGTAATAATACTTTTCTTCCATTCATCAGTAATTTTAATAGAAAGTGCCGTAAGATTGCTGCGATATTGTTATTCAAAATCACATTTTTCTTCCGGATAATCTATGGATACCAGCACCAGTCCATTCGGTGGCGCTGTGATTCCTTCAGAAGTATGCTCTTTCGCCTCCAGAATGTCTCTGATTTTCTCCGGCTCATAGAACCCTCTCCCCACACGGATCAATGTTCCGGCAATAATCCGTACCATATTATAGAGGAAACCATTTCCTGTCACACGTATTATGATTTCTCTCTCCGGGTTCTCTACAATCTCAATCTCATGCACCGTCCGCACGGTATCCTTCGTATTCGTCCGCACATTACAGAAACTTGCGAAATCATGTTCCCCTAAAATGTACTTTGCGCCTTCCCTCATCTTTTCCACATCCAAATCGAAAGAAACGAAGGTGCTGTATCTGCTTTTCAGCGGATTTCTCACCTTCGCATTGTAAATGTGATATTCATATGTCTTGAAAATCTCGTCCTGATATCTCGGATGCCAGTCAAGAGGCACTTCTTCAGATTTTACAATCACGATATCTTCCGGCATCTTCTGATTCAGTGCATAAGCAAACCGGTCTCCCGGAATCCGCGACTCTGTGTCAAATACAGCGACATTTCCAAGGGCATGTACCCCCGAATCTGTCCGGCTCGCACCGATGATCCGGATATCCTCCCCGGTCACTTTACTAATCTGACGGTTCAGGATTTCTTCTATTGTAATACCATTGGGCTGAATCTGCCAGCCGCAATAATTCGTGCCGTCATAGGCAACCACTATTCGAATTCTTCTCACATTAACCTCCGTATACTGCCTTCTCACATAAACAAAATACCTCTGAATTGTTCCGTGCTGCGCACTCTCACAATTCAGCCCCGGTATCTTTAAAAAATCCATATATGCAGCGGCACATATCTTCCAATTACAAATACAGCGACAACATAAGCAATCACAATCACGTAAGCTGCGCGGTCACGGCTTTCGTAATGCAGTGGTTTCATCTTTGTACGGCCTTCGCCGCCACGGTAACATCTTGCTTCCATCGCCATAGCCAGATCATTTGCACGGCGGAACGCAGATACAAAAAGCGGTACCAGAATCGGAATCATTGCCTTTGCTTTCTGAATCATATTTCCACTCTCAAGGTCTGCTCCTCTGGCAATCTGTGCCTTCATGATCTTATCCGTCTCTTCCAGCAGAATCGGAATAAACCGGAGTGCAATAGACATCATCATGGCAATCTCATGAACCGGAACTCGAATTTTGTTCAGTGGTCCAAGCAGTTTTTCGATTGCGTCAGTCAGCTCATTCGGTGTCGTTGTAAATGTCATAAGCGAGGATCCGATAATCAGATAAATGAGCCGTATCGCCATATATACTGCTGTCACAAGTCCGTCTGCTGTCACAGTAAAGATCCACCAGTGGAACAATGTCTCTCCGCCTCTTGTCAGAAACAGATTGAACAACACAGTCAGCATCAAAATCATGATGATCGGTTTCAGACCTTTCACGATATAGCCAAACGGTACTTTCGACATGCGGATCACCGTCACAAGAAATGTAGTGGCCACGATATAGCCCGGAATACTCCGGAACAGAAATAAGGAAATCAAAAATAAAAGTGTAGATACCACTTTCACTCTTGGATCCAGTCTGTGCAGTATACTCTTTGCCGGGTAATATTGTCCTATTGTAATGTCTCGAATCATTTTTTATTTCTCCAATGCCTTCATGATTTCATCTGCTGCTTCTTCGACCGTTGTGGCAGTCACACCTACCGGGAACCCTTTCATCTTTAAATCATGCATAATGTACGTCACCTGCGGTGCTGCAAGTCCCACCTTTTCCAGCTCCTGATAATGTGCGAACACATTTTTCGGAGTATCATTGTACATCACTTCACCACTGTTCATCACGATAATGCGGTCTGCGTATCTTGCGATGTCCTCCATGCTATGGGACACCAGAATGACCGTCATATCGGATTCCTTGTGTAAATATGCAATCTGATCCAGAATCTCATCACGTCCCTTAGGATCCAGCCCTGCGGTTGGCTCGTCCAGCACAAGTACCTTCGGACGCATGGCCAGTACTCCGGCAATTGCCACTCTTCGCTTCTGACCTCCGGAGAGCTCAAATGGCGATGACTTATAATATTTTTCTTTCAGACCTACCAGTTTCAGTGCCTCCAGCGCACGCTTTTCGCACTCTTCCTGTGACAGGCCCTGGTTCTTCGGGCCAAAGCACACATCAGTCAGCACATCAATCTCAAACAACTGATGCTCCGGATACTGGAATACAAGCCCTACCTGGCTTCGGAGCGCTTTCATATCGTATCCGTCCTGGTAAATGTTCTCTCCATTATAATAGATTGCTCCGCTTGTTCCCTTGATCAGTCCATTCAAATGCTGAATCAGCGTAGATTTTCCAGAGCCTGTATGTCCGATGATTCCCACGAATTCTCCGTGTGGGATCTCCAGGCAAATGTCTTTCAACGCATGCTTTTCATAGGCGGTGCCTTCACTGTATACATAATTCAAATGTTCTATCTTAATTGACATAATGCCTCCACCAGTTCTTCTTTCGTCAAAATTCCTTCCGGAATATCAAGTCCACGTTTTTCCAGCTCGTCCGCAAGAATGGTCACCTGCGGAACGTCCAGTCTGTAATGTTTCAATGTATCGACCTGTGAAAATATCTCCCGCGGTGTTCCTTCCATCACAACGTGACCGTGATCCATCACGTAAATCTTATCTGCATCGACCACTTCTTCCATATAATGTGTAATCAGAATAACCGTGACGTGCTTCTGCTCTCTCAGTTTTTTCACCGTTTTTAACACTTCTTTTCTTCCCATCGGGTCCAGCATGGCCGTCGGCTCATCCAGCACGATGCACTTCGGCTCCATAGCCACAACTCCCGCAATCGCCACACGCTGCTTCTGACCTCCGGAAAGCTTATTCGGAGAATGATGCCGGTAAGAAATCATTCCCACCGCTTTCAGACTTTCTTCCACACGCTTCCAGATTTCATCTGTCGGCACGCCCAGATTCTCCGGGCCAAATCCAACGTCTTCCTCCACGACTGTTCCGATAATCTGGTTGTCCGGATTCTGGAAGACCATACCTGCACTTTGTCTTACATTCCAGAGTTCATTCGGGTCTTTCGTATCTCGCCCGTCCACCCACATCGTTCCTTCTGTCGGCGTAAGAAGCGCATTAATGTGCTTGGCAAATGTAGATTTTCCCGAACCGTTGTGGCCAAGAATGGCAATGAACTGCCCTTCCTTCACATCAATATCGACCTCATCGATTGCACGGGATTTGCCGATAATATTGCCTTCCTCGTCCCGCTTGTCATATTCATATACCAGCTTGTCTGTCTGTATCATATCCATGGCTTCCCGCGCCTCCTCTGATTTAGTTCTGAGCATTGTTTTGAGTCGCACTAAACTCTTTCCGGTGCCGGGTACTCTACTCCCATAGTATCTACCGTTACTTTCTTCATCTTCTGCTCTTCTAATGGTCTGTCACTGTAATCAGTTGCTGTCTCAGCAATTTTATTCACAATATCCATACCTTCCACAATCTTACCAAATGCAGCGTAAGCACCATCCAGGTGTGGTGAATTCTTGTGCATGATGAAGAACTGTGATCCGGCTGAATCCGGGTGCATTGCTCTTGCCATAGAAAGCACTCCCTCTGTATGTTTCAGATCATTTGCAAAACCATTCTGTGCAAATTCTCCTTTGATTGTGTATCCCGGGCCTCCCATGCCTGTTCCGTCCGGGCAGCCACCCTGGATCATGAATCCACGGATTACACGATGGAAGATCAATCCGTCATAGAAACCCTTCTGAACCAGTGAGATAAAGTTGTTCACTGTGTTCGGAGCGATCTCCGGATATAATTCTGCTTTCATAATGTCGCCATTTTCCATTTCAAATGTTACGATTGGATTTGCCATTTTTTTGTACCTCTTTCTTCTATAAAATATTTTGTTTTTATTTTTCTCCAGTAATTTTCGAAAAATCCTGAGTAATATTGTAACGTAGGTTGGGTGTATCGTCAATGCACATTAATGTGGGGTGAGTCGTATAAGGCCTCCTTTTTCTTCGCAGCCGGTGTTCCAGAAGTCTTCCAGGTCAAATGTGTCGCTTTCACCGTAGGTTGCGGTTTTGATATACATTTGTCCGTTTTCTTTTTCTTCGTATCCGGTGAGCAGGAACCAGTGCCAGATGTAGTCTTTGTATGCTTCGTTCTGATGGCGCAGGAGCAGGTATGGTACCGGAATGTTCTGATCCAGCTGTTTTTTTATGAATGCTGCCGCCTCCTGCCAGGTGTGGTCACCAGAGAATTCTTCCAGGTCAATCTGAATCTGTGTATGTTTTGCTTCATTGACATCTTGAATGTAACGCCCCATGCCTTCCACGAACCAGCTAAGCTTGCGTACACCACCGGCGCGTGGCTTGAGATATGGCTTCATGATCTGGCTGAACGCCTTATAATCCTGCTTTGTCAGATTCTCTATATCGAACGGGTAAAGCGGCTTCATTTTTTCATCCTGAAGTCCAAAATAAATACAGCTGTCACAGGCAGTCGCTGCCGCACAGCCGCCCATGTGCATGACCAGGTTCGTGAACCAGTCCTGATTTCCGCCGTAACACCCTTCTATTGTAAAATAATCCAGTTCTTTTTTCATGTTTCGTCACTTCCCATTAAAATTTCTGCACATTTTCACTCAATCCATACCCCGCCGAAGGATCATTCCTTGCCCGGTATCATAATATGCAGAAAATAATTCTTAGTTTATTATATCCAACTCTGTCATTTCCCACAAG
>ERZ808240.2799-NODE-2799-length-18191-cov-9.968075_pt1 | contig 18191 bp, 14 predicted proteins | sample MGYA00521084_ERZ808240 | MGnify/ENA primary metagenome ERZ808240 (study PRJEB31516, sample SAMN03275571) | gut metagenome | biome: mammalia-associated habitat; material: feces | host: Papio cynocephalus | place: Kenya | collected 2012-08-06 ... | reverse complement strand
AGATCCTCGACAACATGGACATTGAGCGGGAGCGCGGCATCACCATCAAGGCCCGTGCCGTCACCCTGAACTACACCGCCAAGAACGGCAAGGTGTACGAGTTCAACCTTATCGACACCCCGGGCCACGTGGACTTTGCCTACGAGGTCAGCCGCAGCCTCGCCGCCTGCGAGGGCGCTATCCTTGTGGTGGATGCCACTCAGGGCGTGGAGGCCCAGACGCTGGCCAACACCTACATGGCACTGGAACACAACCTTGAGCTGGTCCCCATTCTGAACAAGATCGACCTGCCTTCTGCCCACCCGGACGAGGTGGCGCAGGAGGTGGAAGACGTCATCGGCCTGCCCTGCATGGACGCTCCCCGGGTCTCGGCCAAGACCGGCCTGAACGTGGATCAGGTGCTGGAACGGGTGGTCAGCGACATTCCCGCCCCCACCGGCGACCCTGACGCCCCCCTCAAGGCCCTTATCTTCGACAGCATCTATGATAGCTATAAGGGCGTCATCGTCTACATCCGCGTGTTCGAGGGCACCGTAAAGCCCGGCGACACCATCCGCCTGATGGCCACCGGCGCACAGTTCACTCTGGTGGAAGTGGGCCACATGGGTGCCACCAGCCTGACCCCCTGCGACCAGCTGCAGGCCGGTGAGGTCGGCTATCTGACCGCCAGCATCAAGACCGTGCAGGACACCCGCGTGGGCGACACCGTCACCCTGGCCAACCGTCCCACTGCCGAGGCACTGCCCGGCTACCGTCAGGTCAAGCCCATGGTCTTCTGCGGCATCTACCCTGCCGATGGTGCCAAGTACCCCGACCTGAAGGACGCACTGGAAAAGCTTCAGCTCAACGACGCCTCCCTGACCTTTGAGCTTGAGACCAGTGCGGCTCTGGGCTTCGGCTTCCGCTGCGGCTTCCTGGGCCTGCTCCACATGGAGATCATCACCGAGCGCCTCGAGCGGGAGTTCGACCTGGATCTCATCACTACCACCCCCAGCGTCCGCTACCGTCTGACCCTGACCGACGGCACTGTGGAGATGATCGACAATCCTTCCAGCTACCCCGATCCCTCCAACATCGTCAAGCAGGAGGAGCCTTTCGTGGACGTCCACCTCTACACCCCCAACGACTATGTGGGCAGCCTGATGGACCTCTGCCAGCAGAAGCGGGGCGTTCTCGCCGATATGAAGTATCTGGACGATGTCCGCGTGGACCTGCATTACGCTCTGCCTCTGGGCGAGATCGTCTATGACTTCTTTGACGCCATCAAGAGCCGCAGCCGCGGTTATGCCAGCTACGACTATGAGTTCAAGGAGTACCGTGAGAGCGATCTGGTCAAGCTGGATTTCCTGCTCAACGGTGAGCCGGTGGATGCCCTGTCCATGATCGTCTTCCGGGACAACGCCTACGCCAAGGGCCGCCGCATCTGTGAGAAGCTGCGGGACAACATCCCCCGCACCCTGTTCGAGATTCCGGTGCAGGCTGCCATCGGCGGCAAGATCATCGCCCGCGAGACCGTCAAGGCCATGCGGAAGGATGTTCTGGCCAAGTGCTACGGCGGCGATATCTCCCGTAAAAAGAAGCTGCTGGAAAAGCAGAAGGAAGGCAAGAAGAAGATGCGTCAGCTGGGCAGCGTCTCCCTGCCCAGTGAGGCTTTCACTGCCGTGCTCAAACTCGACAGCGACGACGATTGATCTTTACTCTGCCCCTCTCACCGCCTGAGAGGGGCTTTTTGTTTTTCATTTTTCTTCCGCTTTATACGGTCTGTTTTGCGGTTAAGAATTTTAGCCAAATTCCTGAGATTTTTTTCTTTTGTTTTCATCTTTTTGCTATCTTTTCACCATCCCGCACAAAGTTCTCTTTCGAAACCTTGACCCCTGTTATTTTATTGTGTAGAATAAATACAAACTGTTGTATGCCGTTTTTTGTAAGTTTTTGACAATTTTTCATTTTCTTCAGGAGGGCGGCAGTTCAATTCAATGAGAAGGTTCTGATACATCGATGCGGATCGCTATGGTTGGACACAAGCGTGTCCCCTCCCATGAAGGCGGGATCGAGGTCGTGGTAGAGGAGCTGGCTGCGCGGATGGTCACGCGCGGCCACAGCGTCACCTGCTACAACCGCGCCGGCCATCATGTCAGCGGAAAAGAATATGATACGGAACATCTGGACGAATATCGCGGCATTCGTCTCAAACAGGTGCCCACCATCGACCGCAAGGGACTTGCGGCGGTCACATCCAGCTTCTTTGGGTGTCTGGCGGCTGCGTTTGGCCCCTACGATGTGGTTCATGTCCACGCCGAGGGCCCGGCTGTCTTCTGCTGGCTCCCCCGTCTGATGGGCAAACGGGTCATCCTGACCATCCACGGTCTGGACTGGGCCCGGGACAAATGGAAGGGCTCCTTCGGTTCCTGGTACATCCATCTGGGCGAGAAGGTGGGCGTGAAGTGTGCCCATGAGATCATCGTGCTCAACCACAGCACCCAGAAATATTTTCAGGACACCTATGGCCGGGCCACCAACTACATTCCCAACGGCGTCAACCCGGCGGTGCGCGTTCCGGCCCAGCTCATCCGGGAGCGGTACGGCCTTGAACCGGACTCTTATATCCTCTATCTGGGCCGCATGGTGCCTGAGAAAGGCTGTCACTATCTGGTGGACGCCTTCAAGCAGCTCCATACCGACAAAAAGCTGGTCATTGCAGGCGGCTCCTCCGACAGTCAGTGGTACATCGACCAGCTGAAGGAACAGGCCGGCGGGGACGAGCGCATCATCTTCACCGGCTTCGTGGACGGCCAGCTGCGGGAAGAGCTTTACAGCAACGCCTATCTCTTCGTCCTGCCCAGCGACCTTGAGGGAATGCCCCTCTGCCTGCTGGAAGCCATGAGCTACGGCAACTGTGTCGTCACCTCAGACATCGATGAATGCACCAATGTCGTCCATGACAATGGCCTGACCTTTCACAAGGGCGATGTAGCCGACCTGACACAGAAGCTCACCTATGCCATCGAGCACCCCAATGCCATCCGGATGTTCAAGTGGCTGGCGGCAGAGTATGTCTGCACCCGGTTCCCCTGGGATAAAATCGTGGACGAGACCCTCAGACTCTACCAGAAATAATGCAAGAACACCCCGGCGCTCCACGGAAACGTGAAGCATCGGGGTGTTCTGTTGTTATTCTGCTTTTTTCCGCATCCGGTCATCCCGGCCGCACATCCGCACCTAGGGCACCGACTCATATTTGGCCTTGCGGAAGTTCTTCCAAAACTCCTCGTAGGTGTACGCCCCTCTCAGGGCGGGCAGCATCTCATCATCCGAATCCAGATAGCAGATGTACTCTCCCTGAGCGTGGTCAAGGCCCATATCCCGGGCCGTGCCCTGCCCACCGTTTTCCTTATGGAGCACCCGGATGCGGGCATCCTGCGCTGCGTATTCCTCGCAGAGCTTTCCGGAGCCGTCGGTGCTGCCGTCGTCTATCAGCAGGACTTCAAAGTTTTTCGCGGTCTGTGCCAGCACCGAGGCGATGCAGGCGGGGCAGCAGCTGCCAGACGTTATATACGTTGGTCATGGTGTTTCCTCCATAACCGCTGGTCTCTCCGATCTATATACCAGAGCTGGCCCTTACGCAGCAATCGATAGACTGGGTTGACCTTCTGAAAAAGAAAGGTTCGCAAAGCTTTTACCAGAGAAAGCTGTTTTTCAGCCCAAAGAGTCCGAACACACTCCATCTGCATTTTGCAAGCTTTCTGAGCCGGTTCACTTTTCCGGTCACTCGGAGATAATGCAAAGCAGTATGTATCCACGAGTGCACCAAATACTTTTTTCTCTGCATATGGCAATAGTTCTGTCTTCCCGTGTACCTTCAGAAAACAGAAATAAGCATAACTTCCATCCACATTTGTCAGATGATTTGTTGTTGCCTTCCGAGTCGTGGTGGAACCCGGTCTCTTCCGGTAAAAATACAGTACCTGCGGACAAACAACTACCTTTTCGCATGGAGAAAACAGCGGCATAAATATCAGCATATCCTCATACAGTTTTCCTTCCGGATAACGGACAGATGAGAACACTTCTTTTCTGTACAACTTATTCGTTGGCAACACATATGGTCCAGTATTATGTTTTGCCAATGCATAGACAAATTCCAGGCCGCTCATCTCCGCTTTCTGCATCTGTCCAGCCTTTTCGTGAACACTTGGCGTTCCCTGTTCTGTAACTTCCTGGTAGCTGCAGACTGCCACATCTGCGCTGTTCTGCTTCAATTCACGATAGAGTATCTCATACATCTCTGGTGCAATGAAATCATCCGAATCCACAAATGCAATACAGCCGCCTTCCGCCGCATTGATACCTGTGTTTCTCGCAGCAGAAACACCGCCGTTCTTCTGATGGATGACCCGTATCCTCGCATCTTCCTGCGCCAGCTCATCACACAATGCCGGACAGCCATCCGGCGAACCGTCATCGACCAGAATAATTTCCAGCTGTCGGAATGTCTGCGCCCGGATGCTCTCCACACATTGTCTCAGATATTTTTCCACTCGGTAAACAGGAACGATGACACTTATTTCCGGTTTATTTTCTTCAGACATAGAGACCCTCCTTCTATCGCTCGTCACTTCAGCTTCCCACGCATCCAGCATACCAGTCCCGGCGATAACCAGAACAGCGCTGCTTTTACCCGATACCTTGGTGTTCTCGCATACCTCATCGGGAAGCTCCGGTCAATGGCCTTTTTCCGATACAGCTCTCCATAGAATACAGCGAACATATACTGCGCTGCAATATTATCGCAGAATGCTGATTCCATCCGCTGCGCCATATCCAGAGAAGGAAGCTGCTCTGCAAGGAGCATGCTTACCTTCAAACGGTCATTGGCCCGCTGCTCTTTTGTTCCTGGCGTATGTGTTACTGATGTGAGGTTATCGTTTCGGTACACATAACATTTCAGCCCGCTGTCACACACTGTTCGGGCATGAGCCAGCATCATCGGCGTCCAATATTCATCTTCGTGTAGAATCCCTTTGGGGAAACGAACTTTATTTTTTTGAAGGATCTCAGTCTTTACAATATGATAATGGGGCGCAGTCTCTAATGTTCCATTATACAGATTCTTACAATAATAATCTTCTGCGCTTTCTTCCGTATATTGTTCTCTTACGCAATTTGGGGGAAGAGAAAGACAGTCGTTTGCTCTATGAATCCGCAGCACATCGGGGGATTTTTCATACAGAATATTCATGATCTCTCCCAGTGCCCCTTCTGTCAGCATATCGTCACTATCGACAAAAAAGAGGTATTTTCCTCTTGCTTCTGCTTCTCCCCGATTTCTTGCCTCCGATGGGCCCGCATTTTTCTGATGAATGACACGAATGCGGGAATCGTGCTTGGCATAAGCTTCGCACATTTCTCCGGAGCCGTCTGTAGAGCCATCATCTACAAAGATAAACTCTATATCGTCCCGATAGGGTTCTTGGAGCGAGTCCATACATTGTTTCAGATACCGTGCCGCATTATAGACTGGTATCATGACGGAAAGCTCACACATTTTTTTCCTCCTTATAGACATTCAGGAACCGGTCTGCCAGCGCATCCCAGGTGTTCTCATGGATGACCGTCTCATAGGCGGCCTGTTCCATCCAGGCCTTCTTTTCCGGGTCAGCGGCCACCTCCAGCAGGGCCTGTGCCCAGCAGGCCGGGTCATCCTTTTCCAGCACAAGGCCGTTTTCCCCGCTGCGCAGCAGCATATCCGCGCCGCCGTTGGGGGTGGTGAGCACCACCCGGCGGAAGAACATGGCTTCCAGCAGCACCATGCCAAAGATCTCATATTCCGTGGGCAGCAGGAAGAAATCTGCCTGCTGATAGACCCCCTTCATCTGGTACTGAGGGGCTTTTTTCTGCCAGAACACGCAGCCCTCCAGCCCCTTTTCCTGCAAGGCGGTTTTTACATCGGATACATATTCTGCGTCGCCGTCGCCGATGAGATACAGGCAGGCGTCCGGGTCTTTCCGGCGCACTTCCGTCAGGACATCCAGCAGGAAGAAGGGGCCGCGTCTCGGCTCAATGCGGCCGATATAGAGCAGCTTCAGGCCCTTTTTCTGAGCCCGCATCTTCTCTTCCAGTTCGGTGTGCCCGGCGTCCGGACGATCTTTCAGCAGCTCTGCATCGATGCCGACGCCCACGGTCGTGACCTGCTCCGGCGAAAGCTTTTTCGAGAGCAGGAACTTCCGGGCCAGCTCGCTCTTGGTCAGGAAACGGGTGCCAAGGCGGCGGTAGCGTCCCACGAAAAAGGCGTCGAACACTTTACACATCCGGTTATAGTTCCGGTTGAAGGGCGAATAATAGGGGCCGTGATAGATGACGGTCTTGTCCGGATATTTTCCGGCCAGATGCCAGGAGAATATCTGGTTATATTCTGCCGACTGCAGCACATCGTACTGAGCAAAGAGCGCATCCTGCCCGGAGAACCAGACATTTTTGAGCACGACTTTCCCGTGGCGGTAGAACACCCGGATGGGCTTTGCCCCCTCCACCGGGATCTCCACCGTCATCTCATCCCCGTCCGTCCAGAAGAGGATATCGGTGGGGTGGCCCCGGCGGGTAAGGGCTTTTGCCAGACCCACTTCCTGAATATTGTAGGTGTTCTTCCGCACATCCAGAACGCTGGGCCAGGGGCGGACGATGAGTATCTTCATGGGCTCCCCCTTACTGCTTCATCTGGCTTGCGATATCCGCGTCCACGATCTCCTCGCCGGACTTATGTTTCAGCTGTTCCTGCGAAGCAGCGCTCAGGCCGTTGTTGACAACGCAGGTCAGGTCGCAGGTAGAGCAGCGGTCCAGCTCTTCCTTCGTCACCTTGCCGTCGCGGTAATCGCGGCAGATCTTCAGCTCATACATACTGTAGGGCGTCTTGGTAAAAAGAGCCTTGAACTTGTGCACCAGCACCCAGAAAGCCGGCTTCCAGATATACTTGTGCATGGCCGGAGACACCGAGCCGATCATCCAACAGTTGCGGTCGCAGTGGCGCACCTTGGCGCGGACAGCCTCGGCCTCGGGGCTGCTCCACAGCTCGTCCCAGCTCTGGGTGTTCAGATTGCCCATGACCTCCTTATCCTTGGTGCCGTTGCAGGGCATGACATCGCCGTAGGGGTCGATGAAGAAGGTATCGAAGCTCATGTCGCAGGGCAGCAGACGCTTCTGGCCGTAAAGATAATTGATGAGGCCGTGGTTGAAGTAGGCGCGGAACCACTTCTTGGGGGAGTTGCTCCGCAGCAGCTCATTGATGAGGTTTTCGAAATTCTTTGCCACCATGGGGCGGTCGTGGATGATGTTCTTGGCCTCAACGAAATAGAAGCTGTTGTGAAGAGTGGCAGTCGCAAACTCCATTCCCATCTCATTGGACAGCCGATAGAGGGGCACGAGGTCAGGGGCGTTCTTGTCCTGCACCGTCATGCCGAAGCCGACATCCTTCATACCCATCTCGCGGAGCTTTTTCAGGGTGGTATAGCCGCGGTTATAGCCGTCCGGCAGGCCTCGGATCTCGTTGTTGGTCTGTTCCAGACCCTCGATGGAGATGCGGATGCCAATATCGGGGAACTCCTTGCACAGGTCGATGATGCGGTCGGTGAAGAAACCGTTGGTGGAGATGACGATGCGGTCCGACTTTTTCCGCAGCTCCCGCACGATCTCTTTCAGGTCGGTGCGGATGAAGGGCTCGCCGCCGGTGATGTTGGTGAAGTACATGGGCGGCAGTTTCCGGATGGTGTCCAGGCTGATTTCTTCCTCCGGCTTGGAGGGGGCCTTATAGCGGTTGCACATGGTGCAGCGCGCGTTGCAGCGATAGGTGACGATGACGGTTCCGTTCAGTTTTTTTGTTGCCATGATTCCTTACTCTCCTCTGTTATCCACGGTACAGGTGCATCAGTTTTTCCGCGTATTCCTCTACGGTATCGAACCGGGTATCCGCGCAGGCTCTGGTGTAGGTGTCCAGCGTTTTACGGTCGTTCCAGAGCGCTTTTATTTTCCGGGTCAGCTCTTCGGCATTCCCGCTCTCGAACAGCTCACCGTTCTTTCCTGCATCGATGAGCTCCGGGATGCCGCCGATGTCTGCACCCAGCACCGGCGTGCCGTACATCAGCGACTCCATCACCGAGAAGGGGCAGTTCTCGTACCACTCGGATGGATAGACACTGAACCTCGCCTGTGCGATAAGTTTCTGCAGTGCTTCACCAGACTGGAACCCCACGTTTTTCAGGTTGGGGATGCCCTCAAGCTCCCCTTCCAGCGGGCCGCCGCCCGCTGCCACAAATGAAATTTCCGGCAGCGCCTTGCAGGCTTTCAGGAAGGTATCGATCCCCTTTTCCTTTGCATAGCGGCCAAAGTAGAGCACATAGTCCTGTTTTTCCACGGCCGGTGCTTTTTTTGTGGAAAGAAAATTGTGCATGGCCACCGTCTTCTCCCGCAGGATGGGACTTGTGTCCAGCTTCTTCTTCATAAACTCGGAACAACAGATGATGGCGTCCAGTCTGGCATAGACCTTTTTCCAGCGCCAGAACTCCGCCTCGGCAAAGCCGATGATGCTCTTGGCTGTGGAGCCATGAATGCATTTATGCCTGATGCAGGAACCCAGATGCCCCTGCAGGCAGTCCTCGCAGATCTTGCCATCCATCCGGCAGCACATATGGTTGGGGCAGACCAGCTGGTAATCGTGGGCCGTATAGAGGATGCGGCAGGGGTGGCCGCTCTCCTTCCGCCACTTGTCCGCTTCCAGAATAACGCTGGGGGTGAGCTGATAATTGAAGTTGTTCAGATGGATGACGTCCGGCGCAAAATCGTCCAGCACCAGCCGCAGTTTCTGCCGGGCCTCGGAAGAATAGATAGTCTTGAGCGGGTAGGTCAGCTTGGCCAGCCTGCTTCCGCCGTGGAAATCCATGCTGCCGGTATAGGCATTGACCCGGTTGCCCACACAGCGGCCCTCATGCTCCATCCCGAAATACTGCACCTCATGCCCCATCTTTTCCAGCTGCTTTCCCAGCTCGAACATGTAGGTCTCAGAGCCGCCGTTGGGGTAGAGGAATTTGTTTACCATCAAGACTTTCATCTTGTTAGCCCCTTATACATCTTATTTATTTTTCTGGAAATACGTTTTTTCCAATAGTTCAGCTCAAATCTTTGCTCTTCTTTACGATTTTTCCTGCCGATATAACTCTTATTACTAGAAATCAGTCCAACAGCAAAAAGGTAAAAATGTTCTTTATCATATTCTTCAAACGTCAGTCTTCTTTTCTGGAAATGCGCATACAGTATTTCTCTGCGTTTTCCTTCTGTCGTACACACCCAAAGCTTGCCCTTTAACCATTCAAAATAAGTCGTTTGCGTTTGGTATTCCGGCATATTATGAGGTGACAGTCTTCCTTTTGAAACATCAATGTCTGCCATGTCCACTTCATCATAATTTGGAATAGCATTTCTCTTTATAATTTCAGAAAATCCCCCGTCACCCCACTCATCAAAGCAGAACGAACCCTCATGTGTAAAAACATATTTCCAGTCCAGCAAACCTTCATGGGGCAGCGTTCGATAAAGTGCATTTACCTCTGGTGTATTTCTGTAGAGCGTACAATGCCCCCGAGTATAAATACGGTCGTAGCGATTCAGAACATCATCTGTGATGAACTTACGAATATCTCCCCAAATAAGGTCTACATCACAATAGCCCCAAAAGTCGTATTCCTTCAGATACTCTGCAAACACCTCACCATATGTCGGCTTAAAATCACAAAATCTGTAAGGCTCATCTATCACAATGGGAAAGTCAAAATTGGATTGAAACTTTTTCCGAAGCTGTTCAAAATCAAGCGAAAAGTGTTTTACGTTCTTCGGCAACGGTTCGGAAATCGTCTCAGATGTAAAAATCAAAAAGTCCACCGATAGATTGTATGCACAGCTTCGGAGCCATAGCTGAAAATAATTTGGAAGCTTACCCGACCAGGGGATTACAAATGCTATCTTTTTCATGTGTGTTCTCCTTTTCAGGTTTATCGATATCCAGTGTTTTTGCCTTAGCCTCTTCTTCCTCAAAGCACCAGATCATCACTGCCATACGGTACAAAACATTGTTGGGAAAATAGAACGAAGTATTATCTGTCAAAAAGGTAAAAAACACATAAAAATTCATAGCCATCAGGGAATAGGCCGGACGATCTGTATATCGTTCCTGCACCCGATGCACACGAAATGCCAGCTCATAGAATATCCAAATCCACCAGCACCAAAATCCTTCCTCAATATAAAATTCCAGATAGACATTATGAACTGCATTTACCATAATAGCATCATTTTGATGCTCTGTACCGTATGCATAAATAAACCGAACACCCTTTCCCAAATAGGTGGGGGCCAGCTTATAAAAATCCTCATAATAGCTAAACAGGACATCTCTGCTCATCAAATCGATGTCATGCTCTTCACAAAACTGAAAGAATGAATGGTTTTTAATGCTGATAAGATAAAGAAAAACTAGGACTCCTGTCGTTGCCGCCGCAATCGTTGTCAATGCTCTGAGATGCTTTGGCTTTAGTATGCACATTGCATAATATAAACCGATTGCTCCCGCCACTGCCGGAATGGCAATACGTTTAAACCCCAGCGTAAAAAAGAGCCAGCTTACTGTCAAGCAGAATACTTGTGTCTTCCAGTTCTTTTCCTTGTGTATGAGATAGTAAACGGCACAGACACCCCAGCCATAGACCATATCATGCAATTCCATCGCGTGCATGGCACCGCCCGTTTCATCCGCAAAAGTAACCAGCAGGCGGATATATTGTGCAATAAAATTGCCTACACCCTCTCCTGCAGCCACTTTTAAAGCAACCAAACCATTCGCCACCGTCATGCCCACGACTGTAAGGGTAAGGGTGTGCTTACCAAAAAGATAAATGGCTCCGGACACAAATAGAAGATTCGTCATCATATAAATGATATTCTGGGAACCGCGCAGAATAAAGGCAAACGTCTGAAATTCCGAAATCCAGATGCCAACAGACCACATCCAGAACATCAGATAAGGAAAGAAAAATAACGCAAAGAACCTCACACAGAATTTTGCTCTGTCAAACAACGGATGAATAAAAAATGCTGCACATGCCCATCCAAAAATCAGCAGGTTCACTGCATATTTCACACTAACCGGAAGTTGATAACAGGCGCAGTAAAAGCTTACAAACATAAGCAATATAAACATTCCTGTGCTTCCTGCCCTTATAATTTTACTTTCAAATACATCCATTCGCTCTGACTTTCCCTGTATTTATAGTATCCCTCTGCTCAGTTCACATCCACGACCACCAGTTCTGGCTGGTTGAAGATACGGGGCCACGGCTCCGAATCGCCCAAGCCGCGGCTGATGACCACCTGAGAGCGGCCTATGGTGTTGACGCCGCTGGTGTATTTGGGCAGGAATCCCTGACTGGTAGACCACAGACCATGTCCGGCGATCCGCACCTGCCCACCGTGGACATGGCCGCTGAGAACAAGGTCAAATTTTTCATCCGCCAGTGAGGTATCCAGCACCTCGGGGCAGTGGCAGATGAGGATAGTACAGGTGTCGCTCAAATCATTCGTTTCTCCGTTCAGGGCATCCGCCACCTCTTTCGAATTGCCACGCTCCAACTCGGTACGAGGCCATTCGAAGAAGCCGCCGATGCGCAGCTTGCTGCCCTTGATGGTCACATCCTCATAGGTGCCGTCCATCCAGTGGACACCGGTAGCTGCGATGTCATCAAAGATGCTGTCGCAGCCGTTAGCATACCGCGCAGCCCACTCATGGTTGCCCGGAGCGTAATACACCGGTGCGATATCTACCAGCTGGCGCATCAGATCCAGCACAACACTATAATCCGGGTCTGTGTCGATGTTCATATCGCCCGCTACCACGATGAGATCCGGTTTCAGATTGCTTATCTTATGGACGAGGTCGGCATTCTTCTCCCCGTACTGACGCAGATGCAGGTCGGAAAGTTCAACGATGCGCAGATCGTCCACCGGTTTGTCCACTGCGACGCTGTAGAAAGTGGTAATAAAGTTTTTGTTCAGCTCCAGATTATACAGCAGGATGCCGCCCAGAATGAGGGCAATGACCAGCACAAACAGAAGCAGCCTCCGCAGGAAATTCGGTAATTTTTTCAGCATAGTTCAGGGGTTCTCCCTCCATCAGCTTTTTTCCACCAGCGGCGAAATGTCCGGATTTTTGGCATTCTTTTCGTCCTGATGTTTCTTCGCATCTGCGCAGCGGCGGATCGACAGCCGCAGCAGAGCACGGACTTCGTGCACGTCATCCTTGGTCGAGTTGGCAATGCCCACATAGACGCAGGGGCCAAACTTGGAAAATTCGGTCTTGGCCAACAGACTGCTCAGGCGGGCAATGCAGTTCTTGGCCAGATCGAAACTGCAGTCTTCCAGCAGGATGATGAAATGGCCTGCACCGTTGTCGCCCGCAAAGCCCAGCGAACGGAAGATATACGCCAGCTGGTCGCCCAGCAGCCGCAGCGCCTTGTCGCCGTCGTTGCGGCTCATAGCGGAGAGATCCAGCTGGATATGGATGACGCTGAACTGGCCCTTCAGGCGGGCAGTGCTGTACCGTTCCACCATGGCATCGCACCGCTCGCGGTTGGGCAGACCGCTCTTCTTGTCCACGTAGAGATAGTAGTCCACGAAGTCGCCCAGACGGCCCAGGAAGATGGCACAGAAGCAGCCCACAAAGAGGAAGAGCACCACGGACAGGGCGGCATAGAGTTTCAGGTTGAGCTTCTCTGCCACAATGATACTGTTCTTCATCTCAATGTTGTCCGCACCGTTGACCTGATTGAATTCATCGACGGTCTCAAGGGCAAGGCTGTAGAGTTCTGTGAACTTCTGTACCAGCTCGTCGATGCGGGCGCTGGCCCACTGAGCCTCCGGGCTGTTCGGGTCGGTGTCAGCCGTCACACCCTCATAGACGTCCAAAATCTCCTGCGCCTGTCCCTGTGCAATGGTAGCATCCACCAGCTCGGAGTGGAGGTCCGCGTAGTTCTGGATGAGTTTATCGTAGGTCGTGGTGACATTGCCGGAAGGCTGGACATCCGTATCCCGCACCACATCGGTGATGATCTGGGTCTCGCCGCCGTCGGCGTTCTGGGTCGGAGAATAGATCGCTGCACCGTCCAGTGTTTTGTCACCGAACTGTTCGATAATGGCCTTGGCCTCCGCAATATTGTTGTTCAGACTGTCGATCTGGAGCTGATAGCGGAGGACGGTATTTTTCTCCGTATTGATGAGCATGGTGTGGTTCTGCACCAGCTTATTGTTGATGATGTAGGCGTAAAGATCGTTCAGGGCGTTCTCTGTCAGATACTCGTATTCCGATACAAGGTCCGAGAAGGAGTAGCCTGACTTTACACTGTAAAAGCCGTATTTCTCATCCGCCTTGTTCTGCAGAAATGACACGCTCTCATTGGCGTTATTCCGCAAAATCGCAACACAGTCGATGTACTCATAATTCTGCACCGAGACGTTGCTGGCATTGTTGGGAAACAGGGTCGAATCCACATGGGTCTCGCTGTAATACTGGAAATAGTTGGTCAGCACCGAGTCCAGAACTTTGCGGGCGTAATCGGTGGCGTCCTTACTGGCCACAGTGAAGGAGACCTGATAGATCGTCGGGTAATATTCATAGTCTTCACCGTCTGCAAGAGCCGTCTCTTTTTTGGTCTGTTCGTCCTCCGGGATGACCTCTTTCACCGAGATCTTGGAGCGGATGGATTCTGTACTGGCGGTCAGCCCCAGCTCCTCAATGGTCTTGTTGATGACGGAAGCCGAGGTGATCTCGGTAGGGTCTATCTTGGAGCCGTCCGCGTTCAGGCCCTGACTGGCATTGGCATTGGTATACTGGATGACCGCTGTCGCCGTGTAGGACTGCCGCGAAGAGATAAACTGATACACGCCGAAACAGCCCACAGCCATGATCAGCATGATAAGGAACCACCATTTTTTCAGGTAGCGCAGCAAATCAAAATTTTTCATTCTTCCTCTGTCCTGTCCAAAAGACGGATGTTATTCGTTCTCTGCCATCAGGCGGCTCCGCTGTCTCCGGCTGCCCTCCTGGACGATGGCGGCAAGATACCACAGAATGCAGACCATCGCGGCCAGCATAACGCTCATTTTGACGTTATATCGTCCCATAAACGATATCTGTGGGTCACTGAACACCAGATAGCTGCTGATGCGCTGTGCGTAGCAGTCTGCGTCAAGCGCTCTTGTGGCGCTGACGATATCGTTGAGCTGCTGGGTGATGACGTCCACCATAGCCTGTGCCGTCTGGCGTTCCTGCCCGGTGGTCTCTTCCTGCAGTGCGGTGATCTTCGAATCGTTGGTGCTGATGCTCTTCCTGGCTTCCACCGCCGAGCTGAGCAGGTCATTGGCCTGGATGGCCAGATCATCGATGCCGATCTTGGTACGGGACATATAGAAAGAGCCCTCATCATCATAAGTGGGGATCAGCACTGAGGAGACCATCTTGTTGTTGTAGTTATCCAGAATGTTCATGAAGATATCGCTCTTCTGGGAGTCGCTCATCTCGTCCCAGCGCAGGGTGCGGTTCAGCTCGTTGAGATCCTCGATGCAGCGGGCATTGTCTTTGGCGACACCGTTTTCCCAGATGTAGCTCTGGTATTTGCCGAGGGTGTAGCTCTGCAGGTTCTGTACCTGTTTCTTGATGGCACTGTAGCTCTGGCCGCTGCTGGACAGGTAAGAACCCGCCTGGTCGTTGCGCACCGTGAGGTAGTTGTTGATGCGCTCAATCATCATCTGGAAATAGGAGCCGATCTCCTCGTAATCCATATCACTGTAATCAAAGCTGATGTCCAGCGACGTCGCATTCGTCCGATAATCCTTCGTAAAGCGCTGGAGATAGACCCGGCAGATCTCATCGAGGAAATCCTGCACCGTGATCTTGCCCCAGAGCGACCAGGGCAGCTTGACCGTGAGGTAATAGGAGGAACTGATGTAGTAGTCGTCCTCCTTGGTCACCAGCTTGCTGGTGGTAGGGGTGATGGACAGGCAGTCCGCCAGTTCCGCCGTGGTCAGGTCGTCCTGCAGGCCGGTAGCCTCCAGAACAGCCTCCAGATATTCCTGCGTCAGGAATTCCGACTCGCTGAATCGTGCCCCGTTTGGCGTTTTGCCTGTGAGGCTCTCCTCATAGTTCAAAGACATCGTTGTGCTGGCGGTAAAGCTCTTGGATGCCGTCAGAACGCACATAAAGAAGAGGGTAAAGCACACGCCCACCACAAAGAGGGTCTTCAGCTTCTTCAGAAAGACCTCACAGAGGAATTTGATGGAGAGCGCCTGATCCAGAAATGCCTGAAACGACGGAAACAGCCGGGTGTGTTCCTTCCGATGCTTCCAACGTCCGCGGCGTCGGGGACGCTGCTCCTCTTCTGTTTCTTCCGGTTCTTCGAGCTGCAGCTCCGGGATCTCTTCTTTTGCTGCTTTCGTTTTTTCCACTTCCGGTTTCCGGGTCTCTTCGGGAATATCCGGCGATCCAGGCTGTGCCTGCGGCGCAGCTGCTTCCGGGGCCGTATCCATCGGCTGCTGAGGAAGCGGTGCAGCAGGCACTGGCTGCACTGTCTCAGCCGGCTGTTCCACCACAGACTGCTTCCCAGTCGTCTTCTGCTCCGGGTGTCCCCGTTCTATTTTAGATGATGTAAAAAGCGAACGCTTCCGGGCGTGTTTTGCACCATGGTGCGCCGGAGAGGAACTGTGTCTGGAGCCCCGTTCCACACTCATCTCGCGCCCCTCATGATTTGCTCTCTGCCACTCTTCTCTCATCCAGTATTTTCCCTTTCCATTCCACGCTACATAGAGAACCCATTTATCCCAACTCAAGAAAATCGTGCGGCGCCGAACAACACGTTTTGCAATATCTGAACCAATGCTGCCGCTGCCGCATGAGAAAGTTGAATCACTATAACTTCTTTATATAATACCGCAAAATTTTCCTGAACACAACTATTCTTTTATCTTTCACACTTTTGTTCTTTTATCTTTCACGCTTTTGTTCTTTTGCTTTTTTATCCAAATTATAACTTGGTCTTTCCTGTCTTTCGTTTTCCCGTCTTTCGTTAGAAAGGCGTTGCGCTTTTTTACACTTTTTGCTAGAATGAAATCACCTATATGGGAACGAAAAAAGGAGTGGAACGATCATGTCAGAATGTCTGACTCTGGGCGAGACCATGGCCGCTTTTACGCCGGGCCGGATGGGCCCGCTGCGCTATGTGCAGGACTATGGCATCCGCGTCGCAGGTGCCGAGAGCAACACTGCAGTGGGGCTGGCAAAACTGGGCGTATCGGCGGCATGGGTCAGCCGCCTTGGCAATGATGAATTTGGCAAGTACATCCGCAATCAGCTCCGGGCCGAGGGTGTGGATTGCCGCGGCGTGAAGTTCGACCCGGAACACCGCACCGGTGTCATGTTCAAACAGACCAGCTCCGGCGAGACCAGCGTTTTCTACTACCGGGAGAACAGCGCAGCCAGCCATATGACCCCTGAAGATCTGGATGAAGCACTCTTTTCCGACTGCCGCATCCTCCACCTCAGCGGCATCACGCCGGTGCTCAGCGAGAGCTGCCGACAGACCGTCGAAGCCGCTGTCCGGCTGGCGAAAAAGCATGGTGTAAAACTCAGCTTTGACCCCAATATCCGGAAAAAACTCTGGAAAGACCGGGACTACACGCCCCTGCTGCGGGAGCTGACCCTCGCTTCCAACATCGTCCTGATGGGCCTTGACGAAGCCGAGACCCTCTTCGGCACCCGGGACGTGGAGGCTCTGCGGACGCAGCTGCTCACCGGAGGCTGCATCGAGGTCCTCGCCCTCAAGGACGGCAGCAACGGTGCATGGATGGCTGATGAGGATCAGCTGCTCCATCTGGATGCCTATCCCTGCCGCTGCATCGACCCCATCGGCGCAGGTGACGGGTTCAATGCCGGTGTGCTGGCGGGGCTGCTGCAGGGCCGGACGCTGGCTGAGGCCGGGCAGATGGGCGCTGTATGTGGCGCACTGGCGACGGAAGTCCCCGGCGACGTGGAAGGCTACCCGGACTCTGACCGGCTGAACGCCATCCTCGGCGGAGCTCAGACCATTTACCGATAACGAAAGAGGTGGACTGTCATGGATATGTATGAAGTATTTGCCCCAAATCCCCTGCTGGCCATCCTGCGGAACGTCCCTGAGGACATCACACTGGACTACGCCGGAGCCATCCTGAAGGGCGGCGTGAAGGTGTTCGAGGTCGCACTGAACAGCCCGGATGCGCTGGCGCAGATCTCCATGCTCCGCAAAGCCTACGGCGACCAGTGCCTCATCGGCGCAGGCACTGCCATCACCGTGGAGCGGGCACAGGCCGCACTGGACGCCGGAGCACAGTTCCTGCTGACCCCCGGCACCCCGGTGGATGTGTTCGAGTTCTGCCGGAGCCGGGACGTGATGCTGCTGCCCGGCGTCATGACCCCCACCGATGTGGCCGTCAGCCTGCAATACGGGTTCAAGACCATGAAGCTCTTCCCGGCAGGCGGCCTGCCCCGCAGCTACATCAAGGACCTGAAAGGCCCCTTCGACGACACCAGCTACATCGCCATCGGCGGTGTGACGCCGGAGAATATCCCGGAGTTCATCGCTGCCGGCTGCCTTGGCGTGGGCCTTGCCAGCAGCCTCATGCCCAAAGATAAAGTAAAAAACCGCGACTGGGATGCCTGCGCAGAATATGTGCACGCCTTGGCCGAAAAAGCCAAGAGATAATTTTTTGTAATAATGAGCAACCGCCCCTGAAGCGTCCGAATAGATGCCTCAGGGGCGGTTTCGTTTCCGGATAGCCCCGCTGATGCGGGGAAAAGTCGCTGCGACGGAAGGTCGGAGTTTCCTGACCGGAATCACCCCCGCGTATGCGGGGAAAAGTTCCAGTGCAGATGCAGCACGGCCAAGCCCGTAGGATCACCCCCGCGTATGCGGGGAAAAGGCGCTGGTAAAGTACCCGGTGAAAGCCCAGATGGGATCACCCCCGCGCATGCGGGGAAAAGACTCGCCGTGATGAGCAAAGACGTTCAGGGGCAGGATCACCCCCGCGCATGCGGGGAAAAGTGAAAGTATAAGAATGCAGTCAGCTCA
>ERZ808240.2797-NODE-2797-length-18230-cov-5.020743_pt1 | contig 18230 bp, 20 predicted proteins | sample MGYA00521084_ERZ808240 | MGnify/ENA primary metagenome ERZ808240 (study PRJEB31516, sample SAMN03275571) | gut metagenome | biome: mammalia-associated habitat; material: feces | host: Papio cynocephalus | place: Kenya | collected 2012-08-06 ... | reverse complement strand
TGTCCTTGAGGTTGGCAAGATTGCCAGCGTAAGTCAACTTATCGAGGTTGATGATGTTATACTCTAAATATTTGTTCACAAAAAGGCGAACGACATGGGAACCTATGAAACCAGCACCGCCTGTGATAACTATTGTTTTCATTAATGTTGAATGTTAAGTGTTGAATGTTGAATTAGGCATGCGCCTCTTTACCATTTTACCTTTTTACTCTTTTACTTTTTCAAAAGGTTTGCAATGCACTTCTCCAAGGAGTCCACCCAGTAAGGCACTTTCACGCCGAAAGTTTCCTTGATGGTGCGCTTGTCAAGGACGGAATAAGCCGGGCGAGTTACTGGAGACGGATACTCCGAGCTGTAACAAGGCTGTATATCGCAATCCTTGTGTCCTGCAATACGAGCTATCATCTGCGTGAAGTCATACCAAGAACATACACCATCGTTGGAGAAATGGTAAACACCTACATATTCATTCTTATTCTTTGCGGTCTTCACCTTGTCCAATATTGTTATGATGGCATGGGCAAGGTCGAGAGCGTAGGTAGGAGTGCCGCACTGGTCAAACACGACCTTCAGCTGTGGCTTTGTGGCAGTAAGGTTGAGCATAGTCTTGCAGAAATTCTTTCCAAACTCCGAATACAACCATGCGGTACGAATGATGACATACTCGCAACCTGTAGCCCTGATTTTCTGCTCCCCATGCAGTTTCGTCATGCCATACACACCCGTAGGCGTGCCCTTCTGGTCAGGTCCACAAGGCACATTGTACGGTTCCTTGCCAAATACATAGTCCGTAGAGATTTGAATCAACAAACCTCCCACCTCTTTCATCGCTTTGGCAAGGTTTTCTGGAGCATCTGCATTCAGTTTTTCAGCCAACGCCGCCAACTTCTCGTCAGTCTCGCAAGCGTCCACATTGGTCCATGCCGCACAATTGACGATCGCCTTCACGTCATTTTCCTTCACCATCTTTCGGATGGCATCCATGTCGGTGATGTCAAGGTAAGTAGTTTCCAAACCTTCCACTTGGTTCACATCCGTAAAGATATATTTATCTGATGTGTTCTTGCTAACGATGCGCATCTCGTTGCCGAGCTGTCCGTTAGCACCTGTCACTAAAATATTCATCGTTTCTGTCTATTTATACAAGTTTACATTGATATCAAAAGGACTGTCAAAGTCTTTAAGCAAGTCATGCTTTGTGTCTTTCTCCGAGAGAATGGCATGTTCCGTCGGAATTTTCCAGTCTATTCCTAAGCTATCGTCCGTGATAGAGATGCCTCCGTCTGCCTCTGGGTGATAGAACTCATCGCACTTATACTGGAACACGGCGGTCTTTGACAGCACTGCGAAGCCATGTGCAAACCCACGAGAGATGAAAAACTGACGATGGTTGTCTTCTGTCAATTCCACAGCCACATGCTTGCCGTAGGTAGGCGACCCCTTGCGGATATCTACCGCAACATCCAACACCGCCCCTCTTACACATCTTACCAACTTGCTCTGCGTGTAAGGCGGACGTTGGAAATGAAGGCCACGCATCACACCGTATGACGACATACTCTCATTATCTTGGCAGAAGTTCACCTTATGCCCTAAAACAGGAACTACTTTTTCATCGAAGTCCCTTTCTGAAAAACTCTCGAAGAAATATCCACGAGCATCCTTGAAGATACGAGGCTCTATGATCAATAAGCCTTCTATGTCTGTCTTGATTACTTCCATCTTATACCTCAAATTAATATTAATATTCCAAATTCTTCTTCAATGAATTCTCCCTCTCAGCGAGTATGGAAAGGAGATACTTGCCATAATCGTTCTTCAGCATCGGCTGTGCCACCTCTCTGAGCTTGTCGGCTGTTATCCAACCTTGGCGATAAGCTATGCCTTCCAAACAAGCGACTTTCAAGCCCTGTCGTTTCTCCAACACCTCGATAAAGGTGGATGCCTCTGACAACGAATCATGCGTACCGGTGTCGAGCCAAGCGAATCCTCTCGCCATGGTCTGCACCTTCAGTTGCTTGTCCTTCAGGAACTCTTGGTTGACGGTTGTTATCCCCAATTCGCCACGAGCCGAAGGCTTGATGTGCTTCGCCACTTCCACCACCTTGTTAGGATAGAAATACAAGCCCACCACGGCATAGTTGCTCTTGGGATGCTCAGGCTTCTCCTCGATGCTCAGGCAGTTGCCTTGCTCGTCAAACTCAGCCACGCCATATCGCTCCGGATCGCTGACACGATAGCCGAAAACGGTAGCCTTGTCGTTTCGCTCCGCATCCACAACAGCCTTGGATAACATTTGGTTCAGGCCTGCACCATAGAAGATGTTGTCGCCGAGTACCAAGCAAGCCGAATCATTGCCAATAAACTTCTCACCAATGATGAAAGCCTGTGCCAGACCATCAGGAGATGGTTGCTCAGCATACTCGAACTTCACGCCAAACTGACTGCCGTCACCAAGCAAACGTTTGAAACAAGGCAAGTCAAACGGTGTGGAGATAATCAATATCTCACGAATACCTGCCAACATCAATACCGAGATAGGATAATATATCATCGGTTTGTCAAAAATTGGTATCAGCTGCTTGCTGATTCCCTTGGTGATAGGATACAAACGCGTACCGCTACCTCCTGCTAATACGATTCCTTTCATTGAGTTTATATTATATAAATGCCTTGTTTCTATATTTTTGTACTTCTAAGATAATCCAAATAAAAATCCTTGTTTTTCTCCAAGGTTTCCTCCACTCGTTTTTCATCAAACACCCTCATGGTATCTTGGTAGCTCTCCCAAACATTTTTGAGTCCCTCTTTAGAATCCAATGCTCCGAGGAAGGCTTGAGGGTACAGTCCAAAGTCCTTCAACAGAGACACATGCTTGCTTTCGCCTCCGGTCATCATCTCTTTGCTGCGCTTCACATAAATCAACGCTGGCGTATGGTTCTTCATGCAGAAAACACCATCGTGGAAACGATGGGTAACCACAAAGCTCACATACTTATATAAGCCCACTTGCTCCAATGGCGACATATCCACAAGAACAATGTCGCTCCAATCTACACCACGATTGGTAATCAATGTATAGCCATGACATTTCAAGTTTTTTGCCACATCGGCAAGCCAATAGTCATCACCATAAAACTGAATGAACACTGCTTGCTTAGGAATGACTACTTTTTTCTTTTTCAGATAAGCATCTATATAAGTGTAGTCGATGTCGTAGGTAAAGGTAGGGTCCGGGATATACTCTATATCCTTGTTTTCAGCCACTTGTTTGAAGAGCGAAAGAGTTGCCCTATCCCTTACTCCAATATAAGAGAATTGATTGGCGGCAATTCGCATATCAGCCTTTTGTTTATCTGTCAAGTCCTCATACTTCACATTTTTAGAAGATGCAGCTATCACCACTTTCTTCGCCTTGATATCTTTCAACCAATAGGCTGATATGCCATCATAGCCAGGCTTCAATCTATCTAACTCCAACAAAGTATCCGCTCCTACATAGATGACATCATACTTTCTCGATGCAATATACTGTAATGCAGCCTCCACATCCTTGATAATGACATCATGCCGCACATGCAGCAAGTTTTTCTTAAAATCAAAATACTTCTTAAAGCGTTTTACATCATCCCACATTAGCTTAGGTGAAAATGTCTTATATGGCATCATCCTTGCCCTAAACCCATGGAATGGTACGATCTCCACATCGTCCTGTGGATAAACCTTCTTGATGGCTTGAAGCGTGGACAACGCCTGCATGTTCGTTCCACAGTTCAAGTCTCCATAATATGTTAAAAGTCCTATTTTCATAGTTTTTCAAATAACTTTTTCTAAGATTTAATCCTTATCCAAGAATTTGAAATCTCATCGTATTTACGTATAATTTTTGCAGGTGCTCCTGCCACAACACAAAAATCAGGAACATCCTTTGTTATTACAGAATTAGCACCGATAACACAATTTTTCCCTATATGTACATTTCCTACAATCACTGAATTAGTACCTATCCATGTACCTTTTTCTATAAGAACACGATCACCTTTACAAGCTCTATTACCTTGATTCATAATAGGAATATGTGGATTTTCATATTTATGATTATAATCAGCAATAAAAACATGAGGTCCAGTCAAAACTTCGTCTTCTATCACGACAGAATTAATAGCGCTAACAGTTGAATCTCTTCCTATTAAAGTATTGGATCCGATTTCCAGCACACTTTGTCGGGTATGGGAACATAATATGTTTCTCTGACCAATTATAGTATCATGCCCAATTTTTACCCCCCCCGTATCTGTAATTCACAAAAGTCAACCCCTTACCTGGTTTAAAATCACAATATGGAATCTTATATCTTTTGCATAATATATAAGTATAGATTTTCCTTAATAGTTCTTTCATGATGTACAATATTTTTTATTGGTTCACTACTTTATCTAACGTATCACAAATTTGCCTACCTACCGCTTCAGGGGTCATATTTTTCATATTTTCCTTTGCGCGAGAGGTGATCTTGTTTCGTATGTTTTCATTGTCCAAGATTAGTTCTATCTTTTCCGCCATGCCTTTTGCATCCCCTCTATGCAACAAAAAACCATGATTGTCATCTGGCACTATGGTTCTCATGCTCATTGTTTCAGTAGCCACAATAGGAATGTCCATCAAGATAGCATGCTGCATCACAAACAAGCCACAAGGTATAGAGGCCTTTAAGGGAATACAACAAACGGAAGAATTATTGAGTATTCTATAAAATTCGCTTGACTCCAAATCATGAAAAACCTCCAAGTTTTTCAGACGTTTCATTTCAGGTATTATCATATTTTTCAGAATGACAGCCTTAAACTTGACATTGGGCAAAAGCTTGACAATCTTCACAAAGGTTTCCACATCACGATAAGCTTTTCCTCCAAAAAAAACATATGGTTCTGTTATGTCTCTATTACGAATCATTTGGCTTTCCGATTCAGAAAGGCTCATACTATCATAAACGACATGAAATTTATTCTTGCTGCAATGAAACAACTTTGCATAGAAATCTACTAAGACAGGAGAATTAACGGTGACAGAGAATCTTTTGTCTTTTAAAGCCAATCTGTACATCCAATAACGTACACGCTGCTTAATGTTCATGCCTTCAGGATTGAAAATAAGATTTTGACTGACAAAATTCAACTTTTTGCCCCCCCATATTTTATTCTTCAACCAAGAATAAAGAACTATATCTGTCCCCCAGCCAAAAAGGATGTCGCCATTGTTTGCTTCATCGCAATTTTTAAAACCAAACTCACGACATTCCTTGCTTGAAAGCAAACGAACCTTTTTATCATAAAAAGGAACAGGAACTACTTGGCCATCAAAATGTTTTTGTACCATCTTGAAGATTGTAGATTCCCCTATGGAATCTGGAGCTGCATAGCTCTGTATAAAACGTATCATATATTTCCTTTTAAAAATTCTTTATATTTATTTGAATCTGCCAATGCCAATTTCAACACCACCTTCCAATGATTTGTTCCATATTCCACCGCATCTCGCATAGCCGTATTCTTTAATTTATCCAAACATTTATCTATGTCATCACCACCTTCGAGATCTTCCAATATGCTGTTTTCTATTTCTGCATAGTGATTGATAGCCTCTGTTTTATAACGCCCCAACAAACCCAACTTTTCAAAATGCCGTTGAATCAATTCAAACTTGTCCGCATCTATACCATTGGAATTATCCAAGCGATACTCAAAATTGGGATAGCCTTGGGAGTCGATACTCACCTCCACAAACAAATACTGCTTATCGGGCAACTTATCATAGTAATAGTTGATGATGTACGGATTTCCATATTCATCTCTCACCTTATCACCTTTTTTACTATTGCACAGTGAACAACAAGGAAGTAAATTCAAGGCATTGATTGCATACTCAGGGTACTTTTCCTTTGGCAATATATGCTCTGTGGTATTCGCAGAACTTATAGTACAATAAGGACATTTACGCAAGTAAGTTCTCTTATTATTTCTATCAATCCATACCCTTATATCCTTCACTATTTTTTTGTCACTGCCATATAGCCCTAACAATAATTCTTTATCTGTTGCAGAGATAGTTCTTTTAGGGTCAAGAAGATGTACCCTCTGCTCATCAAAAGCATCTTGATAATCCCCATAGGCCTTTTCCACCTCATTCTCTATCATTTTCAAGCATGCCTTTCCATCTGTATCTGATTTCCGTTCCACAGCCTTCTTATATAGTTCAAAGGCATCATCTGGATAATGGTTGAAATTAATCATTCTCTACCTTCCTTTCCAATACTCTACGTACATATAGATACAGGTTCAGACTCATAGGAAGACCATCAGACTTAAGGAATTCTTCTATTTTTTCTTCCGTCCAATTTTCTCTGACCAGCCGATCAACTAATTTTCGATAATGCTTTGATATGTTCGCTCTTCCAAAGACATCCTCTGTTATAGTCGTCAGATTTTCTCCAAGTGTTTCAGTATTCATCGGCCTCACAAGAGGTTCATTTGTATCATCATCTCGTTCTATGACCGTAACATTTCTTGCAAGAAGTTCCTGTAATACAACAGACGAGTGGGTCGCTACGATGCAAGCAGACTTAAATTGATCACAAATATAAAAGACAATATCCAACAATTTTGTGATGGCATTAGAATGAAGATGCACTTCTGGTTCATCGAAAAGAATCAGCGAATTTTCTCTAATGTGAGCATAAAGTTCTGTAATGATACTGACTATCATTGCTTGACCGGTACTCATCTTACTGCGAATCTCTTCAAAATGGTCCAAGTCAAACTTACCATTGCCCTTAACAATGCCATCAAGCAATACCTCATCAACAACTTCTTTCAAAGTATTCGTATATTCGCAAACCCTATTCTTGTATTCAATATTACCCAAGGATAAAGCAAACCTGTTTTTGATTTCATCTTGCGAAATCAGATTGTTGTCTTTATTGTCACGTAATCCACAATAGATAAAATTAAAGGAAGAATTCTTGGTAAGTTTGTAAAAATTATCATAGATACTATAAGATATGGCTATAACTTTGGTAAAATCAGGTTTGTGTCCATCACCAAACATATCTTTTCTATCCTCATTCAATGCCTTAGCCAACGAAAACAAAACAGAAGACTTTCCAGACCCATTCTCACCAATCAAAGCTTTAACCCTATCTATGTTATATAAATCATCCAAGTCACCGAAATCAAAATTCACATCAACAGGTTCTTCATCAAAATAAGGAATCTTAGCCTTAACCGTAAATTTATATCTATCCTGTACTTGAATTCCATCCAATATACAATGTGCATTACGAAAAGCACTTAACGCAGAAGAATCTCTAAGCAATGATTTCTCGAAAGAGATGGTATATTGGAATCGGTCAGCTATTTTAGTAAAATAGGCTGCATCTTTCAACGCAAACAATATTTCTCGATAAGTATCAGGAAAGTGCTTTTTGATACTGTCATAATAACATTCATCTTGTCCAACAGAGCAAAAGTGATGATTCAACTCATGGAAACTTGCTGGTAACACTTTCGAAGTTATAAAATCCTCATCATTCATGATTTTCACATAGCCTATTGAGATTGTCCTATCAGAAGATTTGCAATAAGACAAACGAAACTTTGTTTTTCTTCCAAAATCATCCCAACTACAACTATATAGATAGAATGAAGGGTAACTTACAGGATTCTCATCCACATAAAATGGAATTTGATTCCTTGCAATATCAGTTGGTCTTGCCTCATCAGCTATTTGCGCAGAAATTTCAAAAACTGGCAAACTATTTCTTGCCCCTGCCCTCGTCAAAGATATTTTATCACTTTGTAAATAAGAATTTATCTTTTCTACATAACGTATAATTTCATCCTCCGAACCTCTTACTTCAGGAGACACAACAACTTCAAGGAATTTGAAAAATAAGCTGTTGTCACCTTTCAGTAATCCGAATCTAGTCAAAAAAACATATTGTTCATCCCAATCATCGTTATTACGCAAGTGCTTGATAGCGTCACCATACGCATCCTTATATCTTGGGTCTTCAGAAGCCATCAGGTTCAGTTTCCAAATACTATTAAGCATTTCCACTTTATCCATCACTCCCCAAATATCACCCAAAGACAGAATAGCATTAAAAATTTCAAGTTTTTTACCTTCGGTCATGATATGTCTCTACTTTCATTTACACTAACCTCTCAAACATCGGTTTAAAGTCCAAAAGCCTCTCTGATTTTATTATCATGAATCAATTTCCAGAGTTTTTATTGACAGAAGCATCTTCTGTCTCGATTCTAGCCGTGCAGAAACTTAATTGCTCATAGATTGATAGTTGCTGCATAGTATTTATTGTATTTGTTTGAAAATTTTATTCAACTTATAAGATATATACAATCGGTCCAGCTTGTTTACAACAAAACTATATGCTTTATAGGCTATCCATATTGGATTCTTCACATTGCAACCATATAATCCACATATAATATTATAAGGTAAATGTTTAAAGTTCCATGCAAGCAATCTTCTTCTTAATCTAAAACGATTTACATTTTTCCCTATAACACAACGATAATTGTATTTGATAAAAGTCCAATCTATAGACTCAGAACAAAGATTCTTGGATCGTTTCAAGACATCCCTTCCTTTTTCGGTATGTACAATTGCAACCGACTTCTGTACAGAACCTTTTCCCATAGGTCCCCACAAATCTCCAATTGTAATATCAGATAACCTCTCTATACCACAGAAATGACAATCACTACAACTGTATCTGTTTGTCAATCCTGTACCAAAACCAACAACTGGTAAAGTTCGATAATGCAAATATTCCACCTCGTCTTTTTTATTCAAACAAGAAAGGACATATTCTCCCTTTTTTCTGTATCCAACAATTCGTTTGAATCTTGGCTCATTCGCTAAAAATGTTTTTGCGAGCAAAGCAGAAGGAACTCCTCCGCATATCATGTCAACAATATACAACAGGCTTCTATTTTTGTTTCTACTGAAGAATGAGGACATAGCAGCACCTTGGCATCCCATACCACAAAACAACACTTTTATGCCTTGGCGCAATAAAAAGAAAATTTCCTTATATACACCATCAAGTGAGCTTTGCATGTATTTCGAGCCTTGCATTCTAGCTATGTCTTCCCTTTTGTTACTTACGATATGGATTACTTTACCAGCTTCAAATACAGCACCACAAACATATCCGCCATCCTCAACAAATTGATATGCAATTGCCGCAAAAGCACCACCTGAAGTTGATTTATTATAGATAACTTCATCTGTTGAATAAACAGAATAAGGCTCGGATTCTTTCTTGATATTTGAGGAATATTCCATTCCATTTACTGCGGGACAAATCTTTTCACATTGATGACAAAGCACACATTTACTCTCATCACATGACACATATACATGCCCATCATCTGACATAGACATTGATAGTGCTTGCTTATTGCAAGAGTCAACACAAGCGGCACAGCCTGTGCAAGATTTTACATCTGCTAAACGTGGATGGTTCATAATTTGTCAATAAATGATTTGTATTTACCCACTATCGTTTGTAATGACAGATTCTCATCAACAAATTTCTGTTCATTCTTCTTTATGGTACTATATATTTGCTGATGATTCTTCATTATCCATTCCATTTTGTTTGCAAGGGAATATTCATCTTGGCTTTTGAAAGTAAATCCTGTCACACCATCAGTAACAAATTCCGAAAACTGTTCTATGTCTGAACACAGCACAGGAATATTGTAACGGAAAGCAACTGTGATTGCCCCACTCTGAGCAATGTCTTGATAAGGCATCACGAAATAGTCACTTTCAGCAAACAATTCAGCCACATCCTCATTAGGTATTCGTCTGATATCTAAATCATAGATTTCTGGACACTCTATGATTGGAGCATAATTTGTATCCCAATCCTTACAATTGCCGGCAATCTTGACTTTAAAATCAACAATACCTTTTTTATAGAGAATATTGACTGCTTTCAACAATAAGTCAATACGCTTATACCTAATGATGTTTCCAAAAACCAAGAAAGTAATTGCTTGTTTCTTTACTTTTTTTGTTGGCTCGCCATAATCCTTCAAAGCCAAATGTGCCATCAGTACATTTTTATGTTTGTATCTATTTTCCAGTACTTTATATTGACTAAGCGAAAAAGTCTGGATATTTTTAAATGTAGATAACCATTTACTAGTATAAAAACGAGCAAATTTCTCATGGTTAGCACCTTTAGGCGTTGTAACATTATGGCAAGCTGCGATGGTCTTCCCTATTGGTAAAATCCATTTATACAACCATACTCCAAAAGGTAGCGCATATTCAGATGTGTAATATACATCTGGCTTATCCACTTTAATCTTACGAAGAAGTTTATAAACAAAAGCAAGATTTCTCAATGAACGCATTCTATAAATCTGCCACTCATAAGAAAGCTGTACTTTTGCATTTCTACCCAAAGTTTCCTCAATGTAAGCCTTTGTATTTTCACCATCCTTTGGTTGAAGAATTACAAACCAACGAATATCATAAACATTTTGCAATTCCTTTATAATAGGTAGGTCTACATCCACATAGCAAGTTGGTGTAATCCAAGATATCTTTTTCTTATCCATAAATATTTAGTAGTTTTGTTGTTTCGTAAAATGGAATATTATTCCATTACATTCTTTCGCAACTTTTCCAACAACTTCTTTGAAGTTACAGGATGTACCTTCCTACAAAAGAAGGCACCGCTCTGAATAATCTCATCATATTCTTCCTCGTTGAGTACCAAGGGTGAGCCCCACTTTCTTCTGCCTGGCACCATCTTCTCCCAGTTGATGTATCTGACGGCATGATTGCCGTCTATATTCAGCTCATCCTCGTGCCCATGAAACAAAGTCTGGAAAATCAATTCATCACCACACTCAGTATGATGGAAGCGTTTGAAGAACTGTGGATTCTCCTTTTCCTGACGAATCACATATTCCGCCAAGCTGCGATGCCATGAAAACCAGTTCCATCCGCCCCATAGACTGGGTATCATCTTGCGAACATAGAAGTGCTTGCTTACTTTGTTGAATGCCCTGACAAAAAAATCGACCAATTTTATCTCACGATGCGGGAAGTCATTGATGTACCATGGGCGCACTCGAAGTGGGTACTTCTGGCTTTCCATACACTTGCGATGATACGCGTCATCCTCAATCTGCATATAGCTTCGTCCCACATGTTCCTCAAAGAACCGGTCGAGCTCAACATTCGGTCGGCAAGGATAATCCTGCCCTGATATGAGATGGAAATAGTCACATCCCATATCGTAGGCTTTGTGCAGCAGACGCAGCGTACATTCTATCTGCGTGTAGCCACCATGCGCCACCGCCATTCGCTCCTTGCCTTCCAAGAAGAACACATTGTGAAATCTCTCGGAGCACTCTTTCATGTATCTACCCCCCCATTTGTCTTCTTGTCAATATTGACAAAGAAGTAATGGTTGGGGGATGAAAGCAAGGATATAATATCTGTCAACTGCTCAAAGTAAGCATGAGCCGTTATCAGAAAAGCATGCTTCAACATTATTTCTATTTATTTTTCTTTCAATTCCATCTACCCACGACTACTCCTTTTCAGCCTCGTCCACAGCCTTTCGCAAAGCCTCAATGAACCCACGTCCAAAAGTAAGATCGGGCTCCATCATGTTACCCTCGCCCCACTCATTCCAAGACTTCAGGAATATCAGCTGTTCTTGTTCGGGTTTGTTTTTAACAGCCTCCAAGGCGTGCTTTGCATTCTCATAGAAATATTCGGGCTTGACATTCACGAAGAACGAGCCGTTCCAACCGCTTCTTGGCGTATGGTCCCACTGGGGGATGATGCAAGGTATGACATTTCGCTCCTTGTCTTCATCCGTGACAAGATATTTGAGATATTTCTTATAGTCTGTTTTGAACGGTGGTTGGTGAAGCAAGAAGCCTTTTATCTTTTCTGCATATTTATATATGAAACGCCCATAGCGTCCCATATTAGAAAGAGTCTTATTGGTAAGACCTCCCAAACGTTGGTAAGTCACGGCATCATATCCACGTTTCAGCAATTCCTCCTTCTTGATTTTCGGACTTGGAATGTTGCCCACAAGATACAAATCTGGGAAACCCGCCTCTTTGGTCCATTGCCTGAAATTATCCAGATATTCCTGCGGCACGTCCATCGGCGCAAATATATAAAGCAACGGAGCACCGTTCACCTTGATATACCTCTTGTCCTTGAACGCTTTTACCAGAAAAGAGAAATGCATCTTCTCATCCTCTATTCCAGGATAAGTCTGCTCCATCAAGAGCTTATTGGTAGAAGTACCATCACTATTCCAGTTTTTGGCATACCACGAATGGTTAGCCCAGCCGAGGCAGAACGGAAAATCTGGCTTGCCCGTATTCAGCACTTCGTCAAAGATGTCGGCAATCAACCTCTTTCCATTACCAAACCAGTAATGCCAATAGCAGAACCCTTCCACTCCTGCATCACGAGCCATCTGCGCCTGCTGCTCACGAACAATCGGCAAGCGAAGGTCGTAATATCCCAACTCCGTAGGTACACGTGGCTGGTTGTGCCCCTTGAACAGAGGCTTAGCCTTACCTACGTTTGTCCACTCCGTAAATCCTTTTCCCCACCACTCATCATTCTCCTTAAAGGGATGAAACTGGGGAAGATAAAATGCTATAACTCTTGCTTTCATATTTTTATATTACCGTTTTATCTTTTGTTCTGCTTCAATATCTTTGCAGGATTGCCTCCCACGACACTATACGCCGGAACATCTTTCGTCACTACGGCATTGGCTGCAATCACAGCCCCATCTCCTATCGTAACACCAGGGAGAATCGTCGCCTTGTCACCTATCCACACATTGTTGCCTATGACAACTGGCCCTTTCGAGGTAATGGGACGCTTGCCTGGAGGCAAGCACAAACTATCAAGATCTGTCTCTCCATGAGAATTATCCGTAATCGTCACCCATTTTCCTGTCAAACAAGGGTCACTGATAGCAACCTTATTGGCACAAGTTATATGATTGAAGGCTCCGAAGCCACAATGACTTCCTATCTTCAAGAAAGGCTTGTCTATCTTGCCCCCCCGAATTGCCATGCGGTAAGCCAAATGTCCTTACCAAAATTTGTCTTGTCGCCTATATGAATAAACTCAGGGTTGTGCAGCATTCCTACACTTCGGAAAGAAACTCCTTGACCACACTCCGCCATCTTAGCCGCAATCCACTCAGAGCGAAGGACATTGCACTTTTCTTTGATAAAATCAATGACATGCATGGTGCAATGACGAGACAGCAGGCGGATAACTCTATAAATCAATTTCTTCATTTCTTTACCAAATCATGATAACAACCCAACAATTGCCTGAGGATATTGTCAGGGTTATGTCTCTCCAATGCATGTTGGCGGGAATGTTCAGAATAAGACTTCATACGTTCTTTGTCCTTGCCCAACTCAACAATCGCATTCGCAATCTGCCAAGGATCATTAGCTGGCAGCAAATCTCCATCTACACCATTTCGAACCAAGGTAGCGATGCCACCCACCATAGTCGAGACAATAGGCATACCGATTATCTGCGCCTCACAAATAGAGTTAGGGCTATTTTCTATATAAGCCGTATGCACATACAAGGTAGATTGGCACATCACGTCTATCAGTCTTTCCGGAGAGCAGAATCCAAGGAAGCGAATATGATTGTCTGTATATTTCAACTTTTCCTTCGATTCAACGATCTCCCGAAGCTCATCAGGCAACTTACCAGCCACGTTCCATTCGAAATCAACGCCAGCCTCCTTCAATACATGAGCCGTCTTCAGCATCACGTCTATACCCTTCCAAAATGAAGAGCAACCAGTAGAGAGCAACCTCAACTTCCGATTGTCGGCTGGTACTTTCCAAAGCTTGTCTGAATGCAGAAACTGTGGCCGCAACGCCTCCTCCACATGATGATAAGTAGCGTTCTTGGTCAGCATATTGACCAGCGCCCTATCCCATGAAGTTCTTCCCATATAGTGGTGCACGCATTTCCAAATACGCTCTTCCATATCAAGGCGAGACCTGTCTCTGTCGTAACCGCACAACCGATGCCAATCCTTCCGCAAGTTCAGTCCAGCTGCCTTCACCATGGTAAAGCCATTGTAGCGTGGAGGATAGAGGGCATTATTATAAGGTATGATGCTTCCTTGGATGTGGATAACCAAAGGTATATCAGTATATTGCGCCAACAGTCCGTATGGCCATTCGCACCCGAACACATGAATCACATCTGGCTGATACTGCTCGATGACCTTGCGTCCCTGTTCGATGACCTTACGTTCATTGATGCTCCAGGTGTGCAGACTCAATTTCTCTTCCCAATAGGAGTAATGAGTCACCATAGGGACATAGGTAATTCCGTCTATCACCTTTACCTGCGCCGGCACCTTGCTTTCGAAAGCGATATACAACTCTATTTCCTGGCATGGAGCCACAATGTTCTCCAACGCATCTTGCCACCCAGCCGTCACCTGTCCATCATTGCGATAGCGTGACGGGGTGGATATTTCAAACCAAAGGACTTTCATTGTTTTTTTATTTGAAGTATTTAATAGAAGGGTGATTGCTATAGTCTTCCCAAATGAATTGGTATGGATGCATACGAGAGGCAGCAGTCAAGTCCATTAAAGAATTTAGATTGTTTTTAAAGTACATTTGAGAGAAATAAAGCAAAAATACAACCACTGCAATATTGGTATATTTTCTCAATCTTACAGAAGCTCTATAATCTTCAGCGAAAATCCATGTAAATACAATTGGTCCCAAAACTACCAAACCGCCTGTCAATCGATTAACCATAGGGACTGATATAAAAAGATTTCCTAAAATTACTCCTGTCACATATATTAAGGAGAGCCAATGATTTAGTTTTGCTTTATCCATGAATGCAAACACAAATACAGCTATAATCGTTGGCCGAAGTGAGAAAAACAAGGAAGTTATGCTATTTAAATCTTGTCCGTCCTGCATATAATTCTCTATTCGGCTTGTTTCTTCAATATTTAGACTTAAAAAGAAATTAAATGCTTGCATTACATCAAATGATTGTAACACAATTCCTAACAAAGCACTTATTATCAATGCACTAAGCAACAATAATCGACTTCTGAATCTAATAAAATAGGAAATTGCAAATATGACAGCATAGATTGCTATTGATGTATGAAACTCATATCCAAGGAACACACAAAAGGCAAAGACATACCATTTTCTTTTTTTCTCGTTTAATACGTATAATACTCCCATAAACAATATGGCCAAGCCCAAAATTTGCCTAAGTCCACAAAAATAGACATAATAAACATTAAATATTGGCAACATAGCCATAGACAAGGGAACGTTATATGAATATTTCTTTACGAGCAGATAGATTGGGTAGCATGAAAGGAAGCTGTTGATTAGCATAACGACAAATCGATTAGGATTCAAAGAAACCAATATTTGCCTATAGATAAGAAAGCCGCTTTCCAATTCACGGGAGTCATAATTATAGAAGTTTCTCTCGCCATCAAGATAACGCACATAGTCCCATGTATCTGCTCCAACTACCGGAGCTCTAAATGCGATAAAGACAAACTCTAAAGCAAATGCCCATTTTACTAATCTTGGATCTGGCTTTTTCCAATAAAGGTATGCCAATATGAGCATTATAAAATAATTCAAAACATAAGGATAATCCATATCATTTAAATATCATTTTTATATCATACATCCTCATTTTCAATTCTGCCAGAAATCGGAAAATAACTTTATTTTCCGCTACATTTTGATGCTCGTGCCAAAAGAAAAAAGACATATCTTTTCTTATGGCATCGTGTGCTTTATCGAACATGTCACCCTTATCTATTTTCTTAACGTACTCACTCAAAGACTTGCTCCAATAATGATTTATTTGAATTGTACCATTCTTGGGGCATTTTTCTTTTCCGTGATGGAATATAAACTTTCCTTTCTCGTTTATACTCGGAACTTTTAACTTTACTCCAAAAATCTTCACCCAACACCAAATATGATGGTGATACATTTTCACTGGTTCAAATGAAGTATTAAGAACCTGCTTCGATTCATTACGAACACTTGCCCATGAATTTGTATATTGCTCAATGACTAACTTATTTGGATCTGGCACAGTAATTCCATTGGTGCCAAACATCAGCCAATATATAAGAACGGATGGATATTTCTCGAAAGGCTTTATCCAATATTTGATATTGGTTTTATAAATTGGGCATATAAACTCATCCAAATCTAAAAACATCATCCAAAACGTTTCTTTACGATAATGCTCATAACAATGCTCATAAGCAGGTATCTGCGACATTTCATAAGGCCAATCGATAAGAGTAACATAATCTTCTTCGATATACGGAGACAAAACCTCTATATAATCATCTGTAGAGAAATTGTTATACAAATAGATGTGGTCAACGCCCAACATGCGATGATATTCTATCCATTCCTTAAAATAAGGAGCTTCATTTTTAAAGATGGCACACAATGAAAAATAGTATTTTTTCCCATTTTCTGGCATGGTTCTAAACAACAGACTTAAACGAACTATTGTATTCGTTATTATAAAATAGGCTATATCAATCAATCTTCTTGCGATTTTTTTTGCTATTTGCATCATTACTTAAAGCTTTTTTCAAAAAATCTAATGATTTACAACGTTCTTCAGAAAGTTTCTTCTGTTCTATTTCTGTGTCGTAATATGGAGATAAATCAGAAGTTATTAAAGTATTTGTATTTATCAGGTTTGACTCCACACCTAATGTCTTTATTATTGTAGAAAGACGGTCATCCGAAGTAGATTTTCCATTTTCCAAAGCAATAAATGGCTTTCCAAAATTCAAAGAAAAAGCTGTACCATGAAATGAAGAGGTAACAACCATTTCGGCATTCTCAAAAAGATGCAAGAATTCTGGTATCCCAATTTCATTTGAATATGCTATATCGATAAACTCACCTTCAAAACCATTTGGCTTCCTATTCAAAGATACTATGGGACAAGCATATTTTTTTTGTACAAACGATAATAGTTCTACCATTTTTTCTACAGGACTATAAGTATAGGCCAACATATAAAACAGAATATATTTCTTAGGAAGAGCTATATTTGATGATTTTGCTGCTATCTTTTTCCAGCCATTCTTGTCTATTAATAATGTTGGATCTAACACAAGCTGTACATCTTTCAAACCTGAATATCTCTTCGCCAATTCAATACCATTTCTTTCTCTCACGGAGATTGCCAAGAATTTTGATAAGTATTTTTTATAAAGAGATTGGTATTTGACAGGAATAAAATCACAAGAAAAAGATGATGAATAAGCAATCTTTATAGCTTTTGGTGAAACAAAATCAAACATATAGCTCATATCACCATACATTGTATTAGGATTCCATATTTGGTCACTGCCTGATACATATATATCATAATGTGACAATTTTCTCATCAAAGCATCCTTTGTTGATATCCTTTTTGAACAATTCATATTCTGTAAAATAAAATCATTCAAAAGTTCCATTTTGCTTTTTCGAACATTATACAATCCAGTACCTCTCAACAATGATTTAATCGAATCTTTGAACAAACTTAGCAAAGGCTTCTTTTGCCTAGGACAACCTTGTGAATAATGAAAAGCATTAGGATATATATAATCTATTACTTGAGATTTGTATCCTAACCCATCTACAATTTTTTGCAAAGCATAAGCTTGCAAGACTGACCCCCAATTAGGTTGTCTAAATGTCGTTAAAATTCCAACCGTTTTCATTTACTTTTTTTATATATTTTTGTAAATAATGATAATGGATGCCCCAAATAAGATATTCTTCGCTTAAATGTATTGCATTTATTTAATATATTTATGATATCTAAGATTCCTATTTTTTCCGTTTTCTTCAAATAATTCATAATTAGATATGAAGAAAGTGGTCTATTGGGATTACCATTCATCTGCCCCTCTGCCACTACATCAAAAGTATGCTCCACCAACTCACAGTTACATTTCTTCAGTATATCATTACCTTTTGCGGTAAATGCAACAGCACCACTTACACCATCTTCATTATCCTTGTAGGTATTGCCCCATAAATCACCAATGCGGATGTCGGCAGAAG
>ERZ808240.2796-NODE-2796-length-18233-cov-4.961822_pt1 | contig 18233 bp, 13 predicted proteins | sample MGYA00521084_ERZ808240 | MGnify/ENA primary metagenome ERZ808240 (study PRJEB31516, sample SAMN03275571) | gut metagenome | biome: mammalia-associated habitat; material: feces | host: Papio cynocephalus | place: Kenya | collected 2012-08-06 ... | reverse complement strand
CCTTTTCAAACGAGAGCCCAACGCAGTGGGTCTCGTTTGAGAGCGTGTCAAAAATTTTTTTACACGCTCAGGAGGGACGGCAAGGCCGTCCCTCCCATCTATATTGAAGCAGAGCCGATTCCGGCTCTGCCGGAAAAAGTTCCGCCGCGCATAGCTTGGCTTATCGGGAGCCTTGTATGCGCGGCGGAGTCTGTTATTTTATTCCATGTGCTGCGAAAGCCAGTTTTCGGCTTGGCGGATGCCGTCCACGGCGGCGGAGAGAATGCCGCCGGCGTAGCCCGCGCCCTCGCCGCAGGGATAGATCCCGCGGAGATTCGACTGCCCCGTTTCGCCGCGCACGATGCGCACCGGCGAGGACGAGCGCGTCTCCACGCCCGTGAGCACCGCGTCCGGCATGGCGTAGCCGCGCAGCTTTTTATCAAAGAGCGGGAACGCCTCGCGCAGCGCGGCGAGAACAAACTCCGGCAAACAGCCGTCGAGCGTGCCGAAGCGCACGCCGAGCGGGTAGGTCGGCGCAACGCTGCCCGCGCTCTCCGAGGGCTTGCACGCGAGAAAATCACCGAGCAGCTGCGCCGGGGCGCGGTAATCGCCGCCGAGAAGAAACGCGGCGCGTTCCCATTTTCTTTGCAGCTCCACACCGGCGAGCGGATCGGCGGAGCCAAAGTCCGAGGGACGCACCTCGCAGAGCACGGCGGCGTTGGCATTCTGCCCGTCGCGCGCGAAGGGACTCATGCCGTTCACGCAGAGAAGGCCTTCTTCACTCGCCGCGCCGACGACGTACCCGCCCGGGCACATACAGAACGTATATACGCCCCGCCCGTCCGGAAGATGCACCGCCAGCCGGTAGTCGGCAGCGCCCAGCGCCGGGTGCGAGGCGAAAGCGCCGTACTGCGCGCGGGAGATGACTTCCTGCGGATGCTCGCACCGGACGCCCATGGAAAAAGCCTTCGGTTCGAGCTGCGCGCCGCGCTCTTTCAAAAGCGCGAACAGCTCGCGGGCGCTGTGGCCCGCGGCAAGGATGAGCGAATCGGCCACGAGCGATTCCTCCGCGCCGCCGTGCGAGAGCTGCACCGCGCGCAGCGCGCCGCCGGAAAGCTCGATATCCGTGAGCTTTGTGCGGAAGCGCACCTCGCCGCCGTGTGCGAGGATCATTTCACGAAGCCCCTTCACGGCATCCGGCAGACGGTCGGTGCCGATGTGGGGCCTGGCCTGCCAGAGAATTTCGTCCGGCGCTCCGGCCTGCACGAGATCGTGCAGCACCTGGCGGCCGCGCTTGTCGTGCGTGCCGGTGTTGAGCTTCCCGTCCGAGAACGCGCCCGCGCCGCCCTCGCCGAACTGGATGTTTGATTCGGTGTCCAGCGTGCGGGTCTGATAGAACTTTTCCACATCCGCCTTCCGCTCGTCCACGGCGCTGCCGCGCTCGAGCAGGATCGGCTCCGCGCCCGCGCGCGCGAGCGTGAGCGCGGCGAAAAGCCCCGCCGGGCCTGCCCCGCACACGACGGGACGATGGGCGGGCTTTTCTTTTACCACTTCGACGCGCGGCGGCGTCCACGGCGTATAAGGCGAAAACTTTTCCTCACCCCGCCGGAGCGATACCGCGGCGGTCACGGTGAAATGCACGTCGTCCTTATGCCGCGCGTCTACGCTGCGGCGCAGGAGCCGCGCTTCAACCACATCCGAAACCGGGACATGCAGCTTTTTGGCGCACGCGGCTTTGAGATCGCCGTCGAGCGCGAGCCTTACATCACGAACCTCAATCACGCGCGGCGCTCCTTCCCGCGCGCAGCCCGGAGGCAAACGCCCAGTGCAGGTTGTACCCGCCGCACGCGCCGTCAATGTCGAGCGCCTCGCCGATGGCATACAGCCCCGGTACGCGGCGGCTCTCCATCGTTTCACTGTCAAATTCGGATACGTCCGCGCCGCCGCGCGTCACCTGCGCGTGCTGCGTGTCGCCCGGGCCGAGGACCGAAAGCCGGTAGTTTTTGATGATGCGGGCAAGCTCGGATATCTCGCTGCTTTTGGCGCGGCGCGCTACCGTCTCGCCGAGCCGCCGGTGAAATATGCCGGTGAAGAGATCGGCATCGCCCCGGCGCAGCGCCTTCTGCGCCGAGAGCTTCGCGGTGAGCGCTTCCAAAGAAAGCTCCGGCAGCAGATCGAGCGAGAGCGTGTCGCCCGGAAGGGCGTGCCGCGAGAGATTCAGCGCGAGAATGCCGCTCACGCCGAAATCGCGGAAAAGGATCTCGCCGTCCTCGGTATATACGCTCTTTCCGCAGCGGATAAGCTCCGCGCGGCAGGCGCAGCGCAGCCCCGTGAGACCGCGGACGGATCCCGCGTCGGTCTTGAGCGGGCAGAGAACGGGGGAGAACGGGACCGTTTTGTGACCCAGCGGACGGAGAAGACTCGTTCCGCCGCCGGTAGCGACGATCACACGGTCGGCAAAAAACTTCTCGCCGGTGCGTGCGGTAAGCGTAAAGCCGCGGCCCTGCGGGGCGATGGCGGCGATCTCCGTCGAGCAGCGCTCCTCAACGCCCAGCGCCTCACAGCCGAGACGCAGCACGTCGAGCACGGAGGCGGCGGTGCCGCTGCGCGGATAGACGCGGCCCTCTTCATCCGTGACCGTCCACAGCCCGAGCGAGCCGAAGAGATCCAGCAGCGCGCTGCACGGCATGTCCGCGAGAACGGGCGCGACGAAGTCCGGCCGGTTATAGCGCTCCGGCGAAACGTGCGTATTCGAGAGATTGCACCGCCCGTTGCCGGTTTTGAGCAGCTTTTTGCCGACGCGGTTCGCCTGTTCAAAAATCGCCACGTCCGCCCCGGCTTGCCCGGCGGCGATCGCCGCGCAGAGCCCGCCCGCGCCGCCGCCGATCACGGCGATGCGGCGCGGCGCTTCTTTTCTTCCCATGGGATGATCCTCCCCAATGTTTTTTTCACGCGTCAATCTTATCACAGTTTTACTCCGCGCGAAAGAGCGGCGCGAAAAAAAGCGCCACGCGCCGCACGCAGGCTTTCTCTTTGCACCCCTGCTGCACAAAGGCGACATTTTCTTCCTTCTTTCTCCGTCGGATTGACAACGCGGCGAAGAATGGGTATATAAATTATGGTAGGTAAGCAGCGGGTAACGCGAAGAGCGCCGCTGCTCTTTTCTGCTAAAGCGTTAGCGTATGCTAACATCAAAAAGTCAAACGGAGAGAACGCATGATCGACAAGAAGCTCCTCGCCCTTCTGGGCGAGAATAAGAAGTACATTTACTATACGGTCGCGCTGATGATACTCGGCCTTTTTGCCAATTTGAGCATCACCGCGGCCATCTGCCGCACGATCGAACTGGCGGTAAATTTCCGGCAATACGAGACGGCGCGCGTCTTTCTGCTCCCGGCAGCGCTGGCCGCGGCGGGCGCGGCGGTGCGGTATGCCGCTTCCCGCGGCGCCGGTACGCTGAAGGACACGCTCGGCCGCCGGGCAAAGAAGGAGCTGCGCCATCGCGTATACGATAAGATCGTGCGTCTCGGCGTCCGTTCGGCAGACGGCATGAGCATGGCCGGTCTCACGCAGGTGGCCATGGAAGGTGTGGAGCAGCTGGATCTCTACTATTCCTCGTATATCCCGCAGTTTTTCTATGCGCTGGCCGCGCCGGTCATCCTCTTTTGCGTCACATCGCCCGTAGACTGGCGCACGGCGCTCGTGCTGCTCGCCTGCGTGCCGCTCATCCCGCTTTCGATCATTGCGGTCTCCAAATATGCCAAGAAGATCTTTGCAAAATACTGGGGCAAATATACCTCCATGGGCGACGCCTTCCTTGACAGCGTACAGGGCATGAAGGAACTCAAGATCTTCCGCGCCGACGCCGCGCGGCAGAAAAAGATGAACGAGACGAGCGAGGAATTTCGCCGCATCACGATGAAGGTGCTCACCATGCAGCTTGCGAGCACAACGATCATGGATCTTGTGGCCTACGGCGGCGCGGGCGCCGGCATCGCCGTGGCGGTGACGGGCGTTCTGCACCGGGGGCTTTCTCCGTTTGCCGCGCTCTTTCTGATCTTGACGGCGGTGGAGTTCTTTTTGCCGCTGCGCGCGTTCGGCGCGGCGTTCCATGTGGCGATGAACGGTGTGAGCGCGGGCGGAAAGATCCTCTCCCTGCTGGATGAGCCGGAGCCCGTCTGGGGCGGCGCGAAGGCCCAGCCGGGCGAGCTGCGGCTCGAGAATGTTTCGTTTTCCTACGACGGACAGCGCGATGTGCTGCACGATGTATCCATGGCCTTTCCGCGTACCGGCATGACGGCGATCGTCGGCCCGTCCGGGTGCGGCAAGTCCACGGTCGTAAATCTTCTGACCGGCGCGCTCCGGCCGCAGAGCGGGCGCGTCACGCTCGGCGGAGAGAGCATGGAGAGCTTTTCGCGCGAGAGCTATTATGCCCGTCTCGCGGTCGTGAGCTGCGGCAGCCATATTTTCAACGACACCGTCCGCGCCAACTTCCGCCTTGCCAACGCCGCCGTGACGGACGAGGCGATCTGGACAGCGCTGGAAACGGTGAATCTCGCGTCGTTCGTCCGGGAAAACGGCGGGCTGGACAAAGTCATCGCCGAGGATGCCGCCAACCTCTCCGGCGGACAAAAGCAGCGGCTCGCGCTCGCGGTGAATCTGACGGCGGAGCGGGATATTTATGTTCTGGACGAGGCCACGAGCAACATTGACATCGAAAGCGAAGAGATCATTATGAAAGCCGTTGCCGCTCTTGCGAAGGAAAAGGCGGTCATTCTCATTTCGCACCGGCTCGCAAACGTTGTTCCGGCGGAAAAAATTTACGCCATGGAATCCGGCAAAGTCACGGAGTGCGGCACGCACGCCGCGCTCATGGCCGCCGGCGGCGGTTATGCAAAGCTGTATGCGGCGCAGCGAGCGCTCGAAGAGGGATACCGGGAGGACGAAGAATGAACGCAGCAGTAAAACCGCGCCGCAGCGGCGCAAAAATCATGGCGCAGCTCATCGTTCTGCTCGGTTCGCTCGCGTACATCATGCTGCTCGCCGTAATCAACGGCACGGCGGGCTTTCTGTGCGCGATGGGCGTGACGCTCTCGGGCGCCGCCGCCATCGCCAAAGCGCTCGGCGAGAGCATGTCCCTTTCCTATGGCGCGCTCATCGCGCTTTCCGTGGGCTGCGGCGTGCTGCGCGGGCTGCTCCGGTTTGCTGAGCAGTACGGCAACCACTATATCGCCTTCCGCCTGCTGGCGGTGCTGCGCGACAAGATCTTCACGGCGCTCCGCCGTCTGTGCCCGGCCAAGCTGGAAACGCGGCAGAAGGGCGCCATCATTGCGATGATCACCGCCGATATTGAAACGCTCGAGGTGTTCTATGCGCACACCGTTTCGCCCATCTGCATCGCGGTGCTGATGAGCGCGGGGATGACGGTATTCATCGGCTGTGTATCGAGCTGGTATCTGGCGCTCGTCGCGGCGGCGGGATACGTTACCATCGGGATCCTCGTCCCGCTCGTATTTTCCCGGCGCGTGCGCGCCGCGGGCCAGGCGTACCGCGCGGAGTTTTCCTCGTTCAGCGCGTATTTCCTTGACAGCATCCGCGGTATCCGGGATATCGTGCTCCACAACGCAGGCACGCAGCGCGCCGCCGAAGTTGACCGGCGCTCGGGTGTCCTTCTCGCCGAAACGAAAAAAATGAAGCGCGAAACGGCCCGTGCCGCCGCGGGAACGGAGCTTTGCGTGTCGCTTTTCATCCTTGCGGGGCTTGCCGCGGGAACGGCGCTCACCGTGACGGGCGCTCTCACGCCCGGCGCAATGCTCCTCGGCGTCACGGCGCTCTTCGGCTCGTTCGGGCCGGTCATTGCGATCTCGGCGCTGCCGGGCAATCTTACGCAGACGCTCGCCTCGGGCGAGCGGGTGCTCGACCTTCTGGAGGAGGAGAGCGCCGTGCGCGAGGTGGAGAAAGGCGAGAGGATCGACTTTTCGCATCTCTCCGCCGACGGCGTCACATTCTCCTACGACGGCGTGACGAACGTGCTCAGCGATGTATGGATGTACGCCGAAAAGGGGGAGATCGTCGGCATCGTCGGCGAATCCGGCTGTGGCAAGTCCACCTTCCTCAAGCTGCTCCTCCGCTTCTGGCAGAAGCAGGACGGCGAGATCCTCTACAACGGCACGGACATCGACGAGATCGAAACGGCCAGCCTTCTTGACAATGTGACGATGGTGAGTCAGACGACGTATCTTTTCGATGAGACGATCGAGGAAAATCTCCGCATCGCCCGGCCCGGCGCGACGCGCGCCGAAATCGAGGAGGCGTGCCGCCTCGCGTCGATCCATGAGTTCATCCTCTCGCTGCCGGAGGGGTACGAAACGCGCGTCGGCGCGCTCGGCGATAATCTCTCCACGGGTGAGAAGCAGCGGCTCGGTCTGGCGCGTGCTCTGCTGCGCGGCAGCGCGCTCATCTTGCTCGACGAGCCGACAAGCAACGTGGACAGCATCAACGAGGGCATCATTTTGCAGGCGCTGCGCCGGCTGCGCAACAAGAAGGGTATCATTCTTGTATCGCACCGCGAATCCACCATGGCGATCGCCGACCGGGTGTACGGCGTGAAAAACGGACGGATGTTCCCCCTGCCGCGCGCAGGGGCAGAAACGAAAGGAAACGAATGAAGATAAAAAAGATCTTATGGCTCTGCCTTGGCTGCGTAGGCCTTGTGCTCGGCGCTCTCGGCGCGGTGCTGCCGCTGCTGCCGACGGTACCGTTTCTTCTGCTGGCCGCGCTCGGCTTTGCCAAAAGCTCCGAGCGGCTGCACACATGGTTCACCGGCACGAAGCTCTATAAAAACAATCTCGAAAGCTATGTACGCGGCGAGGGCATGACCGCCGCGGCCAAGCGGCGCATCATGCTCACCGTTACGGCGCTCATGGCCGTCGGCTTCGCATTGATGATGCGAAAGGAGCTCTATATTCCGTGCATCATTCTCGCCTGCGTCTGGGTCGGGCACGTGATCTACTTTGTTTTCGGCGTAAAGACCTGCCGCAGCGCTCCGGCGCTAAAGGAAGAGAACAGCATATGAAAAAATCTCCGCATGACCGGTCAAACGGTTATGCGGAGATTTTTTCATGGAATGGATATTCTGCGCCGCGCCGAAACGTTTTCTTCGGCTCACTTGCCGAGCGTTTCGACCCACGCTTTTACGGCGCCGGCGCTCTCCCGCGCGCTCATGCGCTTGCCGGGCAGAATGTTGGCCGCGGGGCAGACGGCGCGCAGGATATCCGCCGTCTTGCCCATGCCGCTGCCGCCGGAGGTCGCAAACGGGATCACCGTTTTGCCGGTGAAGTCGTAGCTTTCGAGAAACGTTTCGATGATGCGCGGCGCCTGGTACCACCAGATCGGGAAGCCGACGAACACAGTATCGTACTGCACCATATCCTCCACGCGGCCCGCAATGGCGGGACGGCTGTGCTCGTCCTTCATTTCGATCGTGCTGCGGCTCTTCCTGTCCATCCAGTTCAGATCGGCAGAGGTATACGCCGTCTCGGGGCGGATCTCAAAAAGGTCGCCGCCGGTCACGGCGGAGAGCGTTTTTGCGAGCTTTGCCGTTTCGCCGCTGGCGGAGAAATAAGCGATCAGGGTTTTATTCATAGAAAAATACCTCCTTGAAAATCTGTATATCATCAGTATAGCATATCCCGCGGCGGAAATCCACCGGGCGGGGAGTTTTTGCACGCAGGGCGGGTGAATCGCTTGTGCGGCGCGGTGCGGTGTGGTATAATAATTCAATTATAGAATGTGGTTTGAAAAGGAGCGCGTTATGCCGGAATTTCATGTGGTAAGCGAATATTCGCCCGCGGGCGATCAGCCGCAGGCGATCGAAAAGCTCGCCGAGGGCGTCGCCGCAGGACTGGACGAGCAGACGCTGCTCGGCGTCACCGGCTCCGGCAAAACGTACACGATGGCGAAGGTCATCGAGCGCGTGCAGAAGCCGACGCTCGTGCTCGCGCACAACAAAACGCTCGCCGCGCAGCTTTGCAGCGAGTTCAAGGAGTTCTTCCCGGACAACGCCGTGGAGTATTTCGTCTCCTATTACGACTACTACCAGCCGGAAGCGTACATCCCGCACACGGATACCTATATTGAAAAGGACGCCTCCACGAACGAGGAGATCGACCGCCTGCGCCTTTCGGCCACGTTTTCGCTGCTGGAGCGGCGGGACGTGATCGTCGTGGCGTCCGTGAGCTGCATTTACGGTCTCGGCGAGCCGGACGATTTTGCACGCATGGCCATTTCGCTCCGTCCCGGCAGCAGCCTGCCGCAGGAGGAGCTTTTAAAAAAGCTCATCGACTGCCGGTATGAGCGAAACGACATCGCCTTCGAGCGCAACATGTTCCGCGTGCGCGGCGACACGGTGGAGATCTTCCCGGCCTACTGGCGCGATAAGGCCATCCGCATCGAGTACTTCGGCGACGAGATCGAGCGCATCAGCGAGATCAACCCCCTCACGGGCGCGGCGGTGCACACGCTCAGCCACACGGCCATCTACCCTGCAAGCCACTACGTGACGCCGCCGGAGAAAATGGCGCGCGCCGTGCAGGAGATCCGCCGCGAGTGCGACGAGCGGGTGAAGTTCTTCAAGGAGAACGATAAGCCGCTCGAGGCCGAACGCATCGCGCAGCGCACGAATTTCGATATCGAGATGATCCAGGAGCTTGGCTACTGCTCCGGTGTGGAGAACTATTCGCGCATCATCTCCGGTCGCCCGGTCGGGAGCGCGCCGATGACGCTGCTCGACTATTTCCCGAAGGACTTTCTCATGTTCATCGACGAATCGCACGTCACCCTGCCGCAGGTGCGCGCCATGTACCACGGCGACCGCGCGCGCAAGGAAGCGCTCGTTGAATACGGCTTCCGGCTGCCGTCGGCGTTCGATAACCGGCCGCTGAAGTTTGAAGAATTCCAGCAGCGGGTGAATCAGGTCATATACGTTTCCGCCACGCCCGGCGAGTACGAGCGCACGCGCTCGGGCCAGATCGCCGAGCAGATCATCCGTCCGACAGGGCTTACCGATCCGAAGATCGACGTGCGCCCCATCGAGGGCCAGATCGACGATCTCATCGCCGAGATCCACACGCGCATCGAGCGCGGCGAGCGCACGCTCGTCACGACGCTCACCAAGCGCATGGCGGAGGATCTGACGGCATATCTCGGCAACGCCGGCATCAAAACGCGCTACATGCACCACGACGTCGGCGCGATGGAGCGCATGGAGATCATCCGCGATCTGCGCCGGGGCGAATTTGACGTGCTCGTCGGCATCAACCTTCTGCGCGAGGGCCTTGACCTTCCCGAGGTATCGCTCATTGCGATCCTCGACGCGGACAAGGAGGGCTTTCTCCGGAGCGAAACATCACTCATCCAGACGATCGGCCGCGCGGCGCGAAACGCCGAGGGCACGGTCATCATGTACGCCGATACGATCACGCCCTCCATGCGCGCCGCCATCGACGAGACCGAACGCCGCCGCGCCATCCAGACGGCGTACAACGAAGCGCACGGCATCGTGCCGAAAACCATCAGGAAGAGCATCCGGGATCTTCTGGAGATCACCGGCCCCGCGGCAAAGGACGAGCGCGGCATACGCATGACCGAACGCGAGCGGAAGGCCGAGATCGACCGGCTGGAGAAAGAAATGCGCAAGGCCGCGCAGATGCTCGAATACGAATACGCCGCCGTGCTGCGCGACCAGATCATCCGGCTGCGTGGGGAGAAGTGACCATGGCAGAAAAGAAAGTACACAACGATTTTTCCAAGGGGAACATCCCCTCGGTCGTCATGCGCATGGCGCTGCCGCTCATTGCCGCGCAGCTCGTGAACGTGCTCTACAACGTGGTGGACCGCATATACATCGGTCACATCCCCGGCGTCGGCAGCATGGCGCTCACGGGCGTCGGCATCGCGCTGCCGGTCATCTCGATCCTCTCGGCGTTTGCGGGCCTGTTCGGACAGGGCGGCGCGCCGCTCTGCTCCATGGCGCGCGGCCGCGGGGATAACGACGAGGCCGCCCGCGTGATGGGAAACGCCTTTTCCATGCTGCTCGTTTCGTCCGTCTCGCTCGGGCTGCTCACGTGGGCGTTCCTCGATCCGGTCATTGCCGTTTTCGCCGCGGGCAAGGAGGCGAGCTCTTATGCGCGCGAATATCTCGCGGTGTATCTCATCGGGACGACGTTCTCGTTCGTGTCGCTCGGTATGAATGTGTATATCAACGCGCAGGGCTTTGCCACGCGCGGCATGCTCACAGTGCTGCTCGGCGCAGTAGCCAATATCGTGCTCGACCCGCTGTTCATTTTCGTATTTCACATGGGTGTGCGCGGTGCGGCGGCCGCCACGGTGCTCTCGCAGGTGCTGAGCGCCGCGTGGTGCTTCCTCTTTCTGCGCAGCGATAAAACGCCGCTTGAACTCTCGCAGCGCACGATGGCGCCGCGGAAGAAGATCATGGGACGCATTATGTCCCTTGGCGTGGCCGATTTCGTGATGGGCGCGACGAACTCCGCCATCCAGACGGTGGCGAACCGTCAGCTTGGGCTGTACGGCGGCGATCTCTACGTCGGCGCGATCACGGTCGTAAACTCGCTGCGGACGATCTTCACCGAGATCATCCACGGCTTCGGCTCCGGCATCCAGCCGGTGCTCGCATTCAACTACGGCGCCGGGGAGAAAAAGCGCGCGCTGGAAACGATCCGGTTCAGCACGCTCGGCGCGGCGGCGTTCTCGCTGCTCGTATGGGCGGTGTTCATGCTCTTCCCCGAGCCGCTCATCCGCATCTTTACGCCGGACGAGGAACTCATTGCCGTGGCGGTGCGCGCCGTGCGCATTTATTTCTGCGGATTTGTGTTCATGTCGCTCCAATTCGTTGCGCAAAACTCGTTCCGCTCGCTCGGCAAGGCGCGGCAGGCGATCTTCTTCTCGCTGCTGCGCAAGATCGTGCTCGTCGTACCGCTGATGCTGCTGCTTCCGGGCGTGTTCGGTCTCGGGGCGGACGGCGTGTACTGGAGCGAGCCGATCAGTGATCTGCTTGGCGGCGGCGCGGCGTTCACAACGCTCATGCTCACCGTGTACCGCCCGCTTGCCAAGGAACTTAAGGAGGAGACTCTATGCCAAAACTGATGCTCATCGACGGCAACAGCCTCGTGAACCGCGCGTATTACGGCGTGCGCCCGCTCTCCGCGCCCGACGGCACGCCGACGAACGCCGTTTTCGGCTTTCTGAATATTCTGCAGCGCCTGCTCGACGACGAACAGCCCGACGCGCTCTGCGTCATGTTCGACCGCCGCGAGCCGACGTTCCGCCACAAGCACAGCGAGGCATATAAGGCGACGCGCAAGCCCATGCCGGACGATCTCGCCGCGCAGATGCCGGTTTTGAAGGATGTGCTCGACGCGCTCGGCATCGAGCGGCGCGAGCTTTCCGGCTGGGAGGCGGACGACCTTCTCGGCACCGTGAGCCGCATCGGGGCAGAGAAGGGCTGGGAGTGCGTCGTCGTCACCGGCGATAAGGACGCATTGCAGCTCGTGGGAGATCATGTGCGCGTGCTCAATGTAAAAACGCGCATGGGCCAGACCGAGACCGTCAACTATACGCCCGAGCGCTTTCGCGAGGAATACGGCTTTGACGCGTCGCACATGGTCGATCTCAAGGCCCTCATGGGCGATACGAGCGACAACATCCCCGGCGTTCCCGGCGTGGGGGAGAAGACGGCGCTCGAGCTTGTGCGGAAGTACGGCTCGCTCGCGGGCGTGTACGAGCACATCAACGATCCCGACATCCGCGCCTCACTGCGTACAAAGCTCGAAAACGGCAAAGAGAGCGCCGAGGATTCGTACTATCTCGCCACGATCGACCGCAATGCGCCGATCGAGATATCGCCCGACGATCTCCGCCGTCCGGCAGACTACGGCGGCGCGGCGTATGCGATCTTCCAGCGTCTCGGCTTCCAGAAGTTCATTGAAAAGTGGGGTCTGAAGCCGGACGAAGAAAAAAAGGAAGAGACCGTTTTCGAAGGCACGTGCGAGAGCGTAACGCCGCAGACGGAAGATGACCTCCGAGCCGCGCTTGAGCGGGCGGGGGACGCCGTTGCCTATTACTGGTTTGATGCCGAAAGCGGCGAGACGCTCGCGCATTTCAATATTTCCGAGACCGACGCGCTCGCGGTGTTCCTGACGCCGGAGGCGTACCGTGATGACTATACCGCAGCGCTTGCGCTGCTCTTTGCGCCCGAGCGCTGCAAGGCGGGGCACGACGTGAAAAACATCCAGCGCGCGCTGCTCGCGCGGGGCGTGGACGCGCTCGAAAACTGGGTGTTCGACAGCGCGCTTGCCGGGTATCTTCTCGACGCGACAGCCGCCGGGTACGAGATCGAAAAGCTCGCGCTCGCCTACTGCGGCTTCACGCCGTATACCGCGTCCGGCGCGGCGGATGCCGGCGATCAGCTCATGCTCGACCTCTCCGGCGGGGAGGGGAAAACGCTCGCCGACCGGCTCTGCGAGATGGCCTCGCGCGCGGCGAGCGTCGCGGCGCTCGAGGAAGCGATGCTCCCGAAGCTGCGCGAAGCGCAGATGGAGGAGCTTTTTACAAAGATCGAGCTGCCGCTCTGCGCCGTGCTCGCCAAAATGGAAAACGAGGGCTTCCTTGCCGACGCGGAGGCGCTGCGCGCCTTCGGCGAGAGTCTTACGGACAGTATCGACGCGCTGCGCGAGACCGTCTGGGCCGAGGCGGGGGAGGAATTCAACATCCAGTCCCCGAAGCAGCTCGGCGCCGTGCTCTTTGAAAAGCTCGGTCTCCCCGGCGGGAAGAAAACCAAGACCGGCTGGAGCACCAATGCCGACGTGCTCGATAAGCTGCGCTACGAGCCCATCGTGCGCCATGTGCTCGAATACCGCGAGCTCACCAAGCTCAAATCCACCTACGCGGACGGCCTTTTGAAGGTAATCGGCGCGGACGGACGCATCCATACGAATTTCCAGATGACCGTCACGGCGACGGGACGTCTCTCGTCCACCGAGCCGAATTTACAGAATATCCCCGTCCGGCGTGAGCTGGGCGCGGGACTTCGCAGAATGTTCGTCGCCGCGCCCGGCAACGTGCTCGTGGACGCGGACTATTCGCAGATCGAGTTGCGGCTGCTCGCGCACATCTCGGGCGACGAGGCGATGCGCGCGGCGTTTCTCTCCGGCGAGGACGTCCACCGCGTCACGGCCTCGCAGGTGTTCGGCGTTCCGCTGGAGGACGTCACCGCCGAGGAGCGCCGGAGAGCGAAGGCGGTGAATTTCGGCATCGTGTACGGCATTTCCGCGTTCTCGCTCGCGCAGGACATCGGCGTCGGCTACGGCGAGGCGAAGGAGTATATGGACGCCTACTTCGCGCGCTTCCACGGCGTGCGCGATTACCAGAAGGAGGCCGTCCGCCGCGCGAAGGAGCTCGGCTACGCCGAAACGCTCTTCCACCGGCGGCGGTATCTGCCGGAGCTGAACGTTCCGGCGCTGCGCGCGTTCGGCGAGCGCGTCGCGCTCAACATGCCCATCCAGGGCACGGCGGCGGACGTGATCAAGCTCGCCATGGTGCATGTGGATAAGCGGCTCCGCGCCGAGGGCATGAAGGCAAAGCTCATCTTGCAGGTGCACGACGAGCTGGTCGTCGAGTGCCCGGAAGCGGAGCGGGAAAAGGCCGAGCAGGTGCTGCGCGAGGAAATGGAAAACGCCGTCAGCTACACCGTGCCGCTCACCGCGGACGCCGGCTGGGGCAAAAACTGGGCGGAGGCGCACGGGACATGATCGTTCGCAAAGCACTTGCCGCCGACATCCCCGCCGTCGCCGCGCTCGAGCACGCCGAATTTCCGGACGGCGCGGACGAGGGGATGCTCATGCGCCTTTGGGAAACGGACGGCGGTGTCATCCTCATTGCCGAAGAGGGGGAAACGCTTCTCGGCTACGTCTGGGCGCACTTTGTGCTCGACGAGGGCGACATCGGCAATGTGGCCGTGGCGCCGGCCGTTCGCCGCTGCGGGATCGGCGCGGCGCTCATGGAAGCGTTCCAGACGGAGGCGGAACGGCGCGGCGCTGCCGTGGTGCAGCTCGAGGTGCGCGAGAGCAACCTTGCCGCGCGGCGGCTCTATGAAAAAAACGGCTTTGAGATCGTGGGAAAACGAAAAAACTACTATGAAAAACCGGCGGAAGATGCTATTCTGATGTCGAAATTCTTCCAAAAAGAGGCGGAGTAACGCTATGATGATATTATCCGTGGAATCCACGTGCGACGAGACCGCCGTCGCCGTGACCGAAAACGGCCGAAAGGTGCTCACCGACCAGATCTTCTCGCAGGCCGACCTGCACGCCGTATACGGCGGCGTCGTGCCGGAGATCGCTTCGCGCAGCCATGTGGAGGTCATCTCGCGGCTGGCCGACCGCGCGGTCGCGGCGGCAGGCGTGAAGAAGTCCGAGCTTGACGCCGTGGCGGTGTCGTATGCGCCGGGGCTCATCGGCGCGGTGCTCGTGGGCGTGAATTTTGCCAAGAGCGCGGCGGCGGCGCTCGGCATCCCGCTCATCCCGGTGCACCACATCCGCGGCCACATCGCCGCAAACTACATCGCCTATCCGGAGCTTGAGCCGCCGTTTCTTTGTCTGGCTATCTCCGGCGGCAACACGATGCTCGTGGACGTGCGCGACTATACCGACCTTCGCATTCTCGGCCAGACGCGCGACGACGCCGCGGGCGAGTGCTTTGATAAATCCGCGCGCGTGCTCGGTCTGCCGTATCCCGGCGGCGCGCCGATCGACCGGCTGGCGAAGGAGGGGCGCGATGACGCCTATACGCTGCCGCACCCGTTCGTCGGCGAGAACCCTTACGACATGAGCTTCTCCGGTCTCAAGACCGCGGTCATCAATCTGGCGCACCACTGCGAGCAGACCGGCGAAACGCTCGACCGCGCGGGGCTTGCGGCGTCGCTCTGCCGCGCTGTGAGCGAATCGCTCGTGCCGCGCACGATGGCGGCGGCTGCGGAGCTTGGGTACAAAAAGATCGCCGTGGCGGGCGGCGTCGCGGCCAACTCGCGCATCCGCGCCGATTTTGCCGCTGCCGCGGAAAAGGCGGGCGCGCAGCTTTTCGTTCCGCCGCTCCGTCTCTGCGGCGACAATGCCGCGATGATCGGCTGCCAGGGCTATTATGAATTCCTCGCCGGGCATACCGCCGGGCCGGAGCTCAACGCCTACGCGACGATGCCGCTCGAAAAGCAGATCTGATTTAATTTTATGGGTAACGATCAAGGGGCGAGGGAAATGGGCGTCCACGACGGACACCGCTCGCGGATGAAGGAACGCTTCCGCGGCCACGGTCTCGAGAACTTCAACGACATAAACGCCTTGGAGCTGCTGCTCTTTTATGCCGCGCCCCGGCGCGATACGAACGGGCTGGCGCACGCGCTCCTGGAACGGTTCGGCTCGTTTTCCGCCGTGCTGGAGGCAAACGAGCAGGAGCTGCTCGCAGTGCCGGGCGTCGGCGAGAACGCCGTGACGCTCCTTCGGCTCATCCCGGCGGTCAGCCGCCGGTATCTGCTCGACAAGACGCCGTCGAACGAGCCGATTGATTCCGCCGCGGCCGCGGGACGCTATTTCATCCCGCGGTTCATGTACGAAACGGAAGAGGTCGTCTACGCGCTGCTGCTCGACGCGAGAAAGCGGCCCATTCAGTGCGCGGCGGTGAGCCGCGGCACGGTGGACGCCGCCGAGATCAACGCCCGGCGTCTTGCGGAGATCGCACTGCAATACCGCGCGAGCGCCGTCATCCTTGCGCACAACCACCGCAGCGGCGTGGCGTTGCCTTCCGTGGAGGACGAGACCTCCACGGCGCGGCTCGCACGCGCGCTCGATTTGCTCGGCGTGGAGCTTTCCGACCATATCATCGTCGCCGGAAACGACTACGTCTCCATGCGCGAGGGCGGATTCATGCGATAAAATGCTAAAATGAGACACTGTGAAAACCGGCGGAGGGGTCGTATCCCCTCCGCCGGTTTTGCAGTACCGCGCATTTTTCCCTGCATATCGCGCGGAATGCTTTGTTATGGAAACCGCATAACGGCAGTTGGAAACAGACAAAATGCCGTTTGCGGGATTGACATTTTCTGGATAATATCCGAAAAAGTATTGAAGAACAAAGAAAAAATCGATGTTGAAAAGTCTGTGGGAAATGTTGATAACTCTTTGAAAACCCGGTTGCGTTTTCTCGGCGAAGGCGCACCCAACCGGTTTCGGCGGCGGAAATTATGGAAAGTCAATGCGGAAAAGCGTAGAAAATGGGGCCGGGAATTTTGGTAAAATTCGGTCTTGACATACAACGGCCGCGGTGTAAAAAAGGGTGCGGCGTGCAGTCTTGCCCTGCATATTACAGTTTGTAATATTTTGCTTCCGGCAGAGCAGAAACCGCTTGACATAACGCTAAAGAATCGATAAAATATACCTTAATGATATTATGGGAGAGATGGGGAACTCCTTTAATTTCAAAATGACCCTTTATCATAAGAAGACTAAGGAAGAAGGAGGTAGACCGACTTATGCCGCAAATGTCCGTATGGATGATCGTTGCCAGCATCGTTGCCGTGCTGGTGTTTTTGCTGATCGGCTTTGTGCTGGGCGTCATGTATCGGAAAAAGGTTTCCGAGCGCGAGATCGCCAGCGCCGAGGATGAAGCGAAGCGCATCATCAACGAAGGCATTAAAACCGCTGAAAACAAAAAGCGCGAGGCGCTGCTCGAGGCGAAGGAAGAGATCCACCGCACCCGCACCGAGTGCGACCGCGAAGTGAAAGAGCGCCGCAACGAAGTTTCCAAGCAGGAGCGCCGTCTCCAGCAGAAGGAAGAAAATCTCGACCGCAAGACCGAAGTGCTCGAAAAGAAGACCGATACCCTCAACCGCAAGCTCCAGGAAGCCGATTCCCAGCAGGAGGAGATCAAGCTCATCAAGAAGAGTCAGCTCGATATGCTCGAAAAGATCTCCGGCTACTCCGTGGAAGAAGCCAAGCAGTACCTCATCAAGAGCATTGAGGCAGACTGCACGCACGAAATGGCCGCCAAGGTCAAGGAAGTTGAAGCCCAGTTCAAGGACGAAGCCGAACAGAAGGCCCGCGAGGTCATTGCAACGGCTATCCAGCGCTGCGCCGCCGACCACACGAGCGAGATCACCGTTTCCGTCGTTCCTCTCCCCAACGACGAAATGAAGGGTCGCATCATCGGCCGCGAGGGACGCAACATCCGTTCCATCGAAACGCTTACCGGCTGCGATCTCATCATCGACGATACGCCGGAGGCCATCACGGTATCGAGTTTTGATCCCGTCCGCCGCGAGGTGGCGCGCCTCGCGCTCGAAAAACTCATTCAGGACGGCCGCATCCACCCCGCCCGCATCGAGGAAATGGTCGCCAAGGCCCAGCGCGAGGTCAACCAGACCATCAAGGAAGAGGGCGAGCGCGCCGTGTTCGAAACGAACGTCCACGGCCTGCACCCCGATCTCATCAAGCTCCTCGGCCGCCAGCGCTACCGCACAAGCTATGGCCAGAACGTGCTCAACCACTCGATCGAGGTCGCCCAGATATCCGGTCTGCTCGCCGCCGAGCTCGGCGTGGATATCGCCACGGCCAAGCGCGCGGGTCTCCTGCACGATCTCGGCAAGTCCATTGACCACGAGGTCGAGGGCAGCCACGTGACCATCGGTGTGGATCTTGCCCGCAAGTACAAGGAGTCCGAAGAGGTCATCCACGCGATCGAAGCGCACCACGGCGACGTGGAGCCGCACACGGTCATCGCCTGCATCGTGCAGGCCGCCGATACGATCTCCGCCGCCCGTCCAGGCGCGCGCCGCGAGAACATCGAGAACTATGTCAAGCGTCTCGAAAAGCTGGAGGAAGTCTCCCGCTCGTTCCCCGGCATTGCGAGCTGCTATGCTATCCAGGCCGGCCGCGAGATCCGCGTCATGGTCAAGCCCGAAGAGGTCAGCGAGGATCAGATCGTTCTGCTCGCGCGCGACATCGCCAAGAAGATCGAAGCCGAACTCACCTACCCCGGTCAGATCAAGGTTCACGTCCTGCGCGAGACCAAAGCCGTCGATTACGCGAAGTAAGATACGTTATAAAAGAAAAAGCTGCTGTTGCGATAGTGATATTACCCCTAATACTGGACACTGAAGTGACCCCGAAAAGTTAGACAATATTTTGAAG
>ERZ808240.2794-NODE-2794-length-18242-cov-17.743938_pt1 | contig 18242 bp, 10 predicted proteins | sample MGYA00521084_ERZ808240 | MGnify/ENA primary metagenome ERZ808240 (study PRJEB31516, sample SAMN03275571) | gut metagenome | biome: mammalia-associated habitat; material: feces | host: Papio cynocephalus | place: Kenya | collected 2012-08-06 ... | reverse complement strand
AATTGGTACAATATTCATTCCATATAAGTTTGTCATACGTTTGCTTTTACCATAAATTTTTTCAATAAAACCATTATTAAGATAGTTTGGTACTTGGAGACATCTAGTTTCTCTAAGAGTTTTTTTAACAGCATTATGTATTTCTTTATATATATTACTCATATCTATACTAATAAATGTTGCTTTATTGTAATAATTATGAACGCCTATAAGGTATTCATTGTATTTACTAATATTATCCACAGCTTGTTTGTTACTATAAGATTTTCTAATATTTTTAAGATTACTTTTTATACCATTTTTAACTCTTTCTTTAGCCTTATCACTCATGTGACTAATTATTGTATATCTTCCATTTTTCTTCTTTTTCCTAACTTTTATTTTAAAGCCTAGAAATTCAGAATAATTTTTCTTAAGATTTACAATCTTAGTCTTCTCCTCACTTACCTCTAAGAATAATCTTTCTTTTAACCAATTAATTGTTGCTATTTTTAATTTGACTGCTTCTTGATAACTTTTACAAATTATTTTAAAGCCATCAGCATACCTTACAAAATAGAATTCTTTTAAGTTTGTGTTTTTCCTAAGCCAATTTCTTTCGTTAGAACATACATTTCCGTTCTTACGTACGTACTCTTTAAATTTCTTTTTAGCATGATATGTCATCCATTGATTAGATAACCACCAATCTAATTCATTTAAGACTACATTTGCAAGAAGTGGTGAAAGTATTCCTCCTTGTGGTGTTCCTTTTTCTGGAACACCCTCTAAATCAATTCTTGATTTTAACATTAAAGAAATAATCTTTAGAAGTTTTTTATCTCTGATATTAAGCGACCATAATTGCTTTAAAAGTTTTCCATGATTAACATTATCAAAGAAACCTTTAATATCAATATCTACAACATAATAGCATTTATTTCTATATACATAACTAGAGAACTGTGATATCGCACTTTCACAACTTTTATAAGGTCTAAATCCATTGCTATTCTTATGAAACTTGGCTTCCAAAATAGGTTCCAATACTTGTTTTATACATTGCTGCATTATTCTATCAATTATTGTTGGTATACCTATTGGTCTCTGTTTTCCATTTGCTTTTGATAGTATATTCTTCTTATATTCTGAGGTTGATAATTTTCAAACTTGTTTTTTATTAATTCTAGAAAATCTATTAACTTCATATTCTTAACAAAATCAATCGTTTTCTTATCTACTCCATAAGTAAGACTACCTTTATTGTTTTTGATATTTCTATAAGCAAGTCTTATGTTTTCATCACTTGTTATTAGAGACATTAAGTCGTCAAATACTACATTGTTTTGACTTTGAATATATAATTTATCAAAAGTTTCAAACATTCCATAGTATTCGGTGTTCTTAAGGCTAATATTCTTGTGTTTCTCTGTCATAGTTGGATACTTTAACAATAATTATTTTTCCTTTTTAGTCTTAATAGAACCTATGAAATTACAACTATTCGAAGTACTTTACTACGACTAAAGCCTTTCCCTCCACACCTTATTATCAGTGCTTCAATGGTACTTTGACTTCGCTCTCAGTTAGATTAAGATAGTTTATGAATTATTTCTATCACTATTTTACAAACGTGTATAGTCACTTAAATATTCTAACCTTGTAACGTTCCAATAGACCTATCCTTACATATATCCTTAGATTTACTCTGTAACCCAGTAGACTTGATAGTGCCTATAACACTATATGGTATTTCACACCGAGATTATTACTTTACCACATCTACACCAAACAAGTTGGTTTCTAGCATTTCTACTAGTAATTAATGAGCTGTACATTCAAGTATTCGTCAGTCTAGTGTCCTAGACATACTAATCATAGATATTTTATAGACCACCACCTTATCAGTTACATGTATATAACACTTTCCTTATCTTATGATACTAGGGTAACTTTTCAAATGACTTTAGCGAGCTCTCGCACAATTTTCTTTACTATAAAGATGTTGCACGTCGCAGTGTTTATGGATAAGTTTCAAAGGCGTTACTCTTTTCATTCCTTACTCGGTCTATTAGTTCTCCTAAGAAAACTCTTAGTGCTTAACCTTTTCAGTTAAAAACGTTCCGCACCTCTAACAAAATTCTATCACATATTATTTATTTAATCAATTTACAACTTCTAATATAAATGCTATAATAACCCTGATTTGACAAGGAGAAAAATATGGATAAAAAAATAAATAAGAAAAATTTAGTAATTTCAACAACTATATTTATAACAATTCTAATAATTTATTACGTTTATAGCAAAAACACAATCTCTGTTACAAAGACAGTTACTTCCAAAAAAGACTTTACTCAAAACGCAACTATAGAAGTACCAAAAAAGAATATAGAAGAAAGTTTATCTAACAATCTAAAAGATGGTAACTATTTAATAGAAGGAAATTTTTTAAATGATAATATTGTAACAGAAGAAGAATTAAAGGCTATGGAGCATAATACAAAAGTATTACAATTATTAGTGGATTCAGCAGAAGAAAATGAAGTAATTACCATAGAAAAAGGAGTATATTATTTTACCAAAGGAGGAAGTAATACCAAAGGTAATGAAGATTATATAATTAAATTATCAAATAATGTAAATATAACAGGAGCAGGTACTTCAAAAGAACTATCGACAATATTAAAACCATACGCTAAAGAAAATACAATAGAATATGGTTTAGATATGTTTTATTATAATGAACTAATTGACTCACAAGGAACTAATCCTCAATATTTAGAAAATGTAAGTTTTAGCAATTTTATAATAGATGGAGAAAGTGTTAGGGGAAAAAATTACAATACATCAGGAAAAGGATTTATGATAAACTTATGTAGAAATTGTTTTTGGAACAATATCATCATTCAAAATACTGACGCCACAGGCTTTGGTATGGATAATATTATAAACGGAAAAATTTCTAACAGTACTGCAATCAATTGTGGAAAAAATGCTAGTGCTAATTCTGAAGGAGCATCTGGATTTGGAATAGGAACAGGATACAGCAATGAAGAATCAGTAATAATAGAAAATTGTAAATCAATCGGAAATAAAAAATATGGATACTTTTTCGAACATCAAGGAATATTCAATAGATATTATCAAGCAAATTCATCGAAAGGATTCATCGTAAGAAATAGCACAGCCACAGGTAATTTATATAACTTTGGAGGAAGAAGAGCCAATGATATAAGTTACATAAATTGTACCTCTACTACAGATAATACAGAACTAGACGGGACCCCCATTAATTACACTAAACAAGACATATATTTTGATGATCAATCAAGAAGAACTTTAATTCAAAACTTTCAAATAGACAAAATTCCATTTTCTGACATAAATTCAAATAGTTACTATTATCAAGCAGTAGAATGGGCCTATAAAAACAGTATTACATATGGTACAGGTAAAAATAATTTTGGAACAGTTTCAGAAATATCAAGAGCAGAAGCAATAACTTTACTATGGCGTTATTCCAATAGACCAGGTGATGTTCTTGTAGGTGATTTAGTTAGTACTAACGGTCTAAAACAATCAAATATAGATACTGGCTTTACTGATGTACCAAATAACATTTGGTATGCTCAAGCCATATATTGGGGGAAAAATATTGGAATAACTAATGGAATATCAAATAATGAATTTGGTCCGAAATTGCCAATAACTAGAGCTCAGTTCATCACAATGTTATATAGATATGCAGGAAGTCCCAAAGTAAATTTCACAAATAATTTTAATGATGTTAAATCAAGTTCATCATATTATGATGCAGTAAACTGGGCTGCTAATAAAGGAATAACAACAGGAACATCATCTACTACATTCTCACCAAATAAAAATTGTACTAGAGAAGAAGTAATAATGATGTTATATAGATATAATAATAAAAACTAAAAAAATATGAAAATACATTAATTTTAAAAAACATCAAAAATAATAAGTAGGAAATAAAAAATTATTAGAAAAAATGAATAAAAACAAAAAATCAAATACTACTTTTTATTTAGAATACAAAAAACCCAATAGTGTAAATATCTAAAATCAAAAATTAGTTATTTGCACTATTTTTTTAGTTATGATATATTGTAAACGAAAGAGGCAATTAAACATTACATCATAATTGCTACTCCTCACTATTTTCATGTACTTCTTTAAAAAAAATGCCTCTTTCACAAATATTATTAAAATATCACCTTGATTAATTTACAAGTATTAAAATATTTGCTATACTTAAATAGAGCCACTGGTTCTCGTATGAGAGTTGAGGTGTTTTTTTATATTATGACAAAATATGTATTTGTAACAGGGGGTGTAGTTTCAGGATTAGGAAAAGGAATAACAGCATCTTCCCTAGCATTACTACTAAAACAAAGAGGATACAAAATTTTTATGCAAAAATTCGATCCATATATTAATGTAGATCCTGGAACTATGTCCCCGTATCAACACGGAGAAGTATTTGTAACAGCGGATGGAACAGAAACAGACTTAGATTTAGGTCATTATGAAAGATTTATTGATGAAGAATTAAATTATACTTCGAATATAACTACTGGAAAAATCTATAAATCAGTAATAGATAAAGAAAGAAAAGGAGACTATTTAGGAGCAACAGTTCAAATAGTACCACACATAACAAACGAAATTAAAAATAAAGTATATGAAGCTGGATTATCATCTAAAGCAGATATCGTTATAACAGAAATTGGAGGAACTATAGGAGATATAGAATCACAAGCATTTATAGAATCATTAAGACAAATTAGAAATGAACTAGGGAAAAATAATACTTTGTTCATTCATACAACATTAATACCATATATCTATGGTTCGAATGAATTGAAAACAAAACCAACACAACACAGTGTAATAGAACTGAGGGGTATGGGAATCCAACCAGATATTATAGTAACTAGAAGTCCTATTCCTCTAGAAAATTCTCAAAAAGAAAAAATCTCATTATTCTGTAGTATTCCTAAAGAAAATGTAATAGAAAGTTTAGATGTTAAAAATATATATCAAATTCCAATAAATTATTATAATCAAAAAATGGATGAAATAGTTTTAAAACAATTGGAACTACCACTTAAAGAAAGTGATTTAACAGTTTGGAAAAAATTAATAGAGACAACAGATAACTTAAAAGATGAAGTAGAAATATCACTAGTAGGAAAATATGTAGAATTGCATGACGCCTATATATCAGTAGCAGAATCTCTTCATCACGCAGGCTATAAATATAATACAAAAGTAAATATTAATTGGGTAGATTCTGAAGAATTAGAAGATTCTAACGTAGACTTGAAAGAAGTATTTAAGAATTCCAAAGGAATTTTAGTTCCAGGAGGATTTGGTAATCGTGGAATAGAAGGAAAAATAAAAGCCATAACCTATGCTAGAACTAATAATATTCCATACTTAGGAATATGTCTAGGAATGCAATTAGCAGTAATAGAATTTGCAAGAAATGTATGTGGTTTAAAAGAAGCCTCATCTACAGAATTTGATGAGTTATGTAATGAACCCATAATAGATTTAATGCAAGATCAGAAAACTATTATTAATATGGGAGGAACATTAAGACTAGGAAATTATGAATGCACATTAAAAAAAGATACTAAAGCCTATGCTTGTTACAAACAAGATAAAATATTAGAAAGACATAGACATAGATATGAATTTAATAATAAGTATAAAGAACTATTAACTAGTAATGGTATGGTATTTTCCGGAATTAATGAACAAGCAAACTTGACAGAAATAGTAGAACTACCAACAAATACATTTTTTATAGGATGTCAATTTCATCCAGAATTTAAATCACGTCCAACAAGACCACATCCATTATTTGATAATTTTGTAGATTCTTGTATTAAATATAAGAAAAAGAAAAAATAGAGCAATAAATTATAGCATTTATTGCTCTATTTTACTAATTTACTTCGTAAACAGTTCCTTCTCTAGTATCTTTAATAACTATTCCCTTTTGTAAAAGTTCATCTCTTACTTTATCAGCACTAACAAAATCTTTATTTTTTTTGTATTCATTTCTCTTATTAATCATATCTTCAATATATGTTTTTAGTTCATCATCTATAATATTTTCATCTTCTTTTAACAAGTCTAAACTAAGAACACTGTCAAAAGACTTAATTAATTCTATTTTAGTAGTACCAGACATATCACTATCTTTTAGCACATCATACATTATAGTAATACAAGAAGAAGTATTCAAATCATTACTTAGTGCATCTTTAAATCTGTTATTGTACATATTAAATTTATCAATCTCAAGTTCTCCTTCAATTTTAATTGCTTGCACTCTGTTTTTAAACTTTTTATATTCATTCATAGCACCATCTAATATATCATAACTAAAAGTTAAAGCATTATGATAATAACTATTTAAACATAAATAACGATAAGCTAAAGGATTATATCCTTTTTCCTCTAATAAAGAAACAGTTAAGAACTCTCCCCTACTCTTACTCATCTTGCCATTTTTATCATTTAAGAATCCCATATGAACCCAAAAATTACACCATTTATGTCCTAAATAACATTCACTTTGTGCAATTTCATTAGTATGATGTGGAAATATAGCATCTTCAGCGCCACAATGAATATCCAAATATTCGCCAAGATATTTAATACTAATACCAGAGCACTCAATATGCCAACCAGGATATCCTCTACCCCAAGGGCTATCCCACTGTAATTCTTGATTATTAAATTTAGAATTAGTAAACCAAAGACCAAAATCAAAAGGATTCTTCTTAGAAGTATCTTCTTTAATATCTTCTCTAACTGCTACCATTAAATCTTCTGGATTTCTACCAGATAAATGATAATAGTCATCATATTTAGAAGTATCAAAATAAACATTACCATCACTAATATAAGCATACCCATCCTCAAGTAATTTAGAAATAATTTTAATATATTCATCTATATTATCAGTAGCAGGACTAACAGTATCAGGCCATCTTATATTTAATTTTTCACAATCACTCTTAAATGCATCAGTATAGAATTTAGCAATATCCATAGAACTTTTATGTTCTCTTTTAGAAGCAACGAGCATTTTGTCTTCTCCGGAATCACCATCACCTACTAAATGACCAACATCAGTAATATTCATAACTCTATCAACATCATATCCTAAATATTTTAACCCCTTTTCTAAAATATCTTCAGATATATAAGTTCTTAAATTACCAATATGAGCATAATGATATACAGTTGGACCACAAGTATACATTCTAACTTTTTTGTCATCTCTAGGTTTAAATTCTTCTACCCCTTTATTCATTGTATTATATAATTTCATACGTATCCCTCCAATAAAACTTATCAAAATTATACTCCAAAAATACCAAAAAATCAATTGCACTCTAAATAAAACTATAGTATAATAAAACTGTAGAGTAGAAAGTGAGGTAAAATTATGAAAAAAAAATCATCAATATTAAATTTAGATGCCAATATAGTTGTATTAATTGCATATTTAGGAGGGTTGGTTTTCAGATGGCTCCACATATTATGCTACTTAGCATGGATAATTCCATTAATAATATATTTATGTGAATCAAAAAATGAATTTGTAAAAAAACAATCAGCTCAAGCAACATTATTATATTTAGTAAGTTCATTATTATCAGTAGCAGTATATATACTTCTAATAATATTTGCGCCTAGCAAATCTCAAGATATATATAATATGATAATAACAGGATCATTATTTTTAGTAGGAGTAATATCAATTTTAGCAACTATAATAGCAATTACAATAACAATATTTGGAATAGTAGCAATAGTAAAAACGTATAACTATGAAGATTATGAAATACCTTATTTATCTAAATATTTATCTAAATTTAGAAATTATTTAGAAGTCTTAGAAGGTAAAAATAAAAAAAAAGAAGAACCATGTCATTGTGAAAAATGTCATTGTAATGAAGAAAAGCAATCAAAAAAAGCTACTAAAATAGTAAAAATAAAACCCCATAAAATAAGAAATATAAAAGAAAATAATACTGTATCAAGATCAAGAACTAGAGTTCAAAAGATACATAAAGAAAAATAAATTTATATTAATATTCTTTGCGAAAGTTTACAAATAATATAAAACTTTCGCAAATTTTAAATAATGAAAAGGGTGATAATGTGAAAATAACACTGTTTTTAAATGATAGACTTGTAACTTTTGAATTGCCACAAGAAATTTCTGGAAACTATACTTTTGATGAAAATCCGAATGAAGAATCAAAACTAATAAATATAGAAGCAAGAGATAATAAATGGTATATTTATTCAACTGAAGACACAAAAATAGTAGATAATAATATAGAAAAAACTGAAAAAGAAATTTCTGATAATATGTATATAAATCTTAAAAGATTTGATAAAGTATATTTAATTTATCTTAATATAACTAAAAATGATAAAATGATGACATATAAATTCAGTCAAGAATTAAATATGTTAATAGGAAATGATAGTTCATGTAATATTATATATAAAAATCAATTTATAAATTCGTTAGTAGCAAAAGTTTCTTACAAAGAAAACAATTTAAACATAGAAGGCCTAACAAGTACACTTATATATGTAAATAATAAAAGATTACAAAATCAAGAACATACTTTAAACATAGGTGACAAAATAAGTATATTTAATTTAAATATAACATTTCTAAATGGATTACTATTAATAAATAATCCAAATAAAAAAGTTAAAATTAATGATAAAGATGCACATATAGAATTATTTAAATATGTTCAACAAAGAAGAAAATCGCAAGAAGAAATTAAAGATAAAGATTTATACACAGAAGATATGTATTTTTCAAAAGCTCCAATATTGAGAAGATTTATAGAAGAAAAAGAAATTAAAATAGATGCTCCTCCGCAAAATAATGATAATGACGAAATGCCATTAATTATGACAATAGCACCTATGTTAACAATGGGAATTACATCATTAACAACCCTTTTAAATACAATATTAAAGTTAAATTCAGGTCAAACAAATATAGAAAGTTCATGGCCACAGTTAGTATCAGGAATTGCTATGTTACTTTCCTCAATGTTATGGCCTGTTATAACAAACATATATAATAAACACAGAAAAAAAGTAAAGGAGCAAGAAACTAGAGAAAAATATCATAAATTTCTTCAGGAAAAAGAACTTGAACTTATTAATGAAGCTAAGTTACAACATGATATATTAATAGAAAATTTAATACCCTTAAAAGATTGCCTAGAGCAAATAAACACAAGAGGTATGTTATTTTGGAATAGAAGATCAGATCAATCAGATTTCTTAACAGTAAGGTTAGGAATAGGAAACGAAAAACTTAAAGTAGAAGTAGATTATCAAGAAGAAGGCTTTACTGTAGAAGTAAATGAATTAAGAAAAGATGCAGAAGCCCTAGTAAAAAAATATGAATATATTCCTAATGTTCCAATAGGTTATTCCTTATATGAAGATAACATTGTAGCAATAATGGGTGAAAGAACAAAAACAGTAGCGTTCACAAATAACTTATTATTACAATTATTAACTTTTTATAGTTATGAAGATATAAAAATAGTGTTTTTTACAATGAAAGAATATGAAAATGATTGGGAGTATATAAAATATTTAAATCACACATTTTCAAATAATAAACAAATTAGATTTTTTGCAGTTGAAGATCAAAGTAAAAAAAATCTAGCAGAATATTTAAATGTTGAAGTAATGAATAGACAACATAATAAATCTGACGATGTGCCAAAACCATATTATATAATAATAACAGATGATTATAATAGTATAAAAAGATATGACTTTATAAAAACAATTAGTGAAAGTGAAGATAATTTGGGATTTTCCCTAGTAATGATAGAAAATAAATTATCTAGATTACCAAGTAAATGTAGTAATTTTATTTCTCTAAGTGGAAGTCAATTTGCAGTTCTAAAAAATAAAACAGATAAACAAGAACAATATGCATTTACAAATGAAATAGATTATAATATAAATATGATGAATATAGCCAAAATTCTAGCAAATATACCAATTGAATTTGAAGAAGGAGTATCACAATTACCAGAATCAATTTCATTCATGGAAATGGAACAAGTAGGTAAGGTATCACAATTAAATATCTTAAATAGATGGAATACAAATGATTCAATATCTTCGTTAAGAGCAGAAGTTGGAGTAGATAATAATAACAATTTGATGTACCTAGATTTACATGAAAAATATCATGGACCTCATGGCTTAATAGCGGGAACAACAGGATCAGGTAAATCGGAATTTATAATAACATATATATTATCTATGGCAATGAATTATTCTCCAGAGTATGTAAGTTTTATACTTATAGACTATAAAGGTGGAGGATTAGCAGGAGCATTTGAAAATAAAATGACAGGAGTATATTTACCTCATTTAGCGGGTACTATTACAAACTTAGATAAGGCAGAAATGGATAGAACTCTTGTTAGTATAGATAGCGAAGTAAAAAGAAGACAAGCAAAATTTAATGAAGCAAGAGATAAACTAGGAGAAAGTACAATAGATATTTATAAATATGAAAATTTTTATCGTGAAGGTAAATTAACAGAACCAATTCCACATTTATTTATAATATGTGATGAATTTGCTGAATTAAAAGCTCAACAACCGGAATTTATGGATAATCTAATAAGCGTTGCTCGTATAGGTAGATCATTAGGAGTACATTTAATATTAGCAACTCAAAAACCAAGTGGTGTTGTAAATGATCAAATATGGTCAAACACCAAATTTAGAGTTTGCTTAAAAGTTGCTAGTGAAGCAGATAGTAAAGAAATGTTAAAAAGACCAGAAGCAGCTCATATAAAACAAGCAGGTAGATTCTATTTGCAAGTAGGTATGGATGAAATATTTGAATTAGGACAATCAGGTTATTGTGGTGCCAAATACTTTCCATCAGATAAAGTTATTAAAACAGTTGATAAATCGGTAAATTTTATAAACGACTGTGGACAAATTTTAAAGAGTGTAAAGCCATCATCAGGTAATTCTAAACAAGCTCAAGGAGAACAAATAGCAGCTATAATGAAAGAAATAATAGCAATTTCAAAACAAACAAATAAAAAAGCAGATCGTCTATGGTTAGAAAATATTCCACCAGTTATTTTAATTGATGAAATAATTAAAAAATATAACATAAAAAGAAAAGAAGATTCACTAGATGTTGAAGCAATAATAGGAGAATATGATATTCCAGAAAACCAAGAGCAAGGTCTATTAACATATAATTATTTAGCAGATGGTAATGCGATTATATATGGACTGGATAGTACAGAAAAAGAATTACTTCTTAAATCTATAATATATTCAACAACATTATATTACACTCCTCAAGAAATAAATCATTATATAATTGATTATGGATCAGAATCTTTAAAAATATTTGAAGGAATACCTCATGTAGGAGGAGTTGTATTATCTGCAGATGAAGAAAAGTTTAATAATCTAATAAAGTTAATTAAAGAAGAAATTAATAACAGAAAAAAAATATTATCAAATTATGGTGGAGAATTTGAAAACTACCAAAAATCTACAAATAACAAATTACCTATAATTTCGATTATAATAAATAATTATCCAGGAATAATTGAAGCCCATGATTCATTTAGCTATGATGAATTTCCTGCCTTAACAAGAGATTCAGAAAGATATGGAATTGTATTTATTGTTACAACAACGGGCTCTTCTTCTATTTCTCAAAAAATAGTACAAAACTTCAAAAAGATGTTTGCATTCAAATTAAAAGATATATATGAATATCTATCAATATTCAATAACAAGAAAAAATTAACTCCAAGAGATAATGAAGGAAGAGGAATATTTAAGTCAGATAATACTCATGAATTTCAAACTGCATATATAATTAATCCTGAAGAAAATCTAAACGATTATCTATTAAAATATAGAGATAACCTTCAAGAAAAGTACAAGGAAACTGCTAAAAAAATTCCTGAATTACCATCGGTAGTAAGATTTGAAAATATCAAAAACGAAATCAGCACTATTGAAGATATACCTATTGGAGTATCTAAAAATGATATGAAAGTAGTTAAATATAACTTTAAAGAATATAATGGAACATTAATAATTGCTTCAAAATTGAATAATACAGATAAATTTATAATAAGTCTTATCCAAACATTATCTTGTATAAAAAATAATGTTATACTGACAATAGATGGCACAAAAAAATTTGATTTGTTAAATAATAATGTAAAAAATTTATACAATGATAAATTAAAAGAAAGTTTTGAAGCAATAGATAAATATTTTGATAAAGTATTAGAAAATAATAATCAATCTTTAAACTATATAATAGTAATATATGGATTCGGAAAATTTTTAAACGAAGTTGAGGCAAAAAAATTTGATGATTTCTTCAAAAAAGTTAAGAATACAGAAAATATTAGATTTATCGTTATAGAATCAGCAGATAAAATGAAAGATTACATTTATGAGCAGTGGTTCAAAAGTCTATTTAATTTACAATATGGAATTTGGGTAGGTAAAGGAATTGCAGATCAAAACGTATTAAAGATTAATTCGATTAGTAAAGAATTTAAGGTCTCATTAAATAATAGTATGGGCTATAAACTAGAAGGTGGAGAAAATACTTGTATTAAATTGATAGATTATGTTACTAAAGATGGTGAAGAAAATGAATAATAAAGTTTTAATAAAATTAAATATACCAGAAATAGATAAAGCATATAATTTTTTTGTTCCAGTAAATGAAAGAATTTATATAGTAGAAAAACTATTAGCAAATATTGTAGGTAATATAAGTAATGGTAATTTTAGTAGTACAAGCGAATATATTTTAATAAACAGTAATACTGGTAGAATTTATGAACAGAATGAAATTATAATTGACACGGATATAAGAAATGGAACAGAATTATATTTAATAATAACTGGCAAAAAGATTGCAATAAAGAGTAAAACAACGATAAATAAAATTTATAAAAGTATTAATTTGATGCAAAGATAAATTTGCTATAAAAAGATACAATTATGTAATTGCATAATTGTATCTTTTATATTAAAAATGAAACTGAAAAAATGCATTTTTTTTGGTAACTTATTAGTTAAAAATAGTCTTTTTTTTTTTTTTTTTTTGGTAAAATTATGATAAATAGCAGCCATGCTATTAAAATGAAGGAGATGATATAAAATGGCAAATGCTATAAGCATAACAACAGTAAAAAATGATTTAACAGAGTTTGCAAATGTTGCAAATACATTAGTCAATGAAACTAATTCAATAGAAACTAATTTTATTGAATCAATGCAAAATATTTGGTCAACACAACTAGCAGCAACAACTATTGATAATTTATTAAATGCAGTTAATAACTACATTGAACAATTAAATTCAAAATTACCAGATGCTATGGAAAATTTTACTATAGCAGTAAATGCAATGCTACAAGAACAAGATCAAGCAACAATTACAGCCCCAAGTTATACACCAATTTCAACAATTTCAAGATCATGGACAGTTTCTCCAACAGAATTTAATTTACCATCATCTGCAGGCGAAGTTAATGATTTGTGTTCTAATGGCTTTTCAGCTAATGTTTCAACAATAAAGGAAAAATTAAATGAAATGAATAACTTTGTTAAATCCGCAATGAATAATGGTTTAGCTGGAGGTTATGTTAATGCTGTAGTAACAGCAATTAATGGACTAATAACAAGTGGAACAGAAGTTATTGAATCTTATAATTCAACAGCAGTTCAAAATGCGGTTGAAGCTGATACATTAGCACAAAAAGAACAAGGAAGATAATAATATTTTATTATTTTTCTTTAGATAAATTAATTATTTAATTTTTCTAAAAAAGAATAATAGGAAAGAAAGAGGTGCAAAATGAGTAGTTTTAATCGTGTTGATATTGATAAACTTAAAATAAATTGGGATGAAATATATACAAATAAATCAGATGCAAAAAATAATATTAATAGTGTGGAAGCTAATCAGGATTATTGGGGAGATGAAGAAGGACTATCAGCAGAAATATATGATGATGGTACAGTTTTAATATATGAAGGTGGAACACCAATGGGGTGGACAACGTTAGAAGCATTAGGTCTAGACGAAAATGGTAATGAATTAAAAATAGATTTTAGTGACTTATCACCAGAAGATATTGAAGACGGACAATATGTTGAATGTGAAAAAGATGGCACAGAAGGATATGCAATAAAAGACGCTAATGGAAATATACAGTTTTTTGAAAAAGATTGGTTTGCAACATCGCAAAATGGTGTAGGATTATATCAAAATGGAACTGAATATATAATAATAGATACAAATTCACAGGAAGTAAAAACGGGTTTAACATTAAATGATTTACAAAATTACGCAGGTCAAAACGGAGCAATGGTTTTTGATGATCCAAGAGGCTATAAAACTTTATTAACAGCGGGTGGAATAACAAATTACGGTGAAAATGATCAATTTACTTTAGGAGACGGAAATTATCTAATAGGAGAAAACGGCATAATACAAATAAATGAAGATGGTTCAGTATCAGTAGTAGATAAAGTTACAACGCCATCAGGAACCGAAATAGATGCAAATTTAATTAGGGGAACTGCAGAATATGAAGGAGAAAAAGTACTAGTAGTAGGTAATGAAGGAGAACAAGGACAGGCAATGATAATATCAGAAGATGGAAGTAATCAATTGATATCAAGAAGTGAAATTCCAGGCTTGTTTAGCGTTAGTTCATAAAATATAAAAACATCTATAAAATATTAAATAGTGAGGTTAAAGAGGTGTAATATGAGTAGTTTTAATCGTGTTGATATTGATAAACTTAAAATAAATTGGGATGAAATATATACAAATAAATCAGATACTCAAAATAGTACTAATAACATAACAGCAAATCAAGAATATTGGGGAGATGAAGAAGGCTTATCAGCAGAAATACAAGATGACGGTACTGTGCTAATATATGAAGGTGATACACCAATGGGATGGACAACATTAGAAGCATTAGGCCTAGATGAAACGGGCAATGAATTAAAAATAGATTTTAGTGATTTATCACCAGAAGATATTGAAGATGGACAATATGTTGAATGTGAAAAAGATGGCACAGAAGGATATGCAATAAAGGATGCTAATGGAAATATACAATTTTTTGAAAAAGATTGGTTTGCAACATCGCAAAATGGTGTAGGATTATATCAAAATGGAACTGAATATATAATGATAGATACAAATTCACAAGAAGTAAAAACGGGTTTAACACTAAATGATTTACAAAATTATGCAGGTCAAAACGGGGCAATGGTTTTTGATGATCCAAGAGGCTATAAAACTTTATTAACAGCAGGTGGAATAACAAATTACGGTGAAAATGATCAATTTACACTTGGAAACGAAGATTATCTAATAGGAGAAAATGGTATAATACAAATAAATGAAGATGGTTCAGTATCAGTAGTAGATAAAGTTACAACACCATCAGGAACCGAAATAGATGCAGATTTAATAAGGGGAACTGCAGAATATGAAGGAGAAAAAGTTTTAATAGTAGGAAGTGAAGGGGAAACAGGTCAAGCAATGATAATATCAGAAGATGGAAGTAATGAACTTGTTTCAAGAAGTGAATTTCCAGAGTTTTTTAAAGAACAAACGCAAGATTCAAATGCAGATACCACAAAAGCAGAAACAACAAATGAATCATCCACTACAACATCTTCGGGTAAAAATGCCCTTGAAAAATCAGTAAAAGTAGATGAAAATACAACTGCTAAATATGATAATAATGGTGAATTAGTAGAGTTTACTAACGGAAGTAAAACTTATGAGAAAACTACAACGGGATATCAAACAACAATAACAAGTCAAAGTGGAGAAAACTACAATATGAGATATGATAATAATGGTAATTTTAGAGATGTAATTGACAGTGAAGGAAACAAAGTAATTTATAAAGATGATTTAGGACAAATAAAGGGATACCCTATTGACGATAGATATATGAGTTTTAGTGGAATTAATGATATTATAAATAATTGTAAACAAGCTAATAACATGTAAAAGTTAGGAGGAGCATATGGGTGAAATAACTGCAAGTGAAATACCTAGAATGAAAGTCACACAAACATCTGGTTGGGAAGTGGCAGCAGGCATAAGTGATTCGGTAGAAGAAATTGAAATAGATGAATATACAAGTAATATAGATTTTGAAGCATTGCAAGATTTAGAAGATTATGTGCAACAAAAATGTGTAAATCAAAGAGACACAGTTTCCTTCGATAAATTAAAAGAAACCGATGAATTTCAAAAGTTGTTAGCAGAATGTGGACTTGAAGGAGTACAATTTGATAATTACAGTGACTTCCTAAGTAAAACATCAGAAATAAAAATAGATGCAATAAATTCATCAACCGGAATTAACAAAGAAGACTATACACCAAGTGGAAACACAGAGCAATATTTGAATGACGTGGAATCACTTACGGATGATTTAGAAAAACAAATAGATTATTATAGTGACGTAAACAATATTTTAGAGAAAAATATGGATTCAAGCATAGATGAAGTTGATCCAACAGATGATATAAATAGTTTTTTATCATATTTAAGCACGGGGAGTAGAGAAGCTGATAAAGAATTTTATATATCACAAATAAATTCTAGAAATAGTACAAACAGCAATTTATTAAGTATTATATCTGGTTTGTTTCCAGAATATGAAATCAATCAAGATTATACTTTAGGAGAAGGATTAACATTTCATTTTGATGAAAGTGGCAATTTAGTTGTAACTGACTATGATTATGATAAATTATCAGCATATTTAAAATCAATTCAAAACGAATTCAAAGATGAAAATAAGTATACAAGTGAGGTAGTAGCTCAATTCGTAAATGACGCTAACTTTGATGCTACTCAGAGTATTTACATGCAAAATACACAAATAAAAAATCTGCTAGAAGAACAAAAAATAAAAACAGTAACAGACATGTATATGTATAGTATTGATACTGAAACTGGAGAAATGAATTTTAATCAAGACTATGCTAATTATTTTAATCAAGATAGATTTAAGAAGAATCATCAAGAGAGTTACAGTGTATATGAAATATATCAATCAATGTTAGATCAAAGTGCTACCCTGCCAGGTTTTGATGAATCGTTTTATGAATTAGCAAATTACATGGATCAAGACCAATTATCAGTATTTATCTACCTATATGGAACACAGGGTTCAGATGCTGCACTAGATTATGTAAATTTATTTAAAAATAAAAAAACAGAATATGAAGCAATGCGTGAAATTTCTAACGAATTAGAAACCATGATAAATTGGCCTGATGAAATAAATGAATATTCTGATATGATATATGAAGTATCAAACTATATATCAGAAAATTATGACAATGTAACAATGGATTGGGATGAGTTTAAAAATAGAGAAGAGTTTCAAGAATATATTAAACAGCTAGCATATTATAAGTATACATACGAAAATCCAGAAAATGAACTAGATTTTGATGAATGGCAAGAATCTAATCAAGAATACATAAATAATTTTGTTGATGGTGTAACTGCATTTGACAATAGTGAAGAGTTAATAAGTTCATTACTAACAGCAGAAACAGAAATGACATATAGTTATATAAATGAAATAATAAATGACCCAACACAAGTTAAATTAAAAGAAAATATAGAAACATTAGTATTAGCAAGATTAGGAGGATTTGGAGAAGGTTTAATGTCTGGATTAAGTTTAACATCCAATGAAAGAGAACAACTTACTCAACAATATACAGCCTCAATATTATCACAAAGTATGATGTTAAATATTGCATACCAAGTAGGTAATCAAGAAGGATCTATGCTTCCATCAATGTACCTAGGAATGATAGGTGGTTATTATGGAGGTGAACTAGCAACCCAAACCTTAGGAATATTTAATGGTGCAGATAGTAAAGCAATTGATTTTATTAATTCAGCATTAAATAAAACTGTAAAAACAGTAGAATTAGCAGATGGAACTACACAAACAATATCGTTAGGTCAATCTTTAATTTCAAACTCAGGAAGAGCAATATATGGCTTAGATATTATGAATTTTAAGTAAAAATGTTACATAAATAATAGGCTAATTTTATTTAAAAAT
>ERZ808240.2793-NODE-2793-length-18249-cov-3.632516_pt1 | contig 18249 bp, 16 predicted proteins | sample MGYA00521084_ERZ808240 | MGnify/ENA primary metagenome ERZ808240 (study PRJEB31516, sample SAMN03275571) | gut metagenome | biome: mammalia-associated habitat; material: feces | host: Papio cynocephalus | place: Kenya | collected 2012-08-06 ... | reverse complement strand
AGGCTAGCGTCTTGACCGCTTGACCACGGAGCCATATCAGTTTTTTATGTTTTATTTTGTACCCTCGCGTTCGGTACTTGCTTAGTATAGCAAAGCTTTCCCAAGAATGCAAGCACTTTTTTCAATTTTTTTAAACTTTTTTATTTTTTCCTCAAATTTCGACATTTTGAGAGGACGCATCTAACATTCCGATGCACCTTTATACTGGAATTCGTATTCGGCATTGAGGGTATTGGATTTCTTACGCCAGGCTCAAATCACAGCGTTCATAAAAGAACCAAAAGTACGAAGATCCGAATGACTTGTACACAATAAAAATCGTTTTCATAATCAAATACTACACTCGCAAATATAAACTTTCGGTTTTATAAAACAGTAAAAAGCATCTGTCTGGGCGACTTGTGCATAATGAAGATGAGACTTTAGGAATCGTAAAGGTCTTTACCGAATACGATTCCTATCTCAAAGGCTTATCGGAATGTTCTATGCACGGAGCTCAGCAGATGCTTTTTACGTTATATAATATGAAATTTTTACCCCGCAATCAATCCCCAATACCCTTGCACGAATATGAACAGTACAATCAGTGGCAATATGAATGTCAGGTAAAACCGTACTGCTTTGTGTGTCGGGAATTTGATTCCGGCTCCGGTATTGGCTTCTTTTATAAAGTTATCCCAGCCCCAGCCGTATCTCGTTACACAGAACAGCAGATATACCAGTGAGCCAAGCGGAAGAAGGTTATTACTTACGAGGAAGTCCTCGATATCCATAATACTCTTTCCACCGATTGAGAATCCGGACCAGTCTGTCATTCCGAGCACGCATGGTACTGCAAGGATAATCAGCAGAACTCCGTTGATCAGAACGGATTTCTTAAGGGAAATCCCCCACATGTCTCTTGCGAACTGAATGATATTCTGGAATACTGCAATAATCGTGGAAAATGCTGCAAACGACATAAACAGGAAGAACAGGGCTCCCCAGATTCTTCCGCCTGCCATCTCGCGGAATACATTTGGCAATGTTACAAATACAAGTCCCGGACCTTGTCCCGGATTCACGTCAAATGCAAAGCAGGACGGAAAGATGATCAGACCTGCCACAAGTGCTACCAGTGTATCCAACACTGTAATACTGATTGCTTCGCCTGTCAGTCTTCTTTCTTTTCCAATGTAACTTCCAAAGATTGCCAATGCTCCAATTCCGGCACTTAATGTAAAGAAGGATTGTCCCATTGCCGCAAAGACCGCCTCTTTAAATCCATTTTCAGCCATCTTTCCAAAGTCCGGAAGCAGATAGAATTTCAGTCCGTCCACTGCACCTTTCAATGTTGTCGCACGAACGACCAGAATCAACATAATTACAAATAAGCTGGACATCATAATCTTTGTCATCTTCTCGACACCATTTTGAAGTCCCATGGAACATACAATCAGTCCCAATACGGAAATTAATATCATCCAGAATAACATTTCATTTCTGTTGGAAGTCAGCTCTCCAAAAATCGCCTCCACCTGTTTGGTATCAGCTCCTACGAACTCCCCTTTTACCATCTTTACAAAATACGCCAGCATCCAGCCGCCGATTGTCGTATAGAACATCATCAAAAGATAATTGCCGGCGATTCCAAAATACCGGTAAATATGCCATTTGCTGCCTTTTGGTTCCAGTTCATTAAAAGATTTTGCAATACTTTTCTGACTGGCACGTCCGACTGAAAACTCCATAACAATAATCGGGAGTCCCAATATTACAAGAAAAAACAGATACAAAAGCACGAATGCTCCTCCGCCGTATACTCCTGTAATGTAAGGAAATCTCCACACATTTCCCAGGCCGATTGCGCAGCCTGCAGACATCAGGATAAATCCCAGTCTTGATGAAAATTTTTCTCTAGTCTCCATATTTACTGTCTACTCTCTTCCTTCACATTTTTACGCCCGTTTCATCATACAGGCCTTCTGTCTGCACACCTTTTTAATTATTCTGCATCCGCTGCAGGCAGATTTTTCTTCTCACTCAAATCCATCACATGCTCTTCCGGAACCATAATCTCCATAGCTTTATTGATGTTCTGAATCTCTACATAATCCTGTTCGCCGCCGAACTCACCGTCCAGTGTCCACGGGATTTCCTCCACTGAATCAAATGTGATCTTCCCGGTCTTAAATGTATACATATGCTTTGTGTCCACCTGTTCAATCAAAATCGCTGCAATAATTTCCTGCAATGCGATTGGATTCTTCGGTGTCTTGATCAATGTCACTTCAAATAGTCCGTCATCAAACACAATGTTCTTACCGACCATATTGGAAAATCCTCCGACAGAGCGGGAATTTGTCACCATACCAAAGATAAACTCATCCTCAATAACCTCTCCGTCATGTTCTACTTTTATCTTGTAGGAAGGAACATTAAAAATTCTCTTGGCACCTTCCAGAATATATGCCATATGACCAAGCACATTTTTCACAGCCTGATCCGTCTCATAGGAAACATCTGTAAAAATTCCAAAAGCTGCAATATAGACAAAGACACTGTCATTGAACTTTCCGATATCACAGGAAAATGGTACACCTTTCACCGCATTATCTGCCGCCCCGAGCACACGTCTCGGAATATGCAGACTTTTGGCGAAATCATTGGTCGTGCCAGCCGGAATATATCCTACCGGAACAACATCTTTTCCCATCTCACGGCGTTTCATCATACCGGTTGCCACTTCATCAATCGTTCCGTCTCCACCGCTACATACAATCTGGTCATATTTTCCAACTTCATATTCCTTAATCTGATAATATGCGTCCCGATACGCCTGCGTCGGATGCACAGTTACTTCATAACCAGCCTTTACAAATATATCCAGAACATCAGACAGCTTTGGTTTTAACATCTCTTTTCCTGCATGTGGATTGTATACAAATAATAATTTCTTCATCTGATATTTCCTCCATGTTTTATTCTAACGCAAGTTCCAAAAAGAGGGCATATGAGATGCCCTCTTTCGTTCCTTCTATATATCTATGTATCCTACTGATTACTGTGCAAGTAAAAATGCCTCTACTCCGTTCACAGCCTGCTCTTCATCTTCACCCTCAGCGATCAGAGTAATGCTTGTACCCTTTCCTGGCTGATGTGCCTGCAATGCCATCATCCCCATAATACTCTTGGCATTAATCTTCATATTGTCCATCTCAATGTACACTGTACTGTCATACTGACTTGCCTCCTGCACAAGATGTGCGATCGGTCTGGACTCCATATCCAGGTCTGACTGAAGTGTAACAGGTTTCTTAATCATATAAATCCTCCTTAACTAACCCCTTAACTTATCTGCAATCTCACTAATCTTCCTCAGCCGGTGATTCACCCCTGATTTACCAACCGGTTCTGCCATCAGATTTCCCAGTTCTTTCAGAGTTGCATCCGGGTTTTCAAGACGTGTAAGGGCTACATCCTTCAACCCTTCCGGTAAATAGTCGAGTCCAACCGTGTCACGGACATAGACAATATCTTCCATCTGTCTCACAGCTGCAGATACAGTCTTATTAATATTCGCGGTCTCACAGTTGACCTTTCGATTTACTGAATTACGCATCTCTTTCAGAATGCGGACATTCTCTAACTCCATGAGTGCGACATGCGCTTCCATGATATTCAAGACATCTACAATCTGAGAGCCTTCCTTGAGATATACGACAAATGTCTTTTTACGCGGCACAATCTTCGCGTCCAGATCAAAACTATTGATCATATCCCGCACATATTCTGCCTGTGAAAGTTCTCCGCACACAATCTCGAAATGGTAAGACTTGCTCGGATCACTCATTGAGCCTGCTGCGATAAATGCGCCCCTGATATAAGCACGCTTGCAGCACACTGCCTGTACAATCGTATTCTTTACGGCCAGTAATTCTTCACCCTTCCAGCGCATAAAGTAACTCTTGCTTCCATTCGCCATATTCCTTCGAACTGCGATATCAGATTCTATATTAAATGTTTTTTCCATTAATGTAAAGCACTTTCTCGCTACCAGATAATTTTCTGAGCGAAATCTTATCTCACATACGCCATTTTTGTCCTCTTTAAACTCCCCACACATATGTAATATTGCAGTTAATTCCGCCAGATTGCAATGCCTTGCTTTCGCAATGTGTTCTGAAAGTTCTTCCTTAATCTTTCCTGAAAATGACATAATCTTCACCTATTTCGCTTTCGTGATTGCATCTTTCCCAATATCGCGATGCTCAATACGTACTCCGTAACTCTCTGTTTTCTCCAGTGCCTCATATAATTCATTTGCCAGAGTCACTGAACGATGTTTTCCACCTGTACAGCCAATTCCAATCACAAGCTGCGTTTTCCCCTCAGAAATGTAATTCGGTATCAGAAATTCTACCATATCCGTAAGCTTTGTCAAAAATTGCTTTGCAATGTCATTATTCATAACGTAATCTCTGACCGGTTTATCATTTCCACTCATCGGACGCAATTCTTCTATATAATATGGATTCGGCAGAAAACGTACATCAAATACAAGATCGGCATCATTCGGGATTCCATACTTAAATCCAAATGAAAGCACCGTAATATAAAGGTTCTTATATTCTTTGTTCTGTACAAAGATCTTGTTCAGTTCCGCTTTCAGTTCTCTTGTAAGCATATGGCTTGTATCGACCAGATAATTCGCTTTCTTCTTCAAAAATCCAAGAAGTTCCCGTTCCTTTTTCAGCCCATCTTCGACACGGCCATCACTTCCTGCCAGTGGGTGAAAACGTCTCGTCTCTTTATATCTTTTTACAAGTACATCATCGCTGGATTCCAGATAAAGGATTTCGTATTTGCAGCCACCTTCATCCAGCTCTTTTAATACATTTGCCAGCTCCTGAAAACTCTGTCCACTCCGGATATCTACTCCGAGAGCTGCTTTGTTCATCTCGGTTCCCGGTACCGCCAGAAGTTCTGCAAACTTCGGAATCAATGGCACCGGCAGATTGTCTACACAAAAATAGCCCATATCTTCCAGCATCTTAAGTGCCGTACTTTTTCCGGCACCGGACATTCCAGTCACAATTACAAGTCTCATCTTACTCGTCCCCTAACATCTTCACTTCCGGTTCCAGATCCACGCCAGAATTCTCCTTTACGCGTATCTGTACCTGTCTCATCAGTTCCATAATATCAGCTGCTGTCGCATGATCACGATTAATTACAAATCCGCAGTGCTTTTCAGACACCTGTGCTCCTCCGACCTGAAAGCCTCGAAGTCCGGCATCTTCAATTAATTTCCCTGCAAAATGACCTTCCGGACGCTTAAATGTACTTCCCGCACTCGGATATTCGAGAGGCTGTTTTGTTACTCGCTTCTCTTTTAATTCAGCCATGTATGCTTTTATCTTTGCGCCTTCTCCATGTTTCAGCTTTAATGCCGCTTCCAGTACAACATATCCTTTTTTGGCAATCACACTCGTGCGGTAGCCAAGTTCCAGATTCTCCCGATTGATTTCCAGAATCTCACCTTCCCCGGTCAATACCGTCACAGATTCCAGCACATCTTTCATCTCTCCGCCGTATGCTCCGGCATTCATCACACAGGCACCACCAATCGTTCCCGGTATTCCGGAAGCAAACTCAAATCCGGTAAGCTCTGCTGCAAGTGCTTTTGCGGCAATTCCGGAAAGCAGTGCCCCTGCCTGTGCTTTTATCATGTCCCCTTCCACGACCACCTCATTCATCTCTTTATAGATCTGAATGATCACACCGCGATAACCCTTATCAGACACAAGAAGGTTACTTCCATTTCCTACAATATAATACGGCATCTTCTCTTCCTGGCAGATACGGATCACGTCCCTGACTTCTTCCTTCGTCCCAGGTGTGACAAAGAAATCTGCCGGTCCGCCCACACGGAATGTAATGTGGCGACTCATCGGCTCGTCAACAAAAACGCTGTCCTTTCCTATTATATTAGTCAGTTTATTATAAAAGCTCTGATTCATAAAAATCTTCTCCTAAATTGTCATTATTTATAAAAGAACAGCTATATCATACACTAAAAAGGGTATAAGTTCAATGTCCGACATTTTTTACACTTTCACGAATTATAATTTCCGGTTGAAATGTAATGCACTTTTTCATTTGTGTTCCACTTTCCACTTCATTCAATAATAATTTCACCCCTTCTACTCCCATTTCATAAACTGGCTGACGTATGGTAGTCAAAGGTGTATCTAGTAATTCCGAGAAAAAGATGTCATCATATCCAACAACTGAAATGTCGTCTGGTATATTTAGCCCATATTTCTTTGCGCCCTGATATACTCCATATGCCGACATATCGTTAAATGCAAAAATGGCATCAATTTTTAGTTCATGTTCGCAAAAATACTCTACTGCTTTTTTCCCACTCTCTCTATCATAGTTTCCTTCAAAAATAAGTTCTTCATCATACGCTACCCCAAACTCTTCCAGCGCTTTGCAATATCCAAGCAATCTTTCTTTTGAATCCTTAAGTTCTGCCGGCCCTGTTACGCAGCCAATCTTTCTATGTCCCTGTTCCAACAGATAACGCGTTGCTATATATCCACCCTGTCTGTGATTCACAATTACAGAGCTACACACAGATGCTTCCACATATCGGTCTATCATAACATATGATATTTTTAATTTTTCCAACAGCTCTATGCTCTCTTTAGTCCTTTTTTTATCACTATCCCGTGCCATACAGAAAATAATTCCATCAACGCCTTTATCTGCAAGCGCTTGTATATACGACAAATCCCGTTCATGCTTGTCATTCGTATTGCACAAAATCAGATTCCACCCCTGTTTTCTACAAGCATCCTCCACTCCTTTTGCCAAAGTTGAGAAAAAGACATTACTTACATCAGATATAATCAATCCAATTGTCTGCATTCTTTTTTTTACTAATCCCACTGCAATCTGATTTGGATGATAATTTAACTGTTCAGCAGCATCTAAAATAGCATTTTGGGTACTTTGCGGAATTTTGTCCGCTTTATTATTTAAAACTAATGATACCGTCGTCACAGAAAACCCAGTAAAATTAGCAACGTCTTTTATTGTTGTCCTCAAACCTGTAATACCATATCCTTTCACATTTCTTTTTATTATTTTACCGTATATTCCATTAAATGGTTAAAATATTTTTATTAAATTTGAAATATATTCCATATATTTCTTTACTTCAACATATTCATTGGGTTTATGTGCCATATCTGGTTCTCCCGGTCCATATAATAGCACTGGCATTTCCGGCACATCCCGAATAAGAATGGAAGCATCTGTAAAAAAATTAATCCCGGTAAATCCTCTATCATTCAGTTTTTTCACCCATTCATTATCTTCTGAAATTTCTATCGGGAATCGATTATTCTTTAATTCCATTTTCACTTTCAGAATATTTTCTGTTTCATTCTCATATTTTTGGCACTCTTCTTTTGCTTTTTCCAACACTTGTTCTGTACTCATTCCGGGTACCGTTCGAATATCCAAAACAAATGTTGCTTTATCCGGTGTCATATTCGGAACAATTCCTCCCTGAACCATAGTAATCTGTGCTGTTGCTTTTCCAAGTAACAGATGTTCATACTTTCCGATCCAGTCCTGTATTCCTTTGCATATTAAAATTCCATATTCTACTGCATTAACTCCTTTTTCCGGATAAGCTCCATGACTTGTTTTGCCGTGTACCTCCAATTGCAGCCATATACAACCTTTTTGTGCCATCCCCAATTTCAGTCCGGTCGGTTCACCTACTAACAATAATTCCGCATTTTTTTCCATTCCATTTTTAATCACATAGCTTGCACCTAATCCGTTTTTCTCTTCATCACAAGTTCCATAAAAAACAATTGTTTTTTCAGGCACATCATGTTCTTCTTTCATCTTACACAAGGCCCACACCATACCTGCCAGGCCACTTTTCATATCACTTGCACCTCTCGCGTATATTTTCCCATCCTTTTCTACTGGTATTCTTGGGTCAGAGTTCCACAATTGTTCATCTCCATATGGTACAGTGTCTAAGTGCCCATTCCAAATAATCGTTTCCGAAGTCTTACCCTGTAAACGTGCAATTACATTTGCATGTTTTTCATCAATATATTGTAACTGTGCATCGATTCCATTTTCTACCATGAATTGCTGTATATAAATGGCTATATCTCTTTCTGAATCTTCCCCGTTAACACTCTGAATACTTAATAATTTAACCAGAAATTCGTTTTCTGTCATCTTCATCATTTTTTCCTCCTTGTAAAGAAATCATCATAAAAACAACCGCCTGCAGCTTCAATCCACAGACGGTGTCATTTTTATTCTGTAAGCCAGTCTACGATTCCAGCCCAGACATTATTATAATCTTTCCATTCGCAAAACTCCGGCGGTGCCCAATGAGGAGCGCAATCCGTCGTAAAAACCGCACTTCGTCCCTTTCCATATTCTCCAAATGCAATAAATGGATCTCCTTCTATGGTTGCAACCACATCTGCTTCTGGTTTTGCAACAGTTTTATTGTATCCTAAGACTTCCGGCCAATCACTTGTAATTTTTTGCAAAGCCTTATGATTTTTTACTGTTACCGGTTTTACGCCTTCACAATGCTCCATACGATCATCAACTGTCAGTACTTCCACCGGAAGGACTTCCTGTACGGCTGTATCATGCCATTTTCCTTTTGCATCAACTCCGGAAAAAGTCAGATATCCGCCAATCATAAGTAATGATCCGCCATCTAATACATAATCACGAATAAGTTTTGTCCGGTTAGGCATTTTTACACTCTTGGAAAATGTAACTGCCGGGAGCAGTAGTGTATTGGCTCCGATATCCGATAAAATTATACAGTCATATTTTTTCAATTCTTCTATTGAAAATGGGAACTGCTCACCTGCAAGATGATTCGGAAGGAATGTCACTTCATAATCATTTGCCTCCAGCGCCTCTACAAGCCGGGTTTCCCCAGTCTCATAGACTCCTGTGAAAAAGCTGTCAAATCCTTTCGTATGAGTTGTATTACTCATCCATGATTCTCCCGCTAATAATACTTTTTTACTCATATCTTCATCTCCTCTATCTACTTATTTTTGCCCCAGGCAAGTATTAGCTCTGCATATATCAAAATTGATTCCAAATATGCGTCCATATCCAAATATTCATTTACAGAATGGCACTGTTCCAGATTTCCAGGGCCAAATTGGATTGTCGGACATTTCGCAATGTTTTTCCATATTCTGGAATCACATCCAGATGGAGAACCAACAATTTTCGGCATTCTTCCTTTTGCCTGTTTGTAACCTTGTTCAAATGCTTTCACAAAAGGATGATTTCTTTCCATTTCAAAGGCTCCACCTGCCTGATAAACACTAATTTCCGGTCTATGATTTTTTAACCACTTATCACTGTCTGCAATTGCCTCAATCGTATCTGTAAATTCTGATACAATTGTTTCATAATCCATAATTTCCGGTAAATAATGAACACAAACCTTAAATTCACATTCTCCGGCAACCGTAGAACCTGCCGTTCCACCTTCAATTACTCCAACATTCAGACTTGGAGCCGGGAGCAATGGATGTTTATATTGCATAAGCCAGCCGTGCTCCAGTTCTTCCAGTCCATGTATAAGTTTTATTGCTTTTTCGATTGCGCTTACACCTAACCACTTTGCTCCGGAATGGTTTGCTTTTCCTTCGATTTTAACATCAAAAAATACAAATCCCATGTGTGCAATAATCAACTCGTCACTCGTGCCTTCACACACCACAACTCCATCGGCTTTCTTTCCGTCCATTGCTGCAAGCATTGATCCATTGCCGCCACCTTCTTCGTCACATACCGATGTAATAATCACATCTCCCGGCAGTTCTGCTCCTGCATCCTTCAATAGTTTGACTGCCAGCACCGAAGCCATTAAGCCACCTTTCATATCCGCTGTACCTAACCCGTACATTCGATTGTCCCGGATATTTGGAGAATGTGGTTTTGTTATCCATTTGCTCAAATCTCCTGGCGGCATAGTATCCATATGCCCATTAAACATGATACTTTTTCCACCATTTCCATAGAATGTCGCGTACACATTATAGCGGTGATCATAATTATGACCTAAATTTCCTTCATTATATACTTCCAGACATTTCTCTATGGTTTCCTCTTTCATGTCATCGGTTTCAATTTTATCTGCTTCGATTTTTTTCAGCAGATCAATCAGATATTCCTGTCCTTTTTGTTCTCGTCCACCATCAATTCCATGTCCCAGATCCTGAGTATCTATTGATACTAAATCTGCCAGATACTGTATGTATTCATTTTTGTGTGTATTTAATACTTCTTTTAAATCTTTCATCAGGCGGCCTCCTGTTTCACCACATTCAAAGAACTCTTTCGTTTGTCCGTTGCAATTTTCTTAGAAATCATAGATATAGACAATACTATAATTGTAACAACATATGGCATCAGCAATACGAACTGTGAAGGCAGACCGTATGCCTGCAATCTGGCTCCGATAGAATCAGCAACTCCAAAGACAAGACAGCCAACCGCTGTAAGTGCCGGGTTTGCATGACCAAAATACATTGCTGCCACACCCATAAATCCTCGGTTACTTGTCATATTTTCTGTAAACATCGTACTATATCCCAGTGATAAATGAGCTCCAGCCAGTCCTCCTACTAATCCTGATATAAGGATTGCCTGATATTTCATTGAGATTACATTGATTCCGGCAGTCTGTGCTGCCATCGGGAACTGTCCCACTGCTCTTAACCGCAATCCCCATCTGGTACGATATAACAAAAATGTCAAAATCAGAATCAAAACTATCATAAACCATTCTGTCACGGCCCAATCATTAAAAATATCTTTTATAACTGGAATATTTTTTATAAATGGAATATCCACTCTCGGAATAGCTTTTACATCTGGATCTGTAAATGTACCACTTGTATCAAAAATAACATTCAACATGAATTTCGTAATAGCAAGTGCAAATAAATTGATTCCCATACCAATCGCACAAATATCTGCCTTATATTTGATATGGCCGACCGCCATAATACCAGATATAAAAAAGCCCGCTATCATAGCTGCTAAAATACCCAGTAACCAGCTTCCGGAAAAGTAACTGACTGCAACCGCCGCAAATGCTCCCGTCAGCATGATTCCCTCTGTACCAATATTTAAAATATCAGCCTGCTGTGTAATTGCTGCACAAAGCGCGGCATAAATAATAGGTGTAGCTGATCTGATCGATGCATATATCAAAGAGACACTAAAAATCTGACCTAATTTCATACATTTGCCTCCTGTTCTTCAATTGCTTTTTTCTTTTTCCGTTTTATAGACATTTGAGCTAATAAATCCATGGTTGCAATAATGATAAACACTGCTGTGATTGTGTCAATAATAGACTTTGGCACACCTGTATTTTGCTGCATTCCCATGGCACCAGATTTTAGCACTGCCAGGAAAAATGCCATAAACGGTCCAAATACAATATCATTCTTAACAATCAATGATGCAAGCATTCCGTTCGTTCCCAAATTATATGCAAAATTATTCAGGAAATATCCATATGATCCAAGAACTTCTATACATCCTGCAATTCCACCAATTGCTCCACTTGCCATCATCGTACCAACAAATACTTTTTTCGGGTTAATTCCCACATATTCCGCATGTTTTGGATTCAATCCAACCGTACGAATTTTGTATCCGATGTTTGTCTTCTGCAATACTATAACTACTAAAATAATAATAAAGATAGCGATAAACAATCCTGCATTTGCATTACTTGGTCTTAAGAATTTCGGCAATGTAACATTTACTGGTGGTGTCTGTGCATTTGCGCCTCCGGCACTCATCGGACCATTTACCAAATATGATGTAATATATAAGGCAACTGTATTCATCAAAATAGTCGTACACACTTCATTTACATTATAGAAAGCTTTCAATGCGCCAGGAATAAACGCCCACAAAGCTCCAACAACTATTGCCCCTGCAAAACATGCTAATAGCAATAATGGTTTTGGAAGAAAAGTCCAATTAATTCCTATATAGGCTGCCACAATTCCACCAAGGAAAACTTCTCCTTCTACTCCAACATTAAATGCTCCCGCTTTTGCCGCCAGAGCAAATGCTACTGTAGTCAAAAGTAAAGGAGTCATGCTTGCCAAAGTTGTACCAAATGCTCTTTTTCCTACAAATGCACCTCTTATTAAAGCTGCATATGCATCTAGAGGATTTTGCCCAATTACAATTATAATAATTGCTCCTGCTCCCAGTGCCAGTAACATTGTAAGTAATATTTTTTTCATACTTTCTATCGCACTATTCATGACAATTCTCCTTTCTGTGTTTTCCACCCATCATCAACAGTCCGATTTTCTCTTCATCTGCATCCTCTACTCGAAGATTTCCTGTTATTTCACCTTCGTGCATTACAATTATTCTATCTGATAAAGAAAATATCTCTTCCAAATCTGCTGATACAAGCAATACACCAAGTCCTTTTTCTTTTACATCCATTAATATTGTTCGTATCGATTCGATAGCTCCGATATCTACTCCTCTGGTCGGCTGGGATGCGATTAATACTTTGCCTCCGATAGATACCTCTCTTGCAACAACAATCTTCTGTGCGTTTCCACCTGACATCCCTTGCGTAATCGTTTGTGGATTTTTCGGACGAATATCAAATTTATCTATTAATTTATTTGTATATTCCAGCATTTCTGTATTGTTCAATATAATTCCGTTTGAAAAAGGTGGATCTGAAATCTGTGCTGCAACAATATTTTCTTCAATTGTCATACTTCTGTTTAATCCTCTGACATTCCGATCCTCTGGTATGTGCGACAGTCCTGCTTTTCTTATCTTTCTCACAGATTTATTCGTTATATCCTTTTCGCCTAAGTAAACACTTCCTTTTTCCACTTTACGCAATCCACAGATTGCTTCAATTAATTCACTTTGTCCATTGCCATCTATTCCAGCAATTCCTACAATTTCTCCTGACTTTACTTCTAAGGAAACACCTCTGATTTTAGACATTTCTTTTTCGCCTGAAGTCCAGAGATTTTCAACCTTCAAAACAGTGTCTCCCATTTTAGCTTTTTTTCGTTCGATATTTAAAAAGACTTCACGGCCTACCATCATCTTAGCTAATTCTGCCTGATTCGTATCGCTTTTATAGACCGTACCCATATATTCCCCTTGCCGCATAACACTGATACGGTCTGAAATCTGCATGATTTCATTTAATTTGTGAGAAATAAATACAATTGATTTACCATCATTTTTTAAATTCTGAAGGATCTCAAATAAGCGTTGGGTCTCCTGTGGTGTAAGCACCGCTGTTGGTTCATCTAAAATAATAATATTAGCTCCTCTTGTAAGAGTTTTTATAATTTCTACTCTCTGTGCTTCTCCGACAGATATCTGATTTATTTTCTTATTTAACTGGACATCCATTCCATATTGGTCAATATATTTCTGGATATTTCCCTTGGCCTTGTCAAAATCAATCGTCAATCCTTTTTTTGGTTCAAAACCCAAAATAACATTCTCAAGAACTGTAAGTTCATCCACCAGCATAAATTCCTGATGTACCATACCAATTCCTTTTTCTATGGCAATTTTAGGTGACAAATTTTCTACTTTCTCTCCATTGACAATAATTTCTCCACCATCAATATCATACATTCCATAAAGCATCTTCATCATTGTAGATTTTCCGGCACCGTTCTCACCAATCAATGAATGTATCTCGCCTTTTTTTAAATTAAATTCGCCTCTTTTTACTGCCCGTACTTCACCGAAAGATTTTCGGATATTTTTCATTTCCACGATATAATCATTCATTTCATCACATCCTCTTTAGAAAAGGGGACTCATATCATAAGCCCCCCTTTTCAATTCTAGAATTTATTTACTTTCACCAAATCCTTCATAATTGTCAACTTTAATTTCTCCAGTTTTAATTTTTTCAGCAAGTTCATTTACCTTATCTACAATATCCTGTGGGAACTTATCACCTAAAGCCTTTTTCATAACACTGAAGTCTGTCAATGATACTCCATCACCAGCAACATCCATGTACTTAACAGTTCCGCCTTTAAATGAACCATCTGTAATGGATTTGATAACTTCATAAGATGCTGTATCTACTCTTTTTACCATAGATGTAAGTACATGTCCCGGCTGATCGTTATCCTGATTCAAATCAACACCAATTGCATATTCATCTGCTTCTTTTGCTGCTTCAAGCACACCTGTTCCTGTTCCGGAAGCTACGTTCATAACAATATCCGCACCCTGCTCATACTGTGCAAGTGTTAACTCTTTTCCCTTTAAAGGATCTGACCAAGAACCTGCAAATGACTGAAGGATCTTTACATCCGGATCAATATATTTTGCTCCCTGCTCATATCCTGTATAGAAATCATGCAGTACTGGTACATCCATACCTCCGACCCAGCCAATTGTGTGATCTGCATTTACACCTTCGATATCTGTTTTCTGTGTAAACATTGCTGCCGCAGCTCCTGCCAGGAATGAACCTTCATTCTGCGCAAAACTTATAGATTCTACATTGTCAGCATCAACTGTAGTATCAATAATTGCAAAATTTACATCTGGATAATCTGCTGCATATTTCTTTAAATATTCTTCAAAATTAGAATTGGAACAAAGTACCAAATCGTATCCGCCTTCAGCTGCTGCAAGGAAATTAGCTTCCCACTCATCTGCTGTAGTTCCTTCAAGCGTCTTCACTTTTACTCCTAATTCTTTTTCTGCTTTTTTTGCTCCTTCATTACAAGAATCGTTATAGGATTTGTCTCCAAGATTGCCCGCGTATACAACTGCAACTTTTTTCTGACTGTCCGAACCAGAATCCGATTTCTTATCTGTACTTTTACTTCCGCAGGCTGTTATGCCGGCACACATAGCCATTACTAATAATACACTTACGATTTTTTTCTTCATTGTACATTTCCTCCTCTTGTGCTTGATTTTTCGTTAGATAAACGTTTTACCATATTGCTTTTACATGGTCTGCAGATTAATTTTTTCATGTGTTTATCACTAAATCACATAATATTTTCCATGTTTTCTAAGCTACTATAACTTAATTTTTTATTGATATTCATTTTACTTATCACGTTGGTAAAACGTTTTTCCATTTTTTTATTAACACCTGCTTTTTTGCAAGTGTTGATAAAAAAATAAGGCGCAAAAATCATTTGACGTCTTTGTCTTCTTTGTGTTGTTTTCTTCGATCGAATTATAGTTAACATTATATTCGTTTATTTTCATTTGTCAAGCTCTTATATTTGTTAATTTTATTTTTTCATTCAAATTGCTTGAATTTTCATACATTTTCAGAATTGTTTTTTTACATTATACAATTACAATACTACTCCTTTCTTCTTGCAAATTTCCCGTAAATGCTGTATATTACTCTTAATTACACTATTATCAAAAAGGAGTGATTTATCATTGGACTCGAATGATACTATACTATTTATCGTACTGCTTGTATTGTTAGCACTATCTGCTTTCTTTTCTTCCGCGGAGACTGCACTTACAACAGTGAACCGAATTCGAATCCGCAACCTTGCCGATGAAGGCAATAAAAACGCTAAAACTGTATTAAAGATTACGGATGATTCTTCAAAGATGCTGACTGCTATACTGATTGGTAACAATATTGTCAACCTTTCCGCAGCATCCCTGACCACGACCCTGGCTTACAGCCTCGGCGGTTCCATGGTCGCAATTGCCAGTGGAATCCTGACAGTAGCAATTCTCCTTTTCGGCGAGATTACACCGAAGACCATGGCTACAATCCATGCGGAGAAAGTATCTTTGGTATACGCACCAATCATCCATATATTTATGAAGATCATGACACCGTTCGTCTTCATTATCAATGGCTTGACCAATGTTGTTCTTTTCATATTACGTGTAGATCCGAACGACCACAAACGTGCGATGACCGAGAATGAGCTTCGTACCATTGTAAATGTCAGCCATGAAGATGGTGTTATCGAATCCGAAGAAAAAGAAATGATTTACAATGTGGTAGATCTTGGCGATGCGAAAGCAAAAGATGTTATGGTTCCTCGTGTTCATGTAACATTTGCTGATGTGAATTGCACATACGAAGAGTTGATTGATATTTTTCGTGAAGATAAGTTCACAAGACTTCCGATTTATGAAGATACGACCGACAATGTCATTGGTACGATCAACATGAAAGACTTGTTACTTTATGACAACACGAAAGAATTCCATATCCGCGATATCCTTCGTGAAGCATATTTTACTTACGAATATAAAAGTATTTCCGAGCTTCTTGTAGAGATGCGTCAGGCTTCTTTCAATATTGCAATTGTCCTGGACGAATACGGCGAGACTTCCGGTCTTATTACTCTTGAGGATATTCTGGAAGAGATTGTCGGAGAAATTCATGATGAATATGATGAGAACGAAGAGGATTTCGTTCATAAGATTTCTGATAAAGAATATCTTGTGGAAGGTTCTGTAAATCTGGATGATTTTAATGATCGTCTGGAGTTGAATCTGGAATCAGAAGAATATGATTCTCTCGGTGGATTTATTATTGAACATCTGGATCGTCTTCCTGAAGTCGGAGACTCCATTACAACAGAAGATGGTATTCGATTAGTTGTCGAATCTCTGGATAAGAACCGAATTGAACAGGTTCATGTATATCTTCCGGATACACCGAATACAGAAGAAGATTCTACAGAAGAATAATACGGACATCGTATTTCAATTATTCGAATAAATTTACTCGGCATAAAAATAAAGGTCATATTTCCAATCAAGGAATATGGCCTTTACTTTTTTATCTTCTTTTAATCAATGTGATATGAAAAGTTAAATTTCTTCTCCATCATGTCTGCGCATCAGGAACAGAATTCCTCCGAACAATCCACCAATTACACCGGCATAAATTGATACACACATAAGATTGGCTGCACACTCAACCAACGTTACACGTCCTATAAAGGTACAAAATAAAGCACCAACTACAAATGTTATAATGCTCCAGCACAAAATATTTGCAGATAAGAACATAGCATCTCTTTTTTCTACTCCAAACATTTTACCTGACATTTCCCATAAAAATCTCATAGTCTCTTCCTCCCTGCATATGAATCAACTGTATTTTCAGATGCATACACTTTTTCATGCATTTGCACCATCTCTTTCTTTTCTTCATATACATTATAGAAATCGTATGTTAAATTAATTTGCAAAGAAATGCTAAATCTTTGTAAAATGTACTCGTTCAGAGCCAGGCAGAATTTTATAAAACAACTGTAAAATGTTTACATTTTTAAAGTTGTTTTTGAAATTCTATCTGGCGGATACGCCACACGTCCCAACTGTTTTTTAGTTGGGAGGTTGGCTCTGAACGGTTATGGAAATACTTACATAATAATCAACGTCTCAAATCCCGCGCGCCTAAGTCTCTTCTGTGCTGCAACCGCCTCGTCCAAAGTCGTATATTCCCCGGAAATCACCCGATAATATTGTCTCCACTGATCGATATAAGCCGGAAAACCACGATCTTCTAAAGTTTCCTGAAGTCTTGCCGCATTACTCCTGTTCCGGAATAATCCGACCTGAATGCGATACTTTACTTCTTCTGTCGGTGTTTCCGGCTCCTTTAAAACTCCTGCGTTTTCTAATGTATCCAACACGCCGGCCGCGATTGCCCGGGCGATATCCTGAAAATTAGCATCAAACAGTTCATTATCTGTATCTGAATTGATAAACCCTGCTTCCACAAGCACTGCCGGCATACGTGTCCGCTTCAGCACAACAAGATTTGGTCTTGCTTTCACGCCAAGATCCACAAAGCCTACTGTCTCTAGCTGCTCGTTAATTTCCTGTGCCATCTGATATTTTAGTCCTGACAGATCATAGACCAGACTTTCCACTCCCATTACTTCATTATCTGTAGGGTAAGAATTTCGGTGAATCGATAAAAAGAAATCTACCCCTGCCTGATTTGCCTCCACTGCACGTTCATACGGCGACAAATACACATCGGTCGTTCTTGTGTAAAGTACGTCGATTCCATTTTCCTGGAGAATCTCTCCTACTGCAAGTGTAAGCTTCAATGTATCATCTTTTTCACGGCGTCCCCGGTACACGGCTCCAGGATCACTTCCGCCGTGACCG
>ERZ808240.2792-NODE-2792-length-18250-cov-37.758835_pt1 | contig 18250 bp, 17 predicted proteins | sample MGYA00521084_ERZ808240 | MGnify/ENA primary metagenome ERZ808240 (study PRJEB31516, sample SAMN03275571) | gut metagenome | biome: mammalia-associated habitat; material: feces | host: Papio cynocephalus | place: Kenya | collected 2012-08-06 ... | reverse complement strand
GGGCCATCAAGCCTGGCGAGGACATTCGTGCCGGCAGATGGTGGTGGGAATCGCCCGACCATCGAGAGTGCGGACTTCACCAGAGAAGCTGATTTAAGTGAAGAACGAAGAGTGAAAAGCGTATGAAGAATTTAATCATCAATGTGTTGGAAGCAGCGGCATTCCTGCTGCTAGGATTAGGAGTCAGTTTGCTGAAATAAATAACAGAAGCGTATGAACTACAGAATAGCAAAAGATAAGATAGCAGGGCAGGCGATGTTCTTGATGACCATCGCCTCCATCCTTTTGGTAGTGGCGATGGCTGTAGGCTTGTTTATCAAGTCGGAGCCAATATTGAGCCAGTACAACCTGTGGCAGCTGCTCACCGAGAGCAACTGGCAACCAACCGATGGTAAGTTTGGTTTCCTGCCATTCCTTGCCGGCACCTTCTGGTGTACCGCCTTGGCAATCCTCATCGCATTGCCTATTTCGTTGTTCATGGCCATCTACCTCACGGAGTATGCCCACCGAAGCATCCGCAAGTACGTCTATCCTTTGCTCGACATCCTTGCCGGTCTGCCTTCCGTCATCTACGGCGTATGGGGCACCCTGCTCATCGTGCCTTGGGTATCGAAGCATGTGGCACCGCTCTTCGGCGGATTCTCCAGTGGCTACACGGTGTTGGCAGGTGGCATCGTGCTGAGCGTGATGATTATCCCACTGTTGGTGAGCCTCTTCATGGAGCTCTTCGACAACATCCCTAGAGACTTGCGCGAGGCTTCTCTCGCCCTGGGTGCTACGAACTGGCAAACCATCAAGCATGTGGTGTTACGAAAGGCGGCTCCAGGAATGATAGCCGCCGTGGTCTTGGCATTGAGTCGCACACTCGGCGAAACGATAGCCGTGCTGATGGTCTGCGGAAACCTAGCTATCGTGCCAGGAAGCCTGTTGGATGCTTGCTACCCGATACCAGCACTCATCGCCAACAACTATGGAGAGATGCTCTCCGTTCCGATGTACGAAAGCGCATTGATGTTCGCCGCATTCCTGCTGTTCTTCGTCGTGGTAATACTCAACCTCGGATCGAGAATTGCATTGAAGAAGATTAAATATTAATTGCACATTAAGCATTAATCGCACAGAAGAAGTTTAAATATTAAAGAAGATGCTTATGAAATACTTAGAGGAAAAGATATTCAAACTGTTGATGATAGGCTCCATCGCCATCGTCGCCTTCTTCGTGGTCAGTGTCATCTGGACCATCTTCAAGCGAGGTTTGCCCGTGCTCTCCTGGGAGATGGTAAGCGAACTGCCTAGCGGCGGCTTTTATCTCGGCGGCAAAGGTGGTTTCCTCAATGCCATCGTGGGAAGTCTCTACATCGTGGGCGGCTCCACAATCCTGGGATTGGTGATAGCACTGCCTGTGGTCTTCTACATGAACGTGTACCTGAAGCCAAGCTCGAAGTTTGGTTACATCGCCCGTCTCGCCTACGATACCCTCTTCGGCATTCCGAGCATCGTGTATGGCTCTTTCGCCTTCACCATCATGGTATGGTTGGGCATAAGAGCTTCGCTAGGAGGCGGTATCCTCGTCACTACCCTACTTATAGTTCCGATATTAATCCGTTCGATGGACGAGGTGGCAAAGACCATTCCTAGAGAAATCCTGGAGTCATCCTATAGCTTGGGTGCCACAAGGATAGAGACCATCGGCGTGGTGCTTCGTCAGATTGCTCCAGCCATCGCCACAGCCACCCTGCTCAGCATCGGCAGAGCCATCGGAGATTGCGCCGGCGTGATGTTTACCGCAGGTTTCTCCGACCACATTCCCCATGGGCTCAACCAACAGGCTGCCACCCTGCCGTTGAGCGTATTCTTCCAGTTGAGCGCCCCACAAGAGGATGTGCAGAACCGTGCATACGCCGCAGCCGTGGTGCTCACCATCATCGTGCTGGTTTTGAGTTTTGGAGGGCGATATGTGATGAGCCACTTCTCGAAGAACAAGGTCTAAGAGCACCTTTCATAAGGATAATACATCAAAGGCATTTTTCAGAACTACTTAACTCCTTAACGACATTAGAGTATGACACATTATATAATAGCAGACAACCAAGAGTTGACCCGAGCAGGGCTCAAGGCCATCATTCGCTCCAAGTTCCCCGGCGAAATCAGCATCGCCGACGACAAGACTGAGCTTATTCTTCAGTTGAAAGAGCATCCAGAAAGCATCATCTTTCTGGACTATACCCTTTTCGACTTCAACGATGCCAGCAACCTGATGATTGCCGCCGACCGTTTCACGGGGACGCAATGGATATTGATTTCCGAAGATCTCACTACAGATTTCATAGGACAAATCTATTATAGCAGTCGCAACATCAGTGTTCTTTTCAAAGATACTCCGGTCAATGACATTGCCAATGCCATACGAGCAGCGCAAGAAGGCAACCGCTTTTTCTCACAAAGAGCTGTAGAACTATTACTCAACCAACGCCAAAAGGAAGAAGTTGAAACCAATCTCACACAGACAGAGATAGAGATACTGAAGGCCATAGCACAAGGTAAGACTACCAAGGAAATTGCCAACGAGCGCTTCTCCTCTATCCATACCATCAATACGCACCGTAAGAATATATTTAGGAAAATCGGTGTCAACTCCGCCCATGAAGCCATCAAGTATGCCTTCCGTTCTGGGCTAGTAGACACCAACGAATTCTATATTTAAAGGCAAAAAACAAAAGGGTAAATTATATCTTTTTACCCTTTTGTTTTTGCCTTTAAAACGTTACCCTTATCAAATTTTGTTTCCTTCTTTAGGGAACACAACAGTAGGCTTGAAGGTCTTAGCTTCCTCAAAGTCCATCAAGGCATAGGCAATGATAATGACAGTGTCACCCACTTGAACTTTGCGAGCAGCAGCACCATTCAAACAGATGCAACCGCTACCACGCTCACCTTTTATAATATAAGTTTCCAAGCGCTCACCGTTGTTATTGTCGACAATCTGAACCTTCTCGCCGGCTATCAAGCCAGCAGCATCCATCAAGTCCTCGTCTATCGTAATGCTGCCCATATAGTTGAGGTTGGCCTCAGTCACCTTCACACAATGGAGCTTACTCTTCAATACTTCAATCTGCATAGTTTATCTTGTTAATCTATTCGGATTCAAAGAATCTGTAATGTTTTAGCCTTTATACTTGATGTGGTCGATGAGACGGATAGGAGTCTTGCCACAATATACGGTGATACAACCTACCACGTAAGCAGAGTCTTCCCAAGATGCAACGTCCTGCAAGGTATCGCCATCCACAATCTCGAAATACTCCACTTCCAATCCATCCACTGCATTGATGTCAGCCACCACCTTGTCGTGAGTATCCTTCACGGTATGAGTCTTGGCATACTCTAAGCTAGCCTTCAGAGCCTTGTAGATGTTAGGTGCGATGGCACGCTCATCAGGAGCCAACAAGGAGTTGCGGCTGCTCTTGGCAAGTCCATCCTCATCACGCACGATAGGACACTCCACGATCTTCACGTTGCTGCCGATATATTTCACGAGCTGCTTGATGACAGCAATCTGCTGCCAGTCCTTCTCGCCGAAATAAGCACGTGTAGGACGAACGATATAGAAAAGGCGGCTCACCACCTGGCATACGCCATTGAAATGACCTGGGCGCTTGGCACCCTCCATCACTGTAGATACAGGAGGAAATTCAAAGTGGCGCTCATCTGGTGTAGGATACATCTCCTTCACGGACGGGGCAAACACATAGTCGGCACCACAAGCCTCAACGAGCTTGCAGTCAGCATCAAGCGTGCGAGGATAACGCTCCAAGTCACCCTTGTCGTTGAACTGTGTAGGGTTCAAGAATACCGATACAACTGTTACGCCATTTTCCTTGACACTGCGCTTGATGAGAGAGGCGTGACCCTCATGAAGTGCACCCATTGTTGGCACGAGGCCAATTTCCTTACCCTCCTTGCGAACATCGAAGAGTTCGTTCTGGAGGTCAACAATCTTATTGAATACTTTCATCTTCTTAATCTGTTTTCCGAGTGCAAAATAACAACTTTTTTCTCAAATGAGAAAGAAAAAACCTAAAAATATGCGAATAAAAGCCGAAATTCTTCAATTTCGCCAAGAAAATGCCGTAATTTGAAGTTTTTTTTGTACCTTTGCACGTAATTCGTAAGAATAAAATTTAAATTTTATGGCAAAGAAAGTATTATTTATCAATCAGGAGATCGACCCATACGTAGCCGAGACCCACATGTCTATCATGGGACGCGAACTACCTCAGAAGATGCAGGAAGCTGGTTTTGAGATTCGCACCTTTATGCCTAAATGGGGCACCATCAATGAGCGTCGTGGACAGTTGCACGAGGTCATTCGCCTGTCTGGTATGAACCTTATCATCGATGACACAGACCACCCTCTTATCATCAAGGTTGCATCTATACCGACAACACGACAGCAGATTTATTTCATCGACAACGACGACTATTTCAAGAGTCGCCAGATGGGAGCCGACGAGAAAGGCGTAGAATACGCCGACAATGGTGAGCGTGCCATATTCTTCGCACGTGGCGTGTTGGAGACGGTGAAAAAATTACGTTGGCAGCCTGATGTCATAGTTTGTCAAGGATGGGCAAGTTGCGTGGTGCCTTTCTATGTAAAGACAGCCTACAGCGAGGAGCCTTCTTTCGCCGAATCAAAAGTAATAACCTCTTTATATACCAATGAGCTCAAGGGCGAATTGGGAGAGAATTTCAAGCGCTGCGTGGATTTCAGGGACGCAAAGGCCGAACTGCTCGACGGATACAAGAGCGATTTCGACTTCACCGAGCTGGGCAAGCTTGCCATCGACTACAGCGACGGTGTAGTGGAGGCTGAAGCCGGAGCTACTCCTACACTCATCGAATACGCCAAGGAGAAGAACAAGCCATTGCTTCTATTCCCTGGTGATGATTTCGCTGAGCCTTACGCTGATTTCATCAACAAGGTTTGTCCTGACGCAGAATAATTCCGACAACAGAGACACATAACAAGGATAATGAAAATTATAAAACTTTTTACAGCATTAGTAATAGCAGCACTGACGTTTGCTGCCTGTGATGACACCACAGATAACATAGGCGGCTCTGTCACCAACGACGTAGACAACATCTACATTTCGAGTGCATTGTATAATGTCACCACCGAATCGTATGTACCAGATTCTGTGCTCAGCCGCAGCAACTCAGGGCTCATCGGAAAGGTAAAAGATCCAGAGACTGGCAACTACATTACTGGCGACTACATGACCCAGTTTGGCGTATTGCCTTCGTTCGATGTCGATACCTTGTCATACATCAAGGCTGCCAACAATGGAAATTTGGAGGCAGACTCTTGCTACATTCTGGTTTCCTATAGCAGCACCTATGGAGACTCCATTGCCCCAATGAAGGTAGCTGCCTACGAGATGACCAAGCCCATGACCGAGGACGAGGAATACTATTCTAATTATGATGCCTTCGAGCATGGATGGGTGAGCGAGAACAACTATCCCTGCACTGCCACTTACAACCTGTGCAACAAGACTGGGGTGAAATATTTCAAGATATACCTCAACAAGCCTTACACCAAGGATGGCACGACCTATAAGAACTATGGCAGCTACATTCTCCAGACTTACGAGGCTCATCCAGAGTATTTCAAAACAAACTATAGATTTCTACACAATGTTTGCCCAGGCTTCTATATCAAGAACGTGGGCGGTGTAGGCAACGTAGCCAACATTTGGAATACCGAGATTCAGTTCTACTGGACTCGCCACAAGACCGTAAAGGCAAAGGATGGCTCAGACAGCACCGCCGTGAGCTACGGCTACAACCGATTCGACGGTACAGAGGAAGTGTTGCAGCTCAACAAGATCACCAATGACAAAGAGCGTCTACACCAGATGGCTGCCGACGAGAACTGCACATATCTGAAGTCACCTGCTGGTATTTTCACCCTCGCCACCCTCCCTGTCGAGGACATCATGAAGGGACACGAGAAGGACACGCTGAACACAGCAACGATCACCTTCCCACGCCTGAACAACGAGGATGCCGACAACAAATATCAGTTTGATACACCATCCACCATCTTGATGGTACAGGCAGACAGCTTGAAATCGTTCTTCGAGGAAGCAAAGGTCATCGACAACCGAACCTCATTCGTATCATCATACAACAGCAGTTCCACCGGTGTAAAGAACGCATACACCTTCAGCAACATTGCCAATCTCGTTTCGGCGATGTACAAGCTCAAAGGAAAAAGCGAAAATTGGAACAAGGTGGCTCTGATTCCTGTTAAGTTGACAACGAGCACGCAGAACTCTTCAACGGTTATCACCAAGATAAATCACGACATGGCTCTCACCTCTACCCGACTGGTAAAAGGCAAGATTACTACCGACAGCAGTGGCAAGGAAACGAGTCCTATCCAAATCAAGGTGATATATAGTAAGTTCAAGGAGAAATAAAAGTTTGTTTCAATCGTAACATACATTATGGCAGACAATTTTCTAGAACGACATCGTGAGGAATACGAAAAGCGCAAGGCTGCATGGCTCAAGAAGAAAAAGCTCTTCCTCAAGACCAAGCCCAAGGCGCAACCACAAATACAACGTCCTGACGATGAAGCCTTATAAAGGAAGCAATCCAACAAAAAGTCTCCCCTAGCCCAACGGCTAAGGGAGGCTTTATTCGTATATCCCCATCATATTTTACTTTACTCTGCCAAGTTATTCTTATCCTATAATCGTAAACTTAGCAAACTTCAAGAGAAGCTGTTTCGTGCCCGAATGAACAAACTCCACGGTAGCCTTGGCATTCTCGCCCGAGCCTTCCAGTTTCAGAATGGTTCCTACTCCAAAGCGCTGATGCTCGATTTTCATTCCTTCTCTCAAATTTCCTCCAGCTGAACTAGAGGATGCAGAAAGGCTAGCCGACGACGCACTAGGTGAAGCGGTAGATGTTCCCAAAACACGACGAGCGGCATTCAATGCTCTAACCGATTTGAAATTAGCTTCAGAACGCACAGAACGAGAACTCTCGTTTGTTCGAGACGTATAGGAAGGTTTAGGATCTGCCATAAACTGTGTAGCTACAGGACGAGAGACAGGTCTATCCCACGGCATTCTTCCACCATATCCACTTGTCGAACCACCAAAGCTAGCGCCCCCCTCCTCATGGCAATCTATCAAACTGCTATCAATCTCATCGATGAATCGGCTAGGATTGTCGAATTCCATCTTGCCATAGCGCCAACGATTTTTGGCATTAGTGAGGATACAGTGTTTCTCGGCACGCGTTATCGCCACGTAAAGCAATCGACGCTCCTCCTCCAATTCCCTTGGAGACACGGCGGCTATTGGGCTTGGGAAGATATTCTCTTCCAAACCTACCACAAATACCGTAGGAAACTCCAAGCCCTTGGCAGCATGCACCGTCATGAGCGATACACGAGGCTCGTCCTTGTCACCGTCACTGTCGGCATCGGTGAGCAAGGCGACATCCTGCAAATAATCATTAAGGAAAGCCTCATCCATGCGCCCCTCCTCCCTTCGCTCCTCAACAAAGGTCGACATGCCGCTAAGGAACTCCTCCAGGTTTTCCTGGCGAGCCAAGTCGTCGGCATCCTTGCCCGACATGATGTCTCCACTGATTCCACTTTCCTTGATGATGGCGTCGCCCAGCTCATAGACATCATTGGTATGCGAACGTTCGATGAACGACTGAATGAGCGATCTGAAAGTGTCAAGCTTAGTGAGGGTACCCTTGTTCACATTCAAGCCATAATGGGCAGGCTCGCCTATCACCTCCCAGAAACTTACCTCGTTTTGATGGGCACAATCGGCAATCTTCGCCACGGTAGTGGCACCTATGCCACGAGCCGGATAGTTGATGATGCGCTTGATAGCCTCCTCGTCATCTGGGTTGGCGACAAGACGGAAATAAGCAATAATGTCCTTGATTTCCTTACGTTGATAGAAACTCAGACCGCCATAGATACGATAAGGAATGCCTTGCTTGCGAAATTCTTCCTCGAAGCTTCGGCTCTGTGCATTGGTACGATAGAGGATGGCAAAATCGCTATACTCACATTGTTCTTGTCGTTTGATGCGATTCACGTCTTTCGCCACGATTACAGCCTCTTCCTTATCGCTGTAGGCTGGTTGGTATTGAATTTTCTCCCCCTTTGCATTCTCACTGAACACATCCTTAGGTATTTGGTTGCGGTTGTGTTTGATGAGGCTATTGGCAGCCTCGACAATGGTTTGGGTTGAACGGTAGTTCTGTTCGAGTTTGAAGAGCTTAGTACCCTCCAATTGGTGCTGATAGTTGAGAATATTATCGATGTTAGCTCCACGGAAACTGTATATGCTCTGGGAATCATCGCCCACAGCGCACACTCGCATCTTCTCCTTGCAGAGTTGCATCACGATGTTCATCTGCACCTTGTTGGTGTCTTGATACTCATCCACCAAGATATAGTCAAAACGGTCGGCATATTTTCTTCGGATGTCCTCGTGGTCGCGGAAGAGTTGAAAGGTAAGCATCAGCAAGTCGTCGAAATCCATGGCGTTCGCCTGTTTGCAGCGTTGCACGTAGGCACGATAAATCTTACCTATCTCTGGCATGTTGGCACGTTTGTCCTTAATATAATTATCTTGGTCGCTCTCATAAATCTCAGCTGTTTGCAAACAGTTCTTCGCCATCGAGATGCGAGCATGTACGGCAGCAGGCTTGTAATTTTTGTCGCTGAGTCCCATCTCCTTCACGATGGCCTTGATGAGAGAACGGGAATCAGACTCATCGTAAATGGTAAAGTTGTTGTTGAAACCTATGTGCTCAGCCTCGGCACGAAGAATGCGCGAAAAGATGCTGTGAAAGGTACCCATATAGAGATACTGGGCTAGGTCGTCGCCCACCAACTTGCCTATACGCTGTTTCATCTCCTTTGCCGCCTTATTGGTAAAGGTAAGCGCCATGATGCTCCATGGTTTCATCCCCTGACTCAGGAGATAGGCAATCTTATAGGTGAGCACACGAGTCTTGCCCGAACCTGCGCCCGCAATCACCAGCGAAGGTCCGTCGATATATTCCACAGCCTTTCGCTGCGATTCATTCAAGTCTTTCAGTAAATCCATTATTCAATGTTTAATGCTTAGTGCTTAATGTATAAATTCCCTTCAAGCCTGTTTGACATTTAGTTTTCTTCAAGCAAACATCGAACATTAAGCACTAAGCAAAATTATTATTTTCCCCTGTATCCTCCAACGGCGGTGGCTGGGTTTATATCCTCACCCTCACGAGGGAAAGCTGGGATAAACTTCATCTGATGCTCTATCTGCCGCTGGCGTTTGCGCATATATTCGCTTGGATGAAGCGAACTATATTTGCGTGGATTAGGCAAGGTGGCAGCTATCAAGGCACACTCTCCACGGAAAAGGTCCTGAGCTTTCTTATTGAAATGATACTCTGCCACGGCATCCACACCATAGATGCCCGGCCCCATCTCTATGCTGTTGAGATAAACCTCCATGATGCGTTGCTTACTCCACATCAGCTCGATGAGGAAGGTGAAATATACCTCGAATCCCTTGCGAGTCCAGGAGCGCCCCGGCCAGAGGAACACGTTCTTGGCAGTCTGCTGACTGATGGTACTGGCTCCATGCACCTTGCCACCACGAGCATTGTTCTTGGCTGCACTCTCGATAGCATTGAAATCGAAGCCATGATGCTTGAGGAAACGGGCATCCTCGCTCGCCATCACCGCCACAGGCATGTGAGGTGACATTTTGTTGAGTGAAATCCAGTGATGATGCAGGGTAACACTTTCTCCATCAGCCACTTGCTGGAAGCAACGGATAATCATCAAAGGTGTAAGATACACAGGGATGAAACGATAGGCCACTACAGCAAGAATGGTGGTACTGAAAAACAGCACCACCACCCATCTTATAATATTCTTGACTTTCTTCATTATTTCAAAGTACCATTGTTGGCAGCATTCACCATTGCCTGACTAGCATAGAGATATACCTCTACACGACGGTTGGCCTGGCGACCAGCTGCTGTGCTATTGTCAGCCACAGGGTTGGTAGAGCCCTTGCCCTCTACTGATTTCACTTGCTTATCGGTCACGCCACAAGAAGACAAGTAGTTGTATACCGACTTGGCGCGGTTCTGGCTCAGAGGCAAGTTGATGCCGTCGTTGCCTGTATTGTCAGTATATCCCATGATAGCAACGTCGCAGTCGGTGTTCTGCTTCAAAGTGGTAGCCAACTTTGCCAAATCATTCTTGGCATTGGAATTGAGATCATATTTGTTGGTCTGGAAAAGAATGCCAGAGTCGAAAGTCACCTTAACTGCATCTAAACCGTTGGCATCGGTCACAGTTTCCACCTGAGCGTTCTGAATCTGCTCAGCCTGCTTCTTCACCTTATCCATATGTTTACCGATGAGAGTTCCAGCTCCACCACCTACGGCTGCACCGATGGCAGCACCAACGAGAGCACCCGTGCCATGATGGCTATTGTTGAGCAAACCGCCGACCACGCCACCGAGCGCAGCACCGGCACCAGCGCCGATGAGACCACCATTGCCCTGATTGTTACCACAAGAACCCAAAAGCAAGCAGAGAGAAAGGCCTGCTACTGCAAAATTCATCTTTTTCATTTCTAAATCTCCTATATTTTTGTTATTTAATTGCAAAGATAACTCTTTTTTCTCCATAATGGAGAGTTTTCTAATATTTTTTTGTATTTTTGCATGCAAATTTAAGTGTATTTGCATAAATGCAGCAAGGAATTCTCCTATTAGATGGTGGGAAATCCCTAAAAGGCTACATTCAAGAGGTCGATAACGCTCCCTTATGCTCCTACACCTTAATTATATAAAGATAAGAATAAAATTAAAATACAGAATTAAGTAAAAATGGCTAAAGAACTTAAGAATTTGACCAAGCGCGCTGACAACTACAGTCAGTGGTACAACGACTTGGTGGTAAAGGCAGATCTCGCTGAATTGTCTCCAGTTCGTGGTTGTATGATCATCAAACCATACGGTTACGCCATCTGGGAGAAGATGCAGCAGCAACTCGACAAGATGTTTAAGAAGACAGGTGTACAGAACGCATACTTCCCTCTCCTCATCCCGAAGAGCTTCTTCTCTCGTGAGGCCGAGCACGTGGCTGGTTTCGCCAAGGAGTGTGCCGTGGTTACCCACTATCGCCTCCGTGCCACAGAAGACGGCAAGGAAGTGGAGGTAGACCCTAACGCCAAACTTGACGAGGAGCTCATCATCCGCCCTACTTCTGAGACCATCATCTGGAACACATACAAGAACTGGATCCACTCTTGGCGCGACCTCCCTATCCTCTGCAACCAGTGGTGTAACGTGATGCGCTGGGAGATGCGTACCCGTCCATTCCTCCGTACATCCGAGTTCCTCTGGCAGGAGGGTCACACAGCCCACGCCACCAAGGAAGAGGCCGAGGCTAAGGCTCAGGAGATGTTGAAGGTTTACGCCGATTTTGCCGAAAACTACATGGGCGTGCCTGTATTGCAGGGTGTGAAGAGTGAGACTGAGCGTTTCGCCGGTGCCCTCAACACTTACACCATCGAGGCGATGATGCAGGATGGCAAGGCTTTGCAGAGCGGTACTTCCCATTTCTTGGGCCAGAACTTCGCAAAGAGTTTCGACGTAACTTACCTCAACAAGGAGAACAAGCCTGAGTATGTATGGGCTACCTCTTGGGGTGTATCCACCCGATTGATGGGTGCCCTCATCATGGTTCACAGCGATGACAACGGTCTCGTTTTGCCTCCTAAGTTGGCTCCTATCCAGGTGGTTATCGTGCCTATCAACAAGGGTGAGGAGCAGTTGGCTCAGATTACAGCCAAGCTTCAGCCTGTCATCGACCAGCTCCGTGAGTTGGGCATCAGCGTGAAGTACGACGACAACACCGCCAAGCGCCCAGGCTTCAAATTCGCCGACTATGAGTTGAAGGGTGTACCTGTACGTCTCGCCATGGGTGGCCGTGACTTGGAGAACAACACCATCGAGATTATGCGTCGTGATACCTTGGAGAAGGAGAACGTCAGCTTCGACGGCATCGTGGAGCGCGTGAAGAACTTACTCGAAGACATCCAGAAGAACATCTTCGAGAAAGCTCGTGCTTACCGTGACGCTCATGTATACGAGTGCGACAACTACGAGGACTTCAAGAAGCGTGTGAAGGACGGCGGCTTCTTCCTCTGCCACTGGGACGGTACAGCCGAGACCGAGGCTAAGATCAAGGAGGACACACAGGCTACCATCCGTTGCATACCTTTCGCTTACGAGCAGACTCCAGGTGTCGACATGGTGAGCGGCAAGCCAGCCAAGGCTCGTGTCATCATCGCTCGCAGTTACTAATCATGACGTATAGGTACTTATCTTTGTCAGTACCTATACATCTTTATACTATCATAAGGATATGAGGCAGCTGATACTATACATCATTTTCTTGATGTCCATGGTCTTCTCGGGCTATGGTAAAGTATCTGCTGCCTCAGATTCTTTCCATCTCCAGGATTCTCATTCCTTCACGCAGTATTCCGACAACACGAAGAAAGACCGACTTACGAAACTGCCTTCCGAGAAGAAAAACACTCTTGCAAAATTATCTTCTGAGAAGAAAGACCGCCTGGTGAAGATTGACCACAAGCAAGACAAACCGACAGCCCAGCTGGAGGATGCCTCCGTTGCAGCCTATCGGGTATGCGGCAGTCGCCCTCAGCGGCTCTTGCCATCGGGCAACATTCACTCCCAGGCAGGTGCAAGTAGATTGCTTTTTAATAGAATCCGAGTTTTATCATCCCTTTTATCCGCCGTATTTGGTGGCTACGAGCCTTTCCGCTTGGAGAGTGCTCCTATCCACTTTGATGTCGCCAGCAAGTATTATGTCATTTGCCTGCGGCATCTTCGCTGTTAGCTTTTTCTTTTTATCATTCAATACTTCATGTTTCGCAAGGCTCAGAAAGGTTTTGCGAGGGATTGTCGTATACCTATGCAATCCAACAAATTAGAAAAAACAGATTCATATAAAGATAAAGAAGAATTATGGCTAAGATACAACATATGGAAATGGGTGCCACAGTGATGTCACTCGACGAAATCAAAGTAAAGAAAGGCTTTTTGGGACTGAGCGTCAAGCTTGTCTATATGCCAACAAATAGTGCTATCAAAGTAAAGGAAAACGAATATTCGGCAGAGGATGGTCGCCGATTGGAAAACATCCTCTTCACTGAGCCTGAAAACGTGGAGGAAGCTATCAGCAAGAATCCAGTTTCTGCCATTGGAATGGGAAATGTGAAACTGGAAGCTTGTATTTCGGAAGATCATGAGTTTGCAGCCGTTCAGCTCTTGAGCTTCAAGGATTTCGACTATAAGCCGGTGTCCGAGGTACATATATATAAAGGTAGGGCAGCCGAGGCCATAGCCAAGCTGTTCTGATGGAATATGCTTCGTTGAGTACGAAGCTATAGTAAAAACACTTCACTCTTCACCAGAACGTCGTAACGTATTGACATTCACGTTGTTAATCTAGTGAAGAGTATCTCTTGACACTTCACCTCTCGGAATGCCGATAAACACAGAGGATTCCGAGAGATTGGTGAAGTGTGAAGAGGGAAACGCAAAGCTGTCGTCAAGATGCTCTTTCCACCACAGCCTCAGTGTAGACAGTAAACTGCAAAGCCTTAGACAACAAACTGCAAAGCCTTAGACAATTTACTGCCCTAACTAGGCAGTCAACCGTCCACAGCCCCACAGTTTGCACGAAAAAGCATTGAAGATGCTAATCATCAGCCAACTCATGCAACGTATACTCGCTACTTCCATCAAAGCAGTGGGTACATACCTGGCACTTCGGCAAACCTATTGCTTCCACGAGTTGTTCGATGGTGTTGAACTTCAAGGTGGTCAAGCCCAACTCTCTCGCAATCTCTGCTACCATCTTCTTGTACTCAGGCGAATCGGTGGTGGCATACTTGTCGAGGTTCTTGTTGGCGTCGCCCTCAAACTTCTCGATGATGCGACGGGTAATCAACTCCATCGCACTCTTGGAAGAAGTGAAATTGATAAACGGACAAGCATAAACCAATGGCGGACAAGCGATGCGCATGTGGCACTCCTTCAAGCCAGCTTGGTCGAAGAGAACCTTCACATTGTCACGCAACTGCGTGCCACGCACGATACTATCATCACAGAACAACACCCTCTTGCCCTTGAGCATCGCCTTGTTAGGTATCAATTTCATCTTTGCCACCAAGGAGCGCATGCTCTGGTTGCTAGGCATGAAGGAACGAGGCCAAGTAGGCGTGTACTTGGCGATGCAACGCTGATAAGGCACACCCTTGCCTGCCGCATAACCCATCGCCATACCCGTACCCGAATCAGGGATACCGCTACAGCAATCCACCTCCACATCGTCGGTCTTCGCCAAGTTGCAACCATTCGTGAATCTCACTTCCTCCACGTTTCTGCCCTCGTAGGTAGAAGTTGGGAAACCATAGTAAACCCAGAGGAAGGAGCAAACCTGCATCTTCTTGTTGGCTGGGCGAAGCTGCTCGATGCCATCGGCGGTCATCTTCACAATCTCTCCAGGTCCCACCTCATACTCAGTCTCATAGTCGAGGTTCGGGAACGAGGTGGTCTCGCTGCTGGCAGCATGGGCTCCCTCCTTCTTACCAATGATGAGTGGCGTGCGTCCCCAGCTGTCACGGGCGCAGATGATGCCATCCTCCGTGAGAATCATCATAGTGCAAGAACCCTTGATGTGGTGGTACACATTCTCGATGCCCTCCTTGAAACTCTTCGCCTGGATGATGAGCAGAGCCACCAACTCGGTAGGATTGGTGTTGCCCGACGACATCTCGGCAAAGTGCATGTTCTTATCGAGCAAGTGCTGAGTAAGTTCTTCGATGTTCACGATCTTGGCAACCGTGCAAATGGCGAAGCGGCCAAGATGAGAGTTCATGATAAGTGGTTGCGCATCAGTATCGCTGATGACGCCGATGCCCGATGTTGCCCCCTCAAACTTATCGAGAGTAGGTTCAAACTTAGTTCGGAAGTACGAACTTTCTAGGTTGTGGATAGAGCGCACGAAGCCCTTCTCCTCGCAGTAGGTTGCCAAACCGCCTCGGCGAGTGCCGAGATGTGAGTTGTAGTCGGTGCCGTAGAAAAGGTCTGCGACACAGCTTTTCTTGGAAATAGTTCCGAAAATGCCTCCCATAAGAGTGTTAATTGTATGTTATTGTTTTGAAATATGGGTGCAAAGATAATAAAAAGATGGAAAACATGCAAGATATTTTCCATCTTTTTCTCGTGTTTACAAAGCGTATTGCAATCCGATGCTCACATCGAAAGTCTTCGACTGCACATTGTCATGATACTTATAATAGGTGTCACGCCAATAGTTGGACACGTTCAGGTCGAGGTTGAGATGCGAGGCAAGCGCCATCACGAAACGGGCGTTCAGTACCAGCAACGAGGCATTTCCCTTGTCGCCTTGTGCGTTGAGATAGAGCGGATCGGTTGTTTCCAAGTCCTTGCCTTCGTATCCCTTCCAAGTGAAGATGCGATAATAGTCGGCACCGATGCTGAAGCTGCCTATCTTGCCAAACTCCATCACGCTGCTGGCCTTCACACTATAACCACTACCCATGTTGTAGTCACGGTCTATCACGTGATAATAATCACTCAAACTACCGCCCAACAAGATGCCATCTAGGAAGATGCGCTGCTCCAACTTGGTAAGATTGCCAATCTTCGGGAAACGATAGATGAAACCAGGGCCAAAGGATGCTGCCTCCGAGATGCGATAAGGCACCAAGCTAGTTCCATCCTTCACGGGTTGGGAGTCATAATAGTTGAAGTGTTGGAAGATACCAAACTCTGCTTCCATATTCTTGGAAATGGTCACAGGCACACTCCAAAGCCTACCAAGCAAGTGGACACCCGTGATGAGCGGTTGGTTACTGCTCAATCCGAAAGTGACATCGGCAGTAAAGTAGTCGTAAGGTTTAGTAGTTTCCTCATTGAACAAATCGCCATATATCACGTTGAAGCGCACGTATGGATTGCCCTCTCCCCTAAAGAAGCTGTTGTTGTCTGCAAGATAGCGATAGCCTGCTGATGCGGCAAAAGAGATAGGGATACGATTGTAGTCGTGATACTTATAGTACTTGCCTCTCACTCGCCATGCGTCACCACTCAAGATACGGTTCAGCCCCTTGATAGGACAAATCAAGGTGCCCAAGAACTCTCGCAAGAAACGAGGGAAACCTCTCAGATGGTCGTCATACACCAAATCACTGATACGATAAGTTACCTCGCCGATGCACACACCGCCAAATGTGGTGGCCATCAAATCGTTGATGGCAGGTGGCTCTATCTCGCAAGTAGTCTCCCACATCAAACTTCCACAGAAACTGTAAGGTACCGACTCCCAGAAGTTCATGCCATTGGAACGTGCCGCATTGAAGTAGAGACCACCATGATAAGGATGAGCAAAGAGGTTGGTGGAGAACTGGTCGTTGTCCCACACGAAGCCCGTCTCTATATTATGCTTGATGCTATGGAAGGAAATCTTGGCGAAATCCTCACTCATCACAAACTGATCGAAACACTGCACGCCCACGTTGATGGCGAAAGCCTCCAAAGCAGCCTTCCATGGATGCTTCTTCTGTCGCTCAGGGTCATCATAGGCAAAGATGGTGCCATCCTTCCAAGCCTCCATGTCGTATTCCTTATTCTTTGGAACAGAAGGAACATGCTGGTAACTACGGTCGAAGCGGAAAGCCAATCCTGCCTCAAAGATGGCACGCTGACGATAACGGCGAGAGTGATTGTAATAACGGGTATCGCCATAACCCACCGAAGCAAAGGCGCTCAAGTGTTTGCCCAACTGATAGTCGGCGTTTACACGAGCCTGCACTGAATAGAGACGCTCTGGTCGGTCGTTGGAATTTTCCTCAAACGACTCCACGTGAAAATAACCCAGGTCACCGCTCAACGAGAATCGAGGTGAGAGTTGAAAGTATTGTCCGATACGATAAAAGAGAGCTCCCGAGAATCGCTCGTCCAACCCAAAGTAATGGGTACCTACACCTATTATATTATAGGTGCTACGGTTTCGAAAGCGCACAGCTACGTTCATTTTGTTGGCTGAACCTCCAAAAGCCATCAAATCGATGCGAGTCTTGGGATTCACATTCACGAGACCAATCTTGTGGGCCACGGTATCGCGACTATAGTTGATGATGCCAAACTGCACACCACGAGGATGGCTCACGCAGACATTCACCAGTCCAAACTGCGAGCCGCTCAAGGTATCGGCATAGTTATAGCCACCCAGCTGCACACCTCTCATATTCGAGGAACAGACATTGGAGGCAGCCACCTGGATGCCTCGTTTCATACCCATCGAGACATTCGACAGTCCTGTGAGCTGAATGCCACGAAAAGGGGTTGCCGACATATTGCTAAAGAGCGAGAGTTGCAAGCCATTGCCCTTGGTCAGCACATTGGTGACACCCGAAATCTGCACACCACGCATATCCTTGCCCCCGGCATTCATCACGCCTGCGATGTTGACACCACGCATCTGATTGCGTACGACACTTGAGAAAGCACCTATCTGCACGCCACGCAAAGTATCGACTGCACCGAAGAGAGCAAGGTTGCCACTGCTATAAAGTGTAGAGTCTGCAGTATGGTGATTGACGCCTACGCCTATGTTCACCGCCTTATGTTGCGCCTGTCCCATCACGGAAGCATGGCACATTCCCAGTTCCAACAACAAGCAGGCGATGGTCTTCATATTACTCATATCCAATCAGTTAAGTTAATACTCCTATTCCTCTAAAGAGAGAACTTTATGAATTTGGCTGCAAAGATACACAAAAAACAGCAGAAAACTCAACTATTGTCTAAGTTTTTCTTGAAATCCGTGAATTATGTAAAAGGAATGGCAACAGTTCACACGGATAAAGATAAAAAAAGAGTGCCCCAGCATTCTCAGCCGAAGCACTCCATCTTATTTCTTAAATATCTTGAAAGCAATCTCTAATCAATTAGTTCAAGCCCAAGCTCTTCTTGATGGCCTCGATCTTCTCCTCAGCCGCCTTAGTGCAACGATTGTAGCAGCCAGCGCATTTGAATGAAGGATCCTTCACCTCGATATAGAACTTAA
>ERZ808240.2791-NODE-2791-length-18253-cov-33.362128_pt1 | contig 18253 bp, 34 predicted proteins | sample MGYA00521084_ERZ808240 | MGnify/ENA primary metagenome ERZ808240 (study PRJEB31516, sample SAMN03275571) | gut metagenome | biome: mammalia-associated habitat; material: feces | host: Papio cynocephalus | place: Kenya | collected 2012-08-06 ... | reverse complement strand
ATATGTAAATCAGGACAGTGATTACCAGGCGCGGTTACAGAGAATAAGAGATATGCTGAAATAATGAGAAGCGGAGAGTGAAAGGCTCTCCGCTTTTTCTATGAAAATACAAAGTTGCAACAGTAAAATTTCGTGTTGCATTTCGTGTTGCATAGCAAGGAAAAATGGCTTCTTTTTAGGACATTTTGTTACCAAGTACGAAATAGCAAAAACACTGTAAATCCAGTAATAATCAGCATTTGCACTATTTTCAACGTTTGTGAAAAAATGGCATTACGGGTTCGACTCCCGTCTACTCCACTCTAAAAGTGCCGTATTTACGGCACTTTTTATTTTTCGTGTTGCATTTCGTGTTGCATCCATTCGGAAAACTCCGCTTTTGAATCTGGTAAATCTTCTTTTTCATAGAGAGTGAGCCATGCTTCGTACTTCCTTTTTATGGCGGATTCCTCCTCCCCAAACAGAGCATCATAGAAGTAATTATCAATTTTTTTATCTACATCCCGTCTGGCAGAATCGAAGGTTTGCATGTACCTGCTTTTCATGGTCTTATCTGTTTTCCAACCACCACGATCTTGAGCATACTTGTCGGGGACATTCAGCAATGCCATTACAGAGGCGCTAACGTGCCTCAGATCGTGAAAAGACATGTGGGGTATACCATTCTTAGCAAGGAGCCTTGAAAACTTGTTAGAGACGGCTTTACCGCTTTGTGGGACCAACCTGTCACCATCTACCTTTTGGATTAGATCATAAATATAATCTGGGATTTCCAACATGCGGTTTCTTTTTGGATTTTTTGCAACACTCTTATCAATGTCCTGACCGTTGACATGAATAGTAACCTGATCGATGTATAAATAATGACCCTTAATGGATTTTGATTTCGTAAGCCCCTTGATTTCGGACATGGAAAAACTTAACCACATGGCCAAAAGTACAGGTAATTCTATGTCGGTTCCTTTTACGACTTTGAATATTACGTCAGGCGTGGATAATTCATGCACGGTAGGATTGTCCTGTGGCAATTTCACGGAATATGCAAAAGGGTAATATTCATTTATGATGGTTGCTATGAGTCCCCATTCATTTTTAACTGTTTTAGCAGATATAGGCTCTCCTTTGCTCCGAGTAGATTGAGACGGACGTTTACATTCTTCATTGATTGCTTCTTGTAGTATTTTTTTGTTCAACGAAGATAATTTGGACGAAATTATATTTTGAAATCCATATTTTTGTATTGTTCTGTATCCTGCTACAGTTGATTCTGATAACTGTGGATAAGTACTGATGTATTTATCTATTGCTTCTGAAATGGTCAGAGAACTGTTGTTGCTCCGAAGCTGTGCTTTAAGAGCTGCGTATTCAGCAGCATCTCGCTCACACATTCTTTTCCCGGCAGGAGATGGGTCATCATTTGTGATTGATTTATACTTTCTTTGTCCGCTTGCATCTGTATAATCATAGACGAGACATCTCCAGGACCCAGAAGGTAATTTTTTTGCAGTTGCCATAGTATCATCCTCCTAAAAATGGGTATGAAAATACCCGGTGACTTGATTTTTACGTCCCGGGATGATACTATTGGATTGAACGTATAGTAGTATCCTTCGGGACTATTATCATCTCAGCTCCGGTGTTGGCGCACTGGGGCTGATTTTTTATAATTGCTTTATCAAAGTGAAAGTGTAATATGTCACTATCACAGAATTAGATATGCCTGACAAAAACGTGGAAACTGGGAAATAAAGCGGTGCATTGAAAAACCACAGCAGGACTGTTACTAAAAATAAAATAATTCCAGCTATCACATTCCTCATATAAATATCATAATGGAGAGAATTCTTAAGCCTTGCAAAACGTTCAGGATCCTTGGATGGTATTGCTAGAAAAATTGTAATAACTGTTATTAAAACACCCACCATGCTTGCTGATATAGATACTATAGTTTCCATTTTAGCTTCATCAATTGATATTATTTTATTGTTGTATAGAAGAAAAAAGGTGACGAATACTAACAAAGGGAAAATAATGAAAGAATAATACTTAATTCTGCTGGTTATTTTTTTCATGGTTCATACCTCCCTTTTTATTTTATCACATTATAAATCATTTAGGGCGTCTTTAAGCTTTTCTTTTATATAATCTGTGTTTGTAGCATAATTGTCTGTTAAACTAAGTGGTGTATTTCTTGTAAAATAAGATTCCATAAAATTAATTGTTTCCTTTAGCCCATATTCATTTGCACCGGACATGGTCATACTGCGAATAGTATCTCTATTTTTGTCAAAATAATCAACGAATTTATCTATGACAGAATCTTCGTTTCCTGAAGATAGTTTGATCTTGATTGAAAAAGTGTCAAATTCAAAAGTTCCACCCAGTGTTTCTGTTAATTGTCGAATATTATCTTTCGATTCATTTTTCAAATATGAAATAGATAATGTTATTGACTTGTTAAGCTTTTTTACTGCTTGCTTTAAGTCACGAATGAGGATAGGACTGATATAAAAATTAAGTGTATTCTGAGATTTCTGCACAATATATTCCGTTAGCAATATATGAACATTAGCGATACTCTTTTGCAGAATAGCAGCCATTTTATCTTTGGAACAGTCTATATAGAAATAAGTGTATACTTCCAATTGCTTTTTGGGGTCGATAGAAGAATACGGTGTTGTACTGTTGTGCTCCTTGTCCCTGGTTTGATAAAAATTTGCAGGTGTAATATCGTTACGTTTGGCACATGTTCCAAAAATATATGTTTCACCAATATCCAGTATATCAATAGTATATTCTTGTTTGTCGTACATAAATGAATAAGAAGCTGCCTCTGGAAACACAGATTTTAATAAATCAATACTTGTCTTCTTATTACCAATGCCAGCGTTTCCGATAGACGGTTGCGGCAGACAATTATAAAATTTTATTATTTTGTGCTTCGATTCCATAGAATTCCCCTTTTCCAAACGTCAGTTCGCTACATGACGTTTTTTTTAATTGAGTACTACTTGTCTCTACTAATTTTATATCCAGTTAAAGAGAATAGTCCAAATGCAACGATTACTGACAAAATAACAGAACTCCATGCAGCATTTGCAAATCCCCAAGATACAATTCCATAGGTATAAGCAGCAGATATAATGTGGCTTATATTTGTAAAGAACAAGATTGCAATCATAATTATCGTTGGCACGATGTATAACAAAGTTTTTTGAAATATAAGACCCATGAGTAGCACAATTATTATGCCGGATATTATAGGGCAAAAGGAATATAAAATTCCTTCAATTACTGAATTTGTAAAAAATATTTTTAATATTGGCAATGCATTTACAATATAAGCAAGCATAATACCTAAGAAATAAACCACCCATACAACGACTTCATAAACGATACAATATACAACTAATTGCAATATGCCAAGTCCTATTTTTTTAATGTTCATAGTCTGTCCCCTCCTTTTATACAAAACATAGTTCTTTTGAAATTTCTAAATTATGTGCATCCCATTCAATTTGGTTAGCATCTGATTTTTCAAAATCATGTTTCTTTATATGTTCCAGTGCATGAGCATAAGCGGCGATTTGTCGTTCCCGGTTCAGTCTGGAATTAATAAAGATGCTGTAAGTACCATCTGGATTCTCTACGACCTGTTCCGGAATCATGACATCCATGTCTATCAATATAGTATTTACGTCCAATTTCATCACCCTTTACCAATGTAACTCAGGCAGAGTACCATAAACTGTACTCTATGTATCAGATTCGGTTTTCTGTAAGTTCTTCATAAATTCAATGTGTGCTTTTAATCTCTCCGGAGACATTTTTCTGCTCATGTCGAACAATGATTTCAGATCAGGATTCTCAAATATTTCCTGGGCGATTTCTTTCGTCTCCTCATTAAGATAATATTCTTCTCCACCTTCCTTTTCTTTGCCGGTAAGCAAGTATTCTACAGATACGTTAAAATAATCAGCTAATTTTTTTAATCGTTCAGGAGTAGGGCTGCTGTTTTTCCATTTGCTAATAGATCCATTTGAGAAGCCCAACTCTTTCTCTAAATTACCTTGTGAAATATTTCTTTGTTTCCGTAGTGTTTCAATCCTTTCGTAAAATGTCATATTGATCCTTTCTGTTTACCGAAAATATTCTGTAAAAACCGCTTGACAAACAGAAAGTACTCTGTATAATAAAGGTATAAGCACAGAAAACTTTCGGTAAAGATTCTATTTTGTCTGGTAAACATATAATAGAATACTTTCAGTAAAATGTCAACAAAAACAGAATGTTTTCTTGCTTATGAATCTCCTATAGCAAAAGCCCTTGAGGGTGCAACTCAAGGGCTCGACCTAATAAGAACCTATAATGCAAAGGATTGTTAGACGCGCACCATTTAATCATCTAACTCCAAAGCATTCCACTTTTTTAGATGATAGGTACATCTTCTTAAATGCCTTGAAAGTGGACAAAGGTACAGGTCGTGGTGGGTATTTTTACGCTTTTACCGTGCGCAGACTGTTCAAAGGTCTGTATGGCAACCACAAGCAAGTACGAAGTTTGTTTGCGCTGTTTACTCAGCGGGCGTCACTACCAATGTAAGGCACAAGGCGTGGTATTATTCGAAGCTTAAACTGGATGTTAAACTTTTTCATGCAACCACCTCCTTTACTATTAGATACCCACCATTATATAGGAGTAACTGAAAATATTCAAGGATAAGGAGGTGTGAAATGCCTGATATTTACAGAAATGTGGTAGAGATTGCAAATAAGAAGAAAATGACCATTTCAAAGCTGGAAGATCTGGCAGAGATTTCCCCCGGGACAATCTCTAAATGGAAAAAATGCAATCCCAGAATAGATACGCTGAAAGCAGTGGCGGATGTTCTGAAAGTTAAGGTTGATAAGCTGCTGGAATAGGAGGGATGGAGAGTGCCTTGCAACAGCCCTACACCAGATTTTTAAGAAAGGAGAAAACGGATGCCAAAGGTATCATACATGAGATCAGAAGAAAACCGTAAGCGGTTGTCGGCGAGATCATCCGCTGGGATACAGCGGTATATGGCTCTGCGGAGCATGACAGATGATCGGCTGGCGGACAAGCAGAATGTCACTGTGAAAACGATTCAGAATCACCTGAGAGATCCCGGCAACATGAAGCTGAGAGATATTTGGGAACTGGCAGCTATATTGGATGCCCCGGTGGGAGAACTGGCAGGCGGTGAACTTCCGGAAGAAATCATTGGAAAGCTTCTGAGAGAGAAGTTGTTGTAACTGTAAATAATCCGTGCCCTGTACGTGGTGTAAACCACCACCCCCTTTACTATGAGTGGTGTCCAGTCGCACCCTGGGCATCACGTAGAGGGTACGGACAAGCATTGGAAGTTAGAAATGATTGAACTGAATTTATCACAGGAAGAATGGATAAAGTTCATAGCACTGGCAAAAAAGGAAATGACGGAGCGAGGTTTGTCCGTCAATGATCTGGCTGACGGAATCGGGAGACCGAGAGGGAGCGTAAGAAACTTTTTTGCTAAGAACAGCAATCACAGCAGATTCTTGGCCGCAGAGATCGCGGAGTATCTGGGAATGAAGAGAGGAGGTAGAAAGTGAGAAAGGTATTCAATGCATCAAATGTTTTAGGAACCATAGCATTTTTGATGCTTCTGATTCTTCCGGCAGGACTGGTAGAAGCAGAGATGTACATATCCGCCATTGTATGTGCGGTAGTAGGATGCGCCTGTGCGTATCTGTCCATGAAAGAAGATGGACAAATAAAATAGGATCCCGCACCGACCAAAGCAAGGGATCCTAAAAACAACACTGTTAATGCTATTTATGTGTCTATTATACGGCAAGGAAAGGATAATTGCAATGAAAAAAACAACACTGATTTATGAAAGCCCTAATAAGAATCACGAGGGTACTATCAAAATGGAAGGACATTTAATGGATCTTATAATCGGAGCAGGAGAAATATTAAGGGGCGTATCTAAGATGGCAGCTGAAGCATTGGATGAGGAACCGGCTGATATGGCAATTAGAATTGCTGGTGCCACAATTGATATGCTTATGGATGAGAAGAAGGGAGAAGCCAATGAGTAAATTAACGAATGACGACAAGAACAAAGTTAGGAATTTCATGACGGCATCATTACCGGACTTGGAAAGTATCTGCAAACACATCACTCAGTGTGGGCTGGCTCCTGATAAGATCGTGAGCATTGCCATGACAGGAGATGGGTATATCAGCATTGATTTCCACGAATTTAGCGGTGCCAGTGTGTATAGAGGAGATATCTGCGGGCCCGTAAAGCTGAAATTTGAGGAAACAGAAACACTGGAAGCCCAGAGATAAGGGAGCGGAGAATGTATCAGTATAGATGTTATGCCTGCGGCGGGATGTGTGATGCCGGGGAACTGGAGAACGGTGTCTGCTATGACTGCCGCCAGGAAGATATCCGGCGGATGGAAGCCCGGAGCTTGCAGAAAAGGAAGGAGCTTAATCGGCTGCTCAAAGCAAAGTATGCGGAGCAGGCTGACGGGCAGATGGTGATAGTACATGGGTGATGTGATGGAACAGGAACTGGTGGAGCTTGGTCTCCACAGGGAGGAGCTTTATAAGAGACAGCGCAAAGCGTATGAAAGCGAGGAACAGAATGAAAGAGAAAATCGAGCAGTTGTTACTGAGTACAGAACGGCATGGGATATGTGATCTGATTGCACACATGAAAATGGAAGGCTTTTTCGAGGCTCCCTGCAGTGGAGCGAAGCATCTGAGTAAGGTTGGTGGACTGGCAGAACACAGTCTGAATGTGTATGAGATCATGAAGAGACTGAATAAGACTCTGGATACCAGATATACGGATGACACCATTATCTTATGTGCTATCCTGCATGATCTCGGAAAGATGGGAGATCACGGAAAGCCTAACTACGTGCCGTATATCCTTAAGAGTGGAAAGCAGTCGGATGCTACTCCTTATAAAACAAATCCTGATCTGCCGTACGTGGATCATGAAATCCGTTCGGTGACTATTGCGAGAATGTATATTCCTCTTACGGAAGAGGAAGAACAGGCTATTCTGTGGCACAACGGATTGTACGGCATTTTTAAGTATGAAATCTCCGGCAAGGAGACACCGCTGTATCTGCTGTTACACATGGCTGACATGTGGGCCAGCAGGGTAGTAGAGAAGGAGGACAGCACGGATGAAACAGTTTAGGACATTGACAGCCGGTGACATTGAATGCCGTGTTTCTACGGTATCTGATAAAGGATGCAGCCTGTTACTTTATAAGGATGCCCGGTGCGATATGAAAATCTTGGACGAGACCGTGGGCCCGGAGAACTGGCAGAGATCACATGAGCTGATCAATGGAAATCTATTTTGCAACGTGTCCATTTGGGATGATGAAAAAGAAAAATGGATTACTAAGCAGGATGTCGGTACGGAATCTTACACCGAGAAAGAGAAGGGACAGGCTTCGGATGCATTTAAGCGAGCCTGCTTCAACTGGGGGATTGGCAGAGAGCTTTACACAGCACCGTTCATCTGGATTAAGTCAGGAGACGTCACATTGACTCAGAAAAACGGCAAATCCACCACATACGATAAATTCAGCGTTGAGCAGATTATCGTTGAAAATGGGGAAATTAAAGCGTTGTCCATCCGTAATGATTCATTGCATAAGAGGGTATTCCTCTTTGACATCAGAGATAAGGGAAAGGATAAGAAGTAATGGAATTTACCGGAAAAGTGGCTGGAATCACAATGGATTTCATGACAGGCAAATATAACATATCGTTTCAGGCTGATTCAGCTGATGCCGTGACCAGCCAGTTTGACGGTATCAAGGATGCGGAAAAGCTGACCATTACCGCGGTTAAATTCCGACAGAAGCGATCCTTGGATGCGAATGCATATTACTGGCAGCTGATCACGAAACTGGCAGAAGCAATGCACGTGTCCAAAGGGCGTATGCACAACATGATCCTGCGGAAATACGGACAGCGGGAATACATTGAAGGAAAGCTAGTCACCCTAACACTCCCCGACACGGACAAAGCAGAGAACACAGCATTGGAATCTGAGACCTATCATATCGGTCCGACATCCCAAGTGCGTGAGGGCAAGGACGGAACCATGTACCGCACATATGTCATGTACCGAGGATCCCATGATTATGATACCAGAGAAATGAGCGAGCTTATCAATGGACTGGTCTCTGAGTGCAAGGAATCTGGTATTGAAACCCTTACACCTGCAGAACTGGCAGAAATGATGAAAGCGTGGAAGCCATGAAAAAGTGTTGGAGCGTTTTGACGGACGATATGGCATCCTGTTATATCACTCATTTGGGAGTAGTCCATATCCATCATGTGTTCAACGGAAGCCGCAAGGCCGCCAGTGAGGAAAGAGGATTCCTGGTACCGTTGCATCCGACCTTGCATACATACGGGCCGGACAGCGTGCATATGAAACCAAATCAGGGACTTGATCTGCGGTTGAAGCAGGAATGTCAGAGGTACTACGAGGAGCATTACGGAACCCGAGAGGAATTTATAAAAGAGTTTGGAAGGTCTTACCTATAAGGTTGCAACACCTGCCCTGCGGGGCGAAAGAAACCGTTCATGTAGTGGTGTCTCACAAACAGCCATTATTAGTGTCAGGGCGGACGGTGATCCGCCCGGGAGGTGGTCTATATACTGATTGAGAATTACATACCTTTTGGCTATGCGAACCGGATATCACGACAGAAGCTGGTATCAGATACAAACATGAGTGATCGGAAAATCCGTCAGGAATTGGAAGATGCGCTACTGATCAGAGGGACATTGGTTATCAATATTGACAATGGATATTTCCAGCCGGATGGCAGCTTGGAAGACCGGCAGAGGGCAAAGGAATATCTGTTCCGGGAGCTGGCAAGGACGAGCAGTTGCAATAAGCGTTGCAAGGCTATACGGAAGTGCCTGACACCAAAGACAGAGGATACCGGGCAGATGTCCTTAAAAGAATTTGGAATAGGGTAGAAAGAAGGTGAAATGATTGGCTGGCAGACAAAACAAAGTAGGACTTGACTACTTTGAATTGGATTGCCACATGGATGAAAAGGTTAGATTGGTACAGGCAGAATATGGACTGAAAGGCTTTGCAGTATTCGTCAAACTCCTCCAGGAGATCTACGGGGGATATGGTTATTACTGTGAATGGACTCAAGACCGGGAGCTTTTATTTGCGTCAGAAAATGGTTTAAGTAACGGCTCTTTACAATTACTTAAGGATATCGTGTCTGCCTGTATCCGAAGGAACATTTTTTCAGAGAGACTTTTTACAGAGTACGGTATTCTTACGTCCTCCGGGGTGCAGAAGCAATACCTGAAAGCTACAGTCAAGCGTGAAGTCGTAGATCTGAAAAAAGAGTACCTTTTAATTTCTATACCCGAAAATACTAAAAATGTGGTAATAAATTCAATTTCTTCCGGAAGAAATGCAATTTCTGACACCGGAAATGCACAGAGTAGAGAAGAGAAGAGTAAAGAAGATATAAAAGAATATGCTGGCGCACATAAAAAACATTTTGTGCCTCCTACGGTTGAAGAAGTGAAGGCTTATTGCCTGGAACGAAAAAACAAAGTGGATCCACAGAAATTTGTTGACTTTTATGCATGTAAAGGTTGGATGGTTGGGAAAAACCACATGAAGGACTGGAAAGCAGCGGTAAGGACCTGGGAGAAATCCAGTAGGCAGAGCAGAGAGGCACCAGCGCAGAAGAAGTACGATGCCAACAAAGGGATGATGACATCGAATTACGGAGACATGTCAGAGTTTGAAAAAGCCATGTTGGCAAACTGAAAGGAGAACGATGAGTAATCAAAATTACCGAAAAGCAATGGCCATTGAAACCAAGAACAAGAAGCGGATACTGGAGATCAATCCCCACGTTGATGATGGCAGCGGTATATATTTCCTGACACGGATGGACGAGGACGGGATCCGGTATGCGTATATAGGGCAGGCTAAACACCTGCTGACGAGACTGGCACAGCATCTCTCCGGATACCAGCATATAGATCTGTCCATTAAAAAACATGGTCTGTATAACTCGGATAACATTCACGGATGGCGAATCGGTTTTATGCATTTCCCGGTTGAACGACTGGACGAGATGGAGCAGAAATTCATCCGGCAGTATGCACAGGCTGGGTACCAGCTTCGGAACAAAACAGCCGGCGGGCAGGGTGAGGGAAAGAAACAGATTGACGAGTACCGCCCCGCTAAAGGCTATAGGGACGGCATAGAGCAGGGAAAAAGGATGTTGGCGAGGGAATTACTGTCTATCGCAGAAAAGCACCTTAAAATCGAACTGAGAGAGGATAAGAGGGGGAATAAGATCTCCCAGAAGCAATACGAGAAGTTCATGGCACTGATCCATACGGAGGGTGATGATGAAAGCATACATGATAGTGACTAATGATGAACTGGAGCTTCCGGTGGCAATGGATATTTTTGGGGCGAAAGCGGCTGCTGATTATCTTGGCATCCCAGAACAAACACTGCGGACTTGCTTGCATAGAGGGGCATGGTGCCGGAAAACACATAAGTATAAAGCTGTGGTGGATGAAGATGCCACGCTAAGGCTCCGGGCACAGCATAAGGCAGAGATGGATGCACATTGGAAATATAAGCGGGCATTTGATCCTGCATACCGTGAGAGAAGGCATAAATACGACAGAGAAAGGTGGAAGCAGAAACGTGAGCAGAGGATTTCACAGTGACGATGAATTGCGGGAGATGGAAGAACATCCGGGAGAGATGTCAAAGCATATCGGACGGAAGAAACCGTATGACTGTAGTTACCCTGTGATGTCGGAGAAACCGAGGATCCCGGAAAGGAGCAACAAAGATGGCAAGATATATTGATGCAGACGAACTGAAAAGACATATCCAATGGGATTTGCTACATTATGGGTCAAACTGGACTATTGATGATTGCAAAGCCATCGACAAAGTGATTGATGCAGAGCAGGAGATTAAGGTATTTGACCGTGATAATGGTGCAGAGCCTATCCTTGAAACGACAACAAGCATACATCACAATTTGCGTTCTTCGGGGAACGGTGAGTTTGTAAGCAAAACTTTTACAGAATGGCGTTGCCCTCAATGCGGATACTTCGTTGGAGAATTGTATAGCGGCTTCGGAAAGTGGCATATACAGGGCGAAACGTCATTTTGTGCGAAATGCGGACAGCGGATCGACTGGACAAAGCCGAAAGCAGAAGAAAAGCGCAGATATGAGGAAGAACGTAAGCGTGATCGTGAAGAATGGGAAAAGAAGAACAGTTGTCGATTGGACAACATGAATGAGCGCAGAAGAATCAAATATGGAATGATGGAAAGGAGTAAGAATGGAACGATTGACAACCAGAAATAGTGCGGGTATGGCGGTGTACAAGCATCCCTTTGAATGTGAAAGATGCGGAGAAATAATTTACAGATTGCCTGATTACGGCAGCGGAAGTCCCACGGATAAGTTGGCAGCCTATGAGGATGCCGAGGAACAGGGATTGCTTCTGCGGTTGCCGTGCAAGGTGGGAAGTAATATTTACCGTATAACCGATGATGGAGTAGATGTCGCAGTATGCAGAGAAATGACTGTTGCTGACAAAGAAATGTATATTGAATCAGTTACACTTTGCGATTGGATATCTTTCGATGAAATCGGCAAGACGGTATTTCTGACAGAAGCAGAAGCCGAAGCCAAGCTGGCAGAAATGAGAGGTGCGGAATGAAGAATAATATCCATAAAAAATTAGTTTTTCAAGATAATTTTATTAAACGTTGGTGTTGCTCTTCCGGTAACCATCCGAGCGGTTGGTCATGGTGGAAACATCATAACAGGAAGCAGGTTCGCAAAATGTTGAAGGAAAGGAGTTTTGAGGAATGAAGAGAGAAGAAGCTATCAAATTATTAAATGACATCCATAGTCAGTGTTGCGATACAGCTAACATCCTATGCACACCGGATGCGGATAAAAGATGCGAAGCATTACAGATGGCAATCACCGCTTTGCAGAATCAGCCGGTGTGGATCCCGGTAAGCGAGCGACTGCCGAATAAAAGAGAAGATGTATTAATATGCTTCGATGATAAAAGTGATTGCGTGATGGCTTGGTACGCTCCAAGTGCCGGAGTATGGAGAAATTCATCAACTGGTTATGATTGTGAAAAAACACCGCTCGCCTGGATGCCCCTGCCGGAGCCGTACCGGGAAAGCGAGGTAGAAGATGGCAAAGTGTAAGAACTGCAAATATCTGCATACTATGTACGACCGCAGAGATGAATCTTTTAAGTGGTGTGCACAGACAAATGACTGTCCCCATGAAGACATAGAAAGATGCTGTAAGTATTACAGACCCATGACCAACGCAGACCGGATCCGTAGCATGACGGATCAAGAACTGGCAATCCATATGGGATGTCCAAATGACACGGGTTTAGCTGAAATAGAATGTGATAAAAGTGACAGTTGTAATTGCTATGAGTGCTTATTAGATTGGCTCTGGGCAGAAAGAAGAGGTATAAGAGGTGAAAGTACTGATTGATATTCCCGAGGCATTTGAAGTGGACTATAACTCAGACCGATTTGCAGATTTCTTCCAGCGATGTCTTGCGGATATGGGTACCTGCTGTGGAAACTTTGAGTTGGAAATCGCAGTGATGATGATAAGGGCATTTGCAGAGAGCAGACCTTACGACCCGGACAAGATCGTGGAACAGCTGTGGGATGCATCATTCGAGCGATTCGGCTGCGACGGTGGAATGGGCGGTGAGTTGGTCGTTAATATGGATGATGCAATCGAGATCGTAAAGGCAGGTGGAGCAGATGCAGAACATTGATTACACCGCCCTGTACGAGCAGAACGGGGACTTTAAGCGTTACGTTGACCGATACTGCACAAAGCACCGTATCAGCGTAGCAGAAGCCTTACAGCACTATCTGGTGCAGATGGCAGGCAGGATGTACAAGGAGCAGGCAGAAACGATTATAAAATAGGAGAAAGGATAACAGAATGAATAATAATGTATGTTGCGAAAAAGCAGTTGGAAATGTTGAAGAAGTGAAGTGTGTTGCTGACTATGAGAAAAATATCAGGGAGAACTTGATTGAAACCAGAGCCGTATTATCATCTATTTATTGCACCATTACGGCAGAAAACAATAGTGGAAACGATACTGGTTCACCGAATAGCCTTATGGATAACGTAATCGCAAACAAGGAACTGGCAATTCAGATTCATTCTATTGCCAATGACATCAACAGAGTACTGTTTAATCAATAATACAGAGAAAGGAGCCGAGACTCTGGCCAGAGTGAAGCATATGCGGTCTCTTTTTGAAAAATGACCTACAGAGAGTTTTTAGAATCAAAAATAGAACTGGCGCAGGACAGTGGATTTGTTGTGGATCCTGTGAAAATCAACAAAGCGTTGAAGCCGCACCAGCGGGACGCGGTGGTGTGGGCGCTGAAAGGCGGCAGACGGGCATTATTTGAATCTTTTGGTTTAGGAAAGACCATACAGGAGATTGAATTTTGCCATCAGGCAGCAGATTACTGCGGAGGAAGAGCACTGATTGTACTGCCGCTGGGAGTAAAGCAGGAGTTTACCCGGGATGCCGTGGAGATCCTTGGCTATGGGAAGCCGGAGTACTGCCGGACGATGGAAGAAGTGGAGCAGAGCACCAGTCAGATCGTGCTGACGAATTATGAACGTGTCCGGGATGGGGACATCCGGCCGGAATACTTCGCAGCAACGTCACTTGATGAAGCCAGTGTTTTACGAAGCTTCGGAAGCAAAACATATCAGACATTTTTGGACAAATTTAAAAATGTGCCCTATAAGCTGGTAGCTACGGCTACACCGTCACCGAACAAATACAAGGAACTGATTCACTACGCCGGATATCTGGAAGTGATGGACACCGGACAGGCCCTTACAAGATTCTTCCAGCGAGACAGCACAAAGGCAAATAACCTGAATTTATATCCGAACATGGAAGATGAGTTCTGGATGTGGGTAAGTAGCTGGGCACTGTTTATCACGAAACCTTCAGACCTCAATCCGAGCTATTCTGATGAGGGCTATGACCTGCCGGAACTGGATGTTCGATGGCATGAACTGCCGGTGCATTACGGGGATACGGCGGACAGAGATGGCCAGATGCAGTTATTTCAGGAAGCGGCGGAAGGATTGAAAGAAGCGGCTGCCGTAAAGCGGGAGAGCATCGGCGCAAGAGTGGCAAAGATGCAGGAGATCGTAAACGGATCACCGGAAGATCATTTTCTTCTGTGGCATGATCTCGAAAGTGAAAGATCGGCGATTATCAGGGCAATTCCCGGTGTTGTGGATATCTACGGCGCTATGGATTATGATCTGCGGGAACAGCGGGTCATTGATTTCTCGAATGGAAAAAGTCGACTGTTTGCCACGAAGAAATCCTTATCTGGATCCGGATGTAACTTTCAGAGATATTGTCACCGGGAGATCTTTCTGGGAATTGATTATGAATTTAATGATTTCATACAGGCCATTCACCGATGCTACAGATTCTTGCAGACGGAACCGGTAGTGATCGACATCATCTACATGGAGAATGAGCGGCAGATCCGGGAAGCACTGGAGGAAAAATGGAAGAACCATAATCACATGGTTGCAAAAATGATAGAGATCGTAAAAAAGTATGGCCTGAACTCTGCAAACAAAGCAGAGCGGCTGGAAAGGAAGATGGGTGTGGAAGGAAGCAGAGAAGAAAGAACGGTAAGGGGAAAACATTATGAAGCGGTATATGGCGACTGCGTGGAAGAGACCAGAGCAATGGAAAGCAACAGCGTTGATTTGATACATACATCGATCCCCTTCGGTAACCATTATGAGTACAGTGCCAACTATAATGACTTTGGACATAATCAGGATACAGAACGGTTCTTTGAACAGATGGATTTCTTGACGCCGGAACTGCTCCGGGTGCTCCGCCCCGGCAGGGTGGCAGCTATCCACGTAAAGGACCGCGTGCTGTTTGGAAATGAGACTGGTACAGGAATGCCTACTATCGAACCTTTTCATGCACAGTGTATCAGCCATTATATGAAGCATGGTTTCCAGTATTTCGGTATGATTACTGTTGTAACGGATGTGGTTCGTGAGAACAACCAGACATATCGCCTTGGATGGACGGAACAGTGCAAGGATGGTTCAAAGATGGGAGTAGGGTGTCCGGAATATATCCTGCTTTTCCGGAAGCTGCCGACAGACAGATCTACGGCGTATGCGGATGATCCGGTCAAGAAATCGAAAGAGGACTACACCCGCGCCCAGTGGCAGATCGACGCACACGGATATTGGAGATCATCGGGGGATCGGTTGATCAGCAAGGAAGAACTGGAGAGCATATCGGTAGATAACCTACAGGCGGTGTACCGGGAATATAGCCGGGAACATGTCTACAGCTACGAGGAACACGTAGAGCTAGCCAAAAAACTGGACGAAAACGGTAAACTCCCGGCTACCTTCATGGTGGTTGCACCGGGAAGTTGGAACCAGATGGAAGTATGGGATGATATCAACCGGATGCGCACCCTTAACACAACGCAGAGCCGCAGACGGGCACAGATGCACGTATGTCCGTTACAGCTGGATATCGTGGAGCGGATCATCAACAGATACAGCAACGAGGGTGACACGGTTTATGATCCGTTTGGCGGCCTGATGACAGTACCCATGACAGCTGTTAAGATGCACCGATACGGCAAAGGCTGTGAGCTGAATCCAGACTATTTCCGGGATGGTGTTGGATATTTGCAGACGGCGGAGAATGAGGTGGACGAGCCTACATTGTTTGATTTTATGCCGGAGGTGATGGCATGAAAGAATCGTGGAAAGATATACCTGGATATGATGGAAAATATCAGGCTGATATGGAAGGGAATATTCGTAGGGCATATCAATCAGGGAAGACAAGGCTCATGACTCCGTATCACAAGAAAATGTCAGGAAGCCAGCGTTTGGTAGTAAAAATGACACGGGACAAGAAAACAAAGGAAGAGATTCTGGTACAGATAATGGCAAAGACATTTCTGGGGAATCCTCTTCCTGGGCATGTCCCATACCATAAGAACGGTTGCCAGGAGGATAATTACATACAGAACATTGCATATATCAGCCGGAGAGATCTTGGAAACCTTACCGGGAGGAATGCCAAAAGACAACCTGTTGCCAAGATAGATGCGTCCGGGGAAATCGTAGAAGTATATTCATCCGCAAGGGAATGTGCCAGAAAAAATTATATGAGTTATCAGACGATCATAGACAGATGCAATGGAAAATGTAAGAGTGCGTATGCCCCCGATGGCTATGCGTATGCTTGGGATGACAAGGAAGTGAGCATGAGAAACGCTATAAGAAAAATAGAGCGTGAAAATGGGTATATGCCAAAGGCAAGAAATGTGGATTTTGAGTTTTAGGAGGATATATGGGAAAGAGACATTTAACACCGGCAGAGATTAAAGAGCAGTGCAAGCGGATCGCCAGGGAAAGCCGTATGGCGGACCGGACACCCTGGACAGCAATGGGAATCATCTGCAGCTACGTGATCATGCGCCGGGAGGGATTCAAGGGGCAGAGAATCAGCAGGCTGGCGAACAAGGTTAATGAAATGGAAGCGGACTGGTCCGCGGGCAAGATCGACCTGAAGGAGATTAGCCAGCGCCTGATGGATAAGGCTGGATGGTCCATTGAATATAAAGCTTACACCGAGGATGACATCACCGCCCGGAAGGGGTCCTATCAGTATTGGCTGGATAAGCAACAGATCGGACCGCAGAATACCATCAATGAGCAGGCTACAAGGTATATGCTGTTTTTCTTCACAGTTTTGATGGATGAGTACGGATTCGGCAAAGACCGGCTCACTCGCGTCGAAGAGTACATGAATGAGCTGTTGCTGTTATATCAGCAGGACAAGACTACTGTCCGGGAATGGTCCCATGCGTTACTCACGGAAGCAGGGGTAATCATGGAACCGCCGGTGGATCCGTTGACACAGACTGAAGGAAGCATTATGACGGGGTGATAATGATGGAATTTTATAAATTATTCCACTGGCGGAAAGACTGGCCAGAGATGCTGAGTATGGAGAAAGTGCTGATGAGCGGTGAACTACATGCTAGATGTGTTGAAAAAATGAGAAAAAACGACCAGCTTATAATTGGTGCATATATGATGAGCATATTATTAAGCAGGAACTGAAAACAGGAACTAAAAAGTGAAATAGTAACTCAAAATTTGAGTTAAGAAGTGAAAAATTTAATTAAAAATTTGAGTTTGCATTTGAGTTTCCACTCAATAACTCAAAAGCAATTTGCCAGCAAATTAAAATTTCCCGTAAACACGGGATATAAACCGAACTGCCGGGGAAAATTCGGTAGTTCGGCAAGTTAAAGAAAGCGAGGGAAGACATGAAATATTGCATTGAAACAACGGATAATGGTTGTATTGAAACCTTGGAAATATCTGACAAAGAGAAATTCACAAAAAGAACAATAAGGACAGATTATGGATGCAAATCTTTAGATCCGAACTTCTCAGATCAGATGGAGGAAGCTGGGTACTCTGATGAAATCGTGGAAAATGTGTTTGATTTTTATGATGGGTTTGGAAGTTCTGACTTCTTAGACCTGGTAGAAATGGTAAGTGAGTAACTTAGGATTTAGTGGAGGAGCGGAATATGGAAAAAATAAAAGTAAGTGAAATTGAAATAATTGTCACTGGAAAAAAAGAAAAACCTTATTTTGAAATAAAATATAGAGAAGTTGGAAAACGGCATTACAATATTGGTTTTAGCTCATACAACCTGGATTATGTTTTTGACTGGAAAGAAAAGTGTTTCGAGGTGATTAAGCCCAAAAAGAATATCTTTAGAAAAGTATTTAGAATTTAGAAAAGGAGTGAACATAGATGAGTAATAAACAAAATACTTGTTGCCATTGCAAACATTCAGAAGGAATAGAGGGAAGAAATACAATGATCGGTTGCAATATTGATAAAAAATTACACGATATGGATGATAAATGTAGGTGTTTTGAAGCGTGTTATAAGTTTGATTTGAAAACAGGATTACCAGTAAGAAGTAAATAACTAAACTGAAATTTAACCAAAAAATATTTATGTAAGAAAAATACAAAAAAGTT
>ERZ808240.2790-NODE-2790-length-18271-cov-4.866711_pt1 | contig 18271 bp, 19 predicted proteins | sample MGYA00521084_ERZ808240 | MGnify/ENA primary metagenome ERZ808240 (study PRJEB31516, sample SAMN03275571) | gut metagenome | biome: mammalia-associated habitat; material: feces | host: Papio cynocephalus | place: Kenya | collected 2012-08-06 ... | reverse complement strand
TGCACTGGCGTTTTGAATTTTCCCATGTGGGATATTTTTTTATTCGGTTTGTTTGTTTTTTTTTGTTGTGTTTCATGTTTGGTGTCCTTTCGTTGTGTTCTAGGTATATTGTATGTTTTCTGTTTCCGTTTGTCAATTTTTTTACGTCGGCGTGTCGTTTCTGTTTTGCGTTTCGGCGTGTCGTTTTTTTTGTTGTGTTATGATGGGATTGTTTTCAAGGAAAGGAAAAAATCATGATGAACGTTACTGCAAAAGTCACCGAGCTTAAGCACAATTGCTGTGATTTTAAAATCAGTCTTGAAGGTGGCGAATCTCGTAAGATTTATGAATGCGATGATGAAAATGATGCACTTCAAGCGTTCATGGAGCTGTTTATCGCTTTTGACTATGATTATCAGCTCAAACATGAATATTCCAATGGTGGATTAACTACTTGGGTTTTCAACGTGCAGATTGATGATGGTGATGATGAATGAGTGATAAATAAGCCCCCAATCGATTGGTTGGGGGGCTTTAGTGTATGTGAACGCATAACGAGAAAATCGTTTATGTTGCAATATTAAATATAGGCCACTTGACTTGTGTTTGTCAAGTGGCCTATTGTCGTGACAGCGCAACTAGGCGGTTTGCCTAGCACGGACTATTATACACGCTTGAGATACCATGTTTTTTTGGTGACTGGGCATAGGGCGAGGTAACGTGTTTTGCCGCTGTAGGCTTTGTAGCGTGCCCAGATGTAGCCGTCTGCGATGGTGCCGCCTGCCTGCAAGGTGACGGTTTGGCCTTTGGAATATTGTGCGAGTGCCTTGCCGCTGAGCGATGGCTTGTTCCTCACTTTCAGCGCGTCCACTGTGACCACGTATTTTCCTGCGATGATTGTCGGCGTGGTTGTGGTTGGCGTGGTTGTGGTGGTGGCAGGTTTGACGGTTGTCGTGGTGGTGGCGCCTGCGTATTTGTTCCACGCGTTGAGGTCGCCGTAGAATTTGTCTAGATCGAGCACCTCGCCATATCCGTTGAGATGTCCATTGCTGGAATATTGTCGAATGGCGCAAGTGTATGCGCCTTCGTTCCATGGCGTGGTTTGGTATCCTGTCGGATTATTGTTGGCGTATTGCGCTATCCAGAGTCCGCAATTCTGCCGATCTGCCACGGCTTTTACCTGCTGGTATCGGGAGGCTTGGACGTAGATGATTGGATTGATGCCGGTACGGTTTTTGATTCGGGCCACTACCGAGTCAAGATAGGACTCGTTGCCCCATTCGTTGTTTTGGTCGCTTTCCCAATCAAGACACAGAATGCCGTGGCCGACGTAGTTTTTGCAATTGTCGATGAAATAATCGGCTTCGGCGGTGGCGCCGACTCCTGAAATGTAATGGTAGACGCCAAACGGTTTGTCGAGCTTTAACGCCTGTTGCACATGTTTGTCGCATGAGGGATTGACGTATGATGTGCCTTGCGTTGCCTTAGCAATTACGAAATCGCATGGGACTTTGGCGAGGTCTAATGTCGATTGGTAATTGGAAATGTCGATGCCGTTCATACTCATTTGTTTTCCTCCTCCGTCTTGTTGGTGTTGTCTTTTACGGTGTCGAAAATCTTCATGAAGCCTTTGTTGGCGATTTCGGGGTTGATTTCGCAGAGGTTTTCCACGATAGACGTTAGTTCGATGAGGCTGATGCCTGCCGAAGTGACTGCGAGCACGTTGAGTGGCAGGCCGAGCTGTGTGTGGATGTTGAAGATGTCGATTGCCTGACTCAGGATGAGAATGAGGATGTATGCGAGTTTGTGCATGAGTCCTTCGCGCATTTTCGCACTGGAGATGTTGTGCTGGACTCCGGCTTTGAGGACGCCGGTGAGGTAGTCCATGGCGATGAAGAAGAGCACCGCTCCGAGCGTCCATAATGTGGTGTTGTTGGTCATCATTGTTTGTCCTTTCCTATTGGCCTAGCAGATTTCCGACGATGAGGTTGAAGTCTGCTTTTACTTGTGTGCTGTCGAATCTGAGTCTGCCGACTCGATAGGCGGTGGTGAGTCGGCGGATCACGTCGTCGGTTTTTTTGACGTACCATGTTTTTTCGTCAACGTGGGTGGGGTCGAGCGTGTATGTTGGTCTGTCGTGTTTGTTTGGGATTCGGCGGCTTACGTATTGTGCCACGTTGCCTTTTCCGTCGAGGGTTATCCAGATTCCGAATCGTGCGTAGTCGGCGGTGTCGAGTATGTATGAGAGTGACGCGTTTTCCGGGATGGGGCAGATCAGCGTGTCGGAATCATCACGGAACTGATTGCGGATCGCGTAATCCGCGTAATCCGTATCGTAGTGTTCAAGGAACGCGCCGAATTTCGAGCGTGCTACTTTTGCGCTGAAGCCGCCATAGTCGGCGAGTTCCAAGCAGATGAATCCGTCGCAATAAAGTCGGTATTGTTGTTGCTTGGTTTGTTGTTGTCCGATGTCGAGTCGATATTTTGCGAAATAAGGGTTTGCTTTCTGCACTGCGTTGCTGAGGAATAGCACACGAGTGCGGTCTTGCCAGCGGTCGACAGTATTGTAAAATTCGCTGAACGAGTTGACTTCATTCCGCAAATATCGTTGATTGTCCGGGAAGATTTCATCAAAAATGATGAGATGCACTTTTGGATATGCGACGGATTTTAGTCCGCCTGCCTGACTGAGTGCGACGAAGTAACAGCATGTTCTCCAGTCTTTTTCAGCCCATTCGGTTTTGTGGATTTCACCTTTGCTTCCGTTGATGCGGAATTCGATGTGCGGGAAAAATTCCTGAATGTCCTTGAAGAAGGTTTCCTTGCGGTGTTGTTCAACGTCGGTGCGCCTCAAATAAATGAATTCATGTCCGTTTTTCAAATATTCTTTGATGCCGTATCGTTTCGCGGCGAAGGTTTTGCCGAGCCCGCGTGCTCCGATGATGAAATTCCATGTGGCGTTTCGGGTGAGGATGGAATGGAGGTTGTAATAGTCGTTTTCGTCGAGGACTTTCACCATTTCCGTTCCTTTCCTGATATGTGGAAGGGGGCGCGAGATGAACCCATTCGAATCTCGCGCCCCCCTGTCCTGCCTATCGAGGCACGTCATGCAAGGTTGCAAACCATGACGTGCGTTATCAAGTATATCATATGCTAGAAGCTTGGTGGATTTGATTTTTCATTCCAATTCGCCAAAAGACTGTAAGCGGTGTTGTAGCGTGTCGTGTAAGGCCCGAAAGGTGACGTGGCGAGGATGTTCGATTTCAATCCAGCCAAGTCTGACGCTTTCGGCACTTTCAACGCGCCTGCCGGCGATTGGTGGTATGCCGTCACCCACAATATCTGCATTTTTTGATCTGTGTAAGTTTGTGGATAACCGGCATAATCTTCGGCGAACTGTTCCCGCTGTCCTTCATGCGCGGCACTTCGCGACGCCCACATTTTGAACGCCGAAGCTTCAGCCGAGGTGAGTGCGCGAGTGAACGTACCGCCCGATTCCATCAAGGACGCTATTTCCGGCGCGGCTCTTTTGAAGGCCGCGTATCCGTCCGGATCTTTGGCTTTCATTTTGTTCAATACCTGCAATCGTCTGCCGAAACTCCATTGTGCGATACCGATGCCTTGAAGCGAGGATTCCACAGCATCCCACCGGCACCCCGATTCCACCGTTCCGACGACATAGAGCGCATAGGAATTATCCGCGCTGGTACTACTGTCTGGGTATCCTTGTCCGTTGCTTGAATCCGGTTGGGTGGAACTGGTTTTCTCCAACCAGTTTTGAGCGGTGGTCTTCCAGAACGTCCGTATTGTGGTGCCGCTGTTGGTTGTATCATGCAGGATGAGGTGATCGCCTGATTGTTGGATCCATGCGGCGTCAGCATTGCCGGTGGTAAAACCGGGATTGTTGTTACCAGTGTTGTTGTTGTCGCCGCCACCTGACACGGTGCCGCCTTCGGCGAGGTTTTTTGGATGCAGATAGCCCAAGAATTCGTAGAGTTCGAATGTCATGATTTTGGCGGGATTCGGGTTTTGCGATAGTACGGTGATTTTGTTGTTATCCACGCCCGCTTTGGTGACGATGCTCACATGGGATCCAGTGTGTTGATTACTGAAATTCCAAAAAGCCACGTCGCCGGGCACGGGCGAATAGGATGCGTCTTTTTTTTCAAAAATCGTGCTCATTTTTGAATTTGTGGGAAACCGTGTGTAGTTCCCAGCCGCATAGCCGGTTGGAGTGATGCATTCCTGCACGCTACAGCCGTACATGTCCATACAATATTTTGCCCATAAATCCCAGCATTGACAACCATATGCGCCGTCCATGTCCCAATATTTGCCTTGGGTTTGAGATACCCAGTCTGAAAATGCAATGGCCATGATTACATTTTAATCATGACCATTGCGACATATCAACTACATTACCATGCGGTCGTAAAACTTCCACCCATCAAACCGTTCGGGGAGCCGTGGGATCCCGTTGTGGTGTACGGCTGGATGCCGATTGTTCCGCTGATGTGATCTGAGGACGAATTGATTTTGAAAAGCGTGGCATCATTGGCTCCATTGGATGCCATCAGCGCCCATGCATCCGGTTCATTCGTCGCGTCCGTGGATCTCTCCGCCCACTTCGGTAATGCGTTTTTGATTGAGGTGTAATCGGAGGCGGTGACATTGGAGGCGAGATGCCAACCGAAGGTCAAAAGCCCTCCTGAAGCGTTGATGGTGAAAAGCGCCTTGGTTCCGGTCGAATCACGCCAAGTCCACGATTCGCTCCGGCCGGTGTACGAATGCTTGAGATAGTCGAGTATGTACGATACGATGGTGGTGGTTCCGGCTTCATTCGGATGGATGTCTCCGGATGCGAAAAAGTCCGAATTGCCCAAATTCCAAGTCCACGCCCATGGGATTGATTCGACGCCCACCTCACGTGCCGCCTCAATGCATGAGGATGCATTATACCGCCAATAATTCGAGACTGGAGTCCAATCCCAAAGCATTGGGATGACCAGAATCCGTGCGTTTGAAAATTCCTGCCGCACGTTATTATAAAAAGCGGCCGCGGCGGTTTTCAACGATCCAGAATAACCGTCATTGGTGTTGCGACTTCCGGCGATAACCACCAAACCGACAGTATTATGATCGAAGGTTTTATCCGCTTTTGCGGTATCGAGTTCGCTCTGAAAAGTCGTGTTTGGTTCGATGTATCCAGCGCCTGCAACGCAATAATTGTGGAGGATGCTGTCTTCGCCCAGTCGTGCGTTGAGGACGGTCGGCCACTCCTTGTTTTTATCCGTATTAGTTCCGTAGGAGTCGCCGAAGGTCACAAGATGGCCCTTGGTGATTGAAATCGTCTGCATTATTTTCGCCAAAGCGTTTGTGGCGGTGGACGCGTCCGAAGCGGCTTGATCCCACTTGGTTTTCGCGGCGGTCGCATGATCGGTGGTGTCGGCACCCAATGCGGCGAGGAGACCGTTGTTGGTGGTCGCATTGTTTTTCGCGGTGGACGCGTCTGAAGCGGCTTGATCCCACTTTGTCTTCGCGGCGATCGCATGATCGGTGGTGTCGGCACCCAATGCGGTGAGCAGTCCATTATTATCGGTCGCGTCGGTGAGCGCGGTGGACGCGTCCGAAGCGGCTTGATCCCACTTTGTCTTCGCGGCGGTCGCATTGTCCACACTGTCCGCGCCCAACGCTTTGAGTACTTCCGCGTCGTGAGTGTCGGTCGCTTCCAATGTTTCGATGCGGTTCAAATGTTTTTCGAGCGTGTCATCAATGACGCGCATGGAATTGTTGTAGCCGTCGCGCAGGTCGGCCGGATCGCTGTCTCCGTAGAGGTTGAGACTAAAATTGTCGGTTTTGGTGTAATTGGTGGCCATTGTCCTATCCCTTACTTGTTTTCCCTCAAACTGATTTCGAACGCGTGTAACTGTCGGTCAATCTGTCGCATGGCGCGATTATACCCGTCACGCAAGTCCATTGGCGTCGAATCAGTGTAGAGGGGGAGTTGAAAATATTGGGTTTCTTGATATTCGCCGGATTCGATAGTGTTGTCAGCCATGAGTCCGCCTTACTTGTCGCCGCGTGGAGTGACGCGCGGCTCATCATTGCCGAAAATGGTTTTGTTGCCGATAACAGCCCACTCCAAACAAGAGTGTTGCGCGGCCTGCACCGGAGTCATGGATGCCATCTGGCTTACGCGTGCCCCGTATACGGCAAGCTCGCGGTACATGTCACGAGTCACGTTTTTTGAATCCTCATAGCGTCCATTGGTCGGATTGTAGACGATTTCGGACTGTTGGTAGCCGTCAAGCTGTTTTTGAAGCTCCTCCAAAGTCGTGTTGACGCTGACCTGCCATTTTTGGATGACGCCGATCATGTCGTTGATGAGGCTCATGTCATTGTCCTCATCCTCGGCCACCGCGTTGATCGCGTCCCTCAACTCGTTGAGATGATTGGCGACTTCCTGCACATATCCGAGCACCGTCAACGTGTCACGATATGAGAACGGTTGAATGGTGGTGAAATACCGTTGTCGCGGATCCAGATTGAGCGGCGCGACGGTAAGGTTGGTTCTATCCGTCATAATGGTCCTTTCCACTTTTCGATTTTACGCTCAATGGCCGATGTTCCATGCGAGGGACGTGGGGAACATGCCCGGAGTGTTGGTCATCATGTCGCCGCTACCCCAAATCGAGAGGAACAGTGGTTCCAATGATTGGATCACCATCATGTCGATGTTGAGAAATGTTTGCCGGTATTCCGCCAAAAGTTGGGAGCGGGATCCGGTGAATCCGCTCGTATGCGACGTGCTGGATCCTTTGTCATCCTGATGCTGGAAATCCGTTTGCGATTGGGAATTGCTGGAGCCTGTGGAATCCTGCGTGCTGGTCGAATGCGTGTTGCCTTTGCTGTCAGTTTGCGAAGCGCTTGTGGCATATTTTTTGAAGTCATCCAAACGAGTTTGTGGGAATTCGCTGTTGACCGTCATGCTGGAATTGTCTACTGTCGTGTCCGACGTGCTGGTATTGGATGATTTCGTGTTCTGTGTGGCCGATTGTCTGCCGCTGGACTGTGACGTGTTCGACGTGTCGGCGGTCTGGGTCATGTCCTGCGTGATGAACGGGTCGAATTTTTCGGCGGCGGATTCATATAGTTGGTTGAAATAGTCCATGTTCTCTCGCATGGTGCGCCCAAGATAGAAGATAAACATTTGTGGTGTCTCACTGCCTATTTCACGCATGGCGTAATGGGCCACGATCTTTTCATTGAGTTTGCGCCGGTAATCCTCATTCCAGATCGGATATGATGCGGCATCCAAGTGGAGTTTTTCGTCGGTGTCGAATCCCAAAGCGATGAGATTCCCCAAAGTCAGCGTGTAGTCGGCCATGTGGTCGCTGACACGGTACATGCTCAGATCCTGCGTCATTATTCCTCACTTTCATCCTTGGTGCCGTCCGATTCCAATAATCCGCCTGACGTGGTGTCGTTCCACTCGATACTGATCGGCAGGTCGAATTTCCACAATCGGTTGATCGTGTCACACGCCTGCTGTCGAGCTTTTAAATAGCTGAGCCGAAACACGTTGGTACGACTGTTCCCTGCCGTGACTTCGCTTTCCAACAACCGCTCCTTTTTTTCGGTGGTACTGTTGTCGATGCCCAGATAATTCACAAGCTCGTTCCACACCTGCGTTTTGGTCTGCGTGATTTTATCCGCTAGGAATGGTGTGAGGTTAGGGAAGGTGTTGAATATTCCGGTGATGTCGGCGGCATCGTAGGCGTAAATGTACGGATCGCCGTCCTCTCGCGCCTTCATGAGATTCTGCGCGGTGAGCTTGTTCGTTTCCGAAGTCGCGATTATCAAGGGGACGCTGAGATTGTCGAGATTCACGTCCAACGCTCTGTCGGCGATGGCCAACCGTGTCGCGTAATTCCACATCACGTCAATCATGGTGCACCGGAGTTGGTTATCCCAAATGGGCACGCATTGGTGACTGCCGATCTGAGGATAACTGTAATTCGCCGCGACGGGCTGGAACGTGGTTGGATTATTGTAATTGTTGACGCCTCCGATGTTTCCAGCCGTGACCATGAACCGATGCCTCTTTTTATCAGGAAAAAACAGCGCCAACCCGTTCTCGAACAATGTCAGTTCCAGATAGCGCTCATCAATGTAGGGGGGTAGGTTGCGCCATTTGAAGCGGCTCACCGCCAACATCTCGATCAGCTTCATATACTGGTTAATGCGGAGAGCCTGCCGCATTTCCGGCATATTGAGGTTTCCCCACATCGAGCCTAAGACACGCGTATTATCCCACTGCGTGGCCTTGCGCGCATTGTTTCGTTTCCTGCTCAAACTTGCCTCCTGAAAAAATAATGGAGAGGACTTTTCAACTGCTGTCCTCTCCATTCTACCCGCGCCTAGTAGCTGATCCCGTTTAAGGGAGCGTTGTCGGCATAGTCGGTCACGCCGATTTTCGTCGGATCCGTCCACACGGTGACACCGCTTTCAAAAATGCCTCGAATCGTCAACCGATACTCTTCAGGACATGTAGCGGAGCGAATGTACATTTCATGGAGTTTCCAGTACGTGAAATTCGTCATCGCCATGAGTGACTGTGGAATCGTCATGAAGCGCTGGACATAATACCCATACCGGAGCCAGACTTCCCCGATACTGTGCATGGCGGCTGGAGTGATCTGCCGGAACCGCACCAGCACTCCGATCAGCCCATTCGCAAGGTTGAAGGACTCACCACCTAAAGCGCCCGACGTGCTCGGTGGCGTGACCTGCATTTGCTGGACTTGCGCGTTGATGCCCGCGATCGTGTTCGCGTAGTCGCCTGACGCGGTGGCCTGCGCAAGAGACCGGTTCATGTCGGCGATCTGCATGGTCTGCTGATTGCTCAGATTCGTGGACGCCAGTGAATAGGCGTTCTGTTGTGACGTGGTGGCATTGTTCGTGGCCTGCGTGTTCGCGAGTTGCGTGTTCGCGGAATCGACGGAATTCTGGTAACGCGCCTGATTCGTCGCCGCCCCGATCACGGTGCCCGCGACAGCGCCCACGGCTCCACCGATATTGCCCGACACGGCTGAACCAACCGCATTCAACGCGCCGGAACCAATGGTGTTCAGCTGGTTCATGGTGTTGTTAAAACCGAGATTCTTCATCGTTAGGTCGGTGCTCATCTGTGCCGCATTGTTTGAAATCGCGTTCATGGCGTTCCGGTTTGACGTGCCCAACCGGTTCGCCGCACTCGCGTATTCGGTGCCTACCTGCGATTGCACGTAGGCGTTGTTGATGCCCATCTGGGTTTTCTGATACGCCCACCCCGCCGACTGTTGGGCATACGAACGAGTGTACGCACTGTTCGCCATCGCCAGAGTCGCACCATTGTTGACCACCGTGAATGTGGGAAAGTTGGTGATACCAAAAGCCGCGTCCAATCCGTCTCCATTGTCGATCGGCAATCCGTAGTCCGCGTTGGTGGGATCTTTGAACGGTGCGAAATCACCTTGCTTCGTCGCATGATAACCCTTGACGTAAAAATTGATGCGCGGCGAGGGTGGAGCATAATTGTAGGTCTCTCGAATCGTCAGATTCGCGCTTGGAATCTGCTGTGGACGGTAGGTTATCGAAGTCCCGTTGAGGCAGGAGCATTCCACCCACGCGTAGGGCGCGGTGAGGAATTTCTTTAGATGCCTGTACCGGTCTGGGAGGGTGAAATGGTCGCGAAAATTCTTCATGTCCACCACGTCATCCCAACGTTTCGCACTGTCCAACGTGGGATCGTTAAGCCGGTAATAGTTCGCGCTCGCGGTCTGGCCGACGCCGAACATGTTCGGATTTTTGGTCTGCTTTTCCAAGAGTTTTTCGGGCATCGGCGGAACTCCGTAAATGCCGCAAATGCCTTGCGTGATCCATGGATAGGTCGCGCCCGCTCTCAGGATGATGTTCAAAAAATCGTTGGCGTTGTCGAAATAGTAGACGCTGGTGCCGTTGGCCTGATTTTCGAATGCGCTTCCCGTCGCGGTCTTCAGTGTAGGATTGCTTTCGGTGCCGGGGGAGGATTCCAAAGAGGTGGTGGAGTACACCATGATGCCGCATCGTCCTGCCGGTGCCTTCGTTGGTAGGAGGTTTCGCCATTCCTCATAACCCACAATGGTGCTGTCTCCGGTGTCGAGGCCTTCGGGCAAGTCCAATGTCTCACGTCCCCAATCGTCCCATTGTGTTTCGTTGGCAACGCCGACGTGCCCGCGTTCGACATACGCATTGCCAAAATTGATGTCGAACTGGAAGGACTGCCACACGTCGAGCTGGATGTTCATTTGAGTGGTTTGCGCGTTGACGTACTCGCAGGTGGAAATAAAATAATACCAGCTTCGAGGCGTGTCGAAATCGTAATCGTTGGTGGCGATCAGGTAGTTGTATTGGGATGCTTGTGCGAACGGGACTGGGAGTCGTACCGGCAACCCGTATTTGGCCATGGTGCATCCCGAGAATTCGAGGCCCTGTAGATTGTCGAAATACTGTTTTTGGGAGTTTTTGGAATCCCATTTGACAATATCCCTGTATCCGAGATCCCATGTGACGTTGCAGAGCTTGAATTTCGTGTTCGGGGGCCATTTTACGTAACTGAAATTGATGGTCAAGTCGTTCGCCGTCATGTGTGCCGCTCCTAAAAGAGAATGGAGGATGATTTTCATGTCATCCTCCATTCTAATCAGTCAATCACCATTGTCAGCCGTTCGCGGCGACGGTGATTTTTTTCGTGGCGGTCACTCCTGCGAATTTCACGGTGACGTTCGCGGTTCCAGCCTTGGTGCCGGTCAGTTTGCCGTTTGGTTCGATGGTCGCGTTCGTGTCCACGCTCCATGTGGCCAAGGCGGTCACGTCCTGAGTGTTGCCATCGGATTTGACCGCCAATGCGGTAAGGTTCGTGGATTCCGTGACCTTCACACTGTCCGCTCCTTCGATGCTCAGGCCTTCGATCGCGCCGAGTCGGAAGCCGCCAACCCACGTGCCGACAACGGGAATGTCCAATGCGGCGGTGATGGTCTGGTCGATTTCCGGCGTGGCCGGATTGATGTAGGTGGCCTGCGCGGTGACTTTGAGGCTTTCGGCGGTCTCATCCAATCCGCATCGGATGATGCCGTCATTGTCCACCGTCGTGAACTGGGAGGTCGCGCCCTCCAGCGTGTACTTGATGCCGGTCGGCTGGAATGCCGCCTGATCCTTGTTCGCGCTGGAAATGGTGCTGACCACCTGCACGAGGTCGCCGCGAGACACGTTCTGCGGTGTGACTGCGGTCTCACCATACTTCTTAAGGCGAAGCTGGAAGGTTGGCTTGGTGGTGGTGAGGGTATCCGGCAAAGTGACCTCCGTACTGGACGCGTCTCCAGTCCAAAAGAGTACCGCGTTAGCGAAAGGATTCGGCGTGATGGAGCCGCGATGCTTGAGGAAGATGTTGCGCGTCCCGTCAATCGGATTGACCGGCGAATTGGTGGTCTCCAACATCTCATCCCACTGGAAAAAGAAGTCTTCAGTAGTAAGCACCGCCTGCACCTTGCCGTTCTCACCGCCGATGCCGAACATGTCTTCGGGAATCGGGATGATCCTGTAGGGCACGTTGGCGCGATCGATATTGAATGCGGCGGCCAATGCCTCTACGTTCAATGCGGCGATGACCTGCGGAGTAGCGAAAAGGATCGCCTCACTGTCACGCCATGGCGTGACCCAGCTCATGGCATTAAAGCGTCCCATGGCGCTCATGGGGAGCGCCTTCAGAGTGTTGGCGGTCTCCTGAATCTGGCGGAGGAGTTTCTTCGCGTCCGCTTCGGTGCTGTCGGCGCTTCCCACGTCGGGGGTCTTGACCCTCCAGAAACCGCCCTTGCGTGCGTATTCCGCGAAGCACTGCACCTTCATCGTGTACACGTCGTTGCGATCGGAGAGGATCGGCGCGTTCATGATTTCGGCGATGTATTCCGACATGCCGGTTTCGCCGTCGAACGCTGTAAGCAATGCGTCTTCTGGGATGGTGACGGGATAGTAGTGGTCGAAGGTGAGCGGGTGGAATACGCTTGCGGTCGGAGCGGCGTACCGGCCATACACGTCATCGCCTAAATATTCCTTGCTGAAATTTCGGGTGCGAGCTTTAATCAGGCCGACTGCCGCCTGCTCGTAGGTCGAACCGTAGCGCTTCATCGTGCGAGGCGAGCCGATCAGCTTCAGCGGATCGTCCCAGTCGGCGTGCTGGATGTACAAGCCGATCAAACGCTGAATCAGCACGCCTGTGAATTCGTCGCGAAGATAAGGGAAATTGCGCAGATTGTCCACGGCCTGCCTGATGTTGCCCTGCGTCGCGGCGGGGATGCGGGTCTGGAATTGTGGCGAGGTCGCGGAACGTACCGCGTTGAAGATTTCAACGTCGCCTTTTCCGGCGAGGGGTCGAACGTCACTCATTTGTCATTGTCCTTTCTTTAGTCCTTGAAAAGGTCTTCCACGGTTGGAGTTTCCGACTGCGTCGACGATTCCGCCGCCTCCGATTCGGCGGGAGTGGTGTCATCGAAGCCGAGCGTGTCAAGCATGGCCTTCAACGCGTTGACTTCCTGCTCCAAGGCGTCCAAGCGTTGTGCGAGTCCATCGTCCGCCGAGGGTGCCGGATCATTGTCCGGCTCCGGTTCCACTGGATCGTTCGGCGTCTGCGTGGCCTGTTCGTCTTCGGTCGGCGCGGTCACATCGTCCGACTGTTCGGCCGGTTCGTTGGTGGTGGTGTCCGCCATATATGCTTCCTTTCATCTGTGTTTCCTCATGATTTTACACCTTTGCACCTATAAAAAATCGGCCATCACAATCACGTGATGGCCGAAAGGGTCGTACGTGAGTCCATGATGTCGCGTGTAGGGCGTTGACGCCACGCCAGCGGATTTCGTCGGCGGCACCATTCTCAGGTGCGGCATCCGCCGACGCTTTCCCAGCCACGCGACGGGACTCAAACGACATTCAAATTATAGCATGACGTGGGTTCCGTAATCGTCCACTACTTCAACGCCATGGTGATATTGGGTGTAGGGTATCGGCGTGGAAAAAAGATTACCGGCCATGCAGATGTCCACCGTTCCATCCGGCTTCCAGCCCTGATAGCGGTTGATGGCGAGTATCGTCATTTTCTTGTATTTTGCGCTGATCTTCCACTTTCCCAGTTCCACCGGGTCGATTTTGCATCCTTGCGGAGCATCCCAGCCGAGCAGGGCACAACCGTCCGTGTTCGCGTAGACCAGCCGGTTGGCGTTCGCGCGGCAGACATGCAAAAGTCGGCGGCGTGCGTAGGCGTTGACCCAGATCGGGACCGGCAGATAGGTGGTGTTGAGGTTTGACGCCTGTTTTTTCGCGGGAATCCAATCCAACGTTCTGCCATCATCGGATTTCGGCAGGAGGATGCCGTCACGCGGCATGGATGCCATTTTACCCACCAACGCGTTCATGATGAGTTTCGCGAACTGACGGCGGTCTCCGGTATTGGACATCTTCATGTTGCCATATTGTGAAACGAAGCCGTAGAAAAATCCTTTGGAGCGGCGGAATTTCCACCCTTCCACATGCTTGTAAACGGTCACGTCGTAATTTTCCATGAGCAGTTTTTGATCAATATCGGTCAGCGTGCGCGTAATGTACCCGTCGGTGGTGGTGAGTCTCGCCGCGTCACGTCCGTACCTCATTCGACCATCATTCAAAAAAGCGTAACCGTTCGGTTTCAGATCCGCACGAAAAATGATTTTATCCACATGCAAAGGCATGTCATCGTCCTGCTGATATACGCCATCGTAGTGTTCCGGCGTCCCGAACGGCAACCATTCGTCGCGGAGGATGCTCGGATACATGGAATTGCAATCAATGTCGATACATTGCCCCCAATGACCTTCACGAGCCAGCATGTAGCCGCCCAAATAGGCAAGACGTAATGCGCGATCCTGCTCTTCGGTGAGATGTGGGAAATGACGCTGATAATCTCGAATATCGCCCTCGTGATAGGCTTTCATACTCGCCGAACCTGCCGTGATACGACATAAGTCGGCCTGCTCGTAGATTCTGAGGATCTCCAGAATATGCGGGATGCTGTTCCTCATGTCGGCACGATACCCGTCGCGCAACAGATTGGACAATTCGTAAAATTTCGTCCGATTATCCCTGTCGATGGTTACTTCAAAACTAAAAAACCGTCCTTTGGTTGAGATGATCGCATCCCAACTCAACGAGGCGTGGTGTTCGTTTCGCGGCAAGTGCGCGACGATATGCGCCATGAAGGGATTGAACGCGCTGAAATCCGTGAGATAGACGGTGAGTTTTCCCGCGCCCATGACATAGGATAAAAGGTCGGCCGGGCGGGAAAACGTGGTTTTCGAACCGTCTGTGAAATATATGGCATTGTCTACCATGAGTCCGATTTTCATTGGCAACCTTCAGACTTGTTATCGTTCATCAGGCGAGTTGTTTCGCGGTTTTCAGCCAACCGTCGAAGATTTTTCTCGCATCCTGATACTGTTTTTTGTCCTGTCCGAACCGTGATGTTATCCGGCCTGTCGGTGATTCAATCCAATTGAAGATGCTTTTTGCGAAATCGGATTGTTCCACCAATGCTCGACGTTGCGATTTCGACAATGCTCGGAATTGCTTCAACCGTGCGCCACCCATCGAGGCGGCGATGCTTTTCTCCAAGGCTCGATACCGGTTATAGGACATGTATCTTGGAAAGTCCTTTTTTCGGTAGGGCAGATTGTATCGGCCTTTTTTGGTTGTCTTGCGTTTTTTGTTCGACTTGCGTTTTTCGCCGGTGTTCAATCCGAGGGTCTTCGCGGCGCTCTGAATATCCTTGATGACCTCTTTGCGATGGCCCCCTTTCAATTGGGCGGCGACGAAGGCGCGATCTCCAAGCACGTTTTCGTGCGTGAGGAATTCCGTGAGTTTCGATGGTGCGATGCCGCCGCGTCCGTATTGGTCGCCGGTGGTTCCTGCTATTTCCGCCTGTCGGCGTTCGAGCACGGTTTGTTTTGGCATGGATTGGATTCGATTGTATTCGCTGACTTGGGCTTGCGCGTCGAGGATTTTTCGACGCTGTTGGCGCATGAGTTTGCGCCGTTTGGCGATGGGTTCCGCGTCGATCTGTGCTTGTGTTGGGGGTACACGTTGCGCGAACATGCGGATTCGTTTGTCGGGCTTCACGATCGGAGAGCTGATAAAAGTGGTGTTCTGCGCTTTTGTGGTCTCCACTCGTTTTTGCCTGTCCCATTCTTGGGCGATGGTTTGTGCGATGTTCACGAGTTGTTTGTCGGCGGTCTTGCTGAGGTTGGCGTGCGTGTACGCGCCCAATTGTTTGATGTTGCGTGCGGCTCTTGCTTGCGCCGCCTGCCGTGCCTTCACATGCCTGTTTTTTTTGCTCGCCATCATTCACGCACCCTGTCTTGAGATGGAAAACCCCGCCCACCTTGTGGTGATGGCGGGGTTTTTGGAAACAACAACCGCTAGATAATCAGTATAAATCAGTCATCGAACGAATCCGAGGTGGCGGTGACGGGTTCGATGCTGAAGAACTTGAAACCGCGACGGCTCTTGCGCGTAACCACCTTGATGTCGAGCGGTTCCGTCCAAGTGTCCGGCGTGCCGAAGATGCCGAACAGCGTGTTCAATCCGCTCGCCAAGGTCGGCGAGGTGGCGGCGTAAGCGTCCCCATGATCGCCAACGAGGATGACGCGCACGGTGTTGGAGATCTCGCCGGTGTTTTCGTCCGTGACCTGCACTGCCTGCGCGATGGCGTTGGTCATGTGGATGGTTTCGTTGAGGTGTTCATCGAGCTTGTCGGCGTTCTGCAATGCCGCGTAAAGCGCGATCTTGCCGGAGCGGGTGGAGGTGTCGATGAAGTGCTGGATGGTGCCGAGAGTGGTGTTTTCGGTGTTGAAGGCCACGAGCGCGTTGTTTTCGGTGTTTTCCATGATTTGTCAACCTTTCAATATTGTTGTTGTTATTTTTTTCTAGGCTATCCGCCTAAAATCTTTTATACTACTCGCCATCACTTTTTTCAAGTTCGGGCGTGTCGTTTTTTTTGGTATGTTCGTCAGGGTTCCACTCCACCGGCTTGTCAAAATGCCCCTGCGCAAAAAACTCGGCCTCACTCATACGCACCTTCTGGCTCATGACACGAACCTCACGCGGCAGAAACCGAGGATACAAGCGTTTCGCCTTCCTCACATACCGCTCGACAGACGTCGCACGACCGTCAATGACATGCTCCGCATTCATAAAATCGCCATCGACCAATTCCATGCCGCGAACAACCGCATAAACGCGAGTCCTCACAATATCAGTCATATCACAACCTTTCATCGAGGATTTTTTCAAACTCGTTTTCATTGTACGTTGTTAAAACAAGTCTGTCAAAATTTTTGAAAATCTGTCGAATAAGCGGAGCACACTCCGAACAAGCCGCCACGCAATCCCCCACGTCAGCTCCAAAAACCTCACACACACACAACCACGCACAAAAATACGCGCGATCATGCCGCCACGAATCGGCCATCGCAAGCACCTCGTTCAGCCCCTCATCATCCAACAAAATGCACAGCGAGATAATGGCGGCAACCACGCGAGCATAAAACGTGTCAGACTTGACGCGATACAATTCGTCCCAGACACAAACCGCCCTACACGCCGCCTCGAAATCGCCATGCACGTCAAACATGCATCCATCCGGCGCGAAACGTCCCAGACGATTCAATGCCGCCACCACATTCGGAGACTCCAAAACCGCATCATCAAACGACCTTAAATCCCGGATTCGCGTAGTGGTATCACCACGGTCAAACATCACACAACCTTCCCCAGATCAAAACCACAAGCCATCACGTTGGTTGATCGGCCAATCACGACACGCTCGATACGCTCGAACAAACGTTCGAGTAAATTTGGCAGGCAACCGAGACGGCAACACACACGGCAACCCATCATGCGCCAAATTCCACGCGCGCATAACCCAATACCGCTCAGCATCCGAACAATCCACACAAGACCACGAATGCAACCAACACCGAAAATAATCCCACATACAATACCCCCTACAATCGGCCTGACGCCAACGCCTCAGCATCCAACAAACAATCCCGCACCTGCCGCAAATCAGTCGCCGAATACGTCACAATCTCACGAACCTCCGAACCGGCATGAGACCACTTCAAAACATAACACTCCATATGCGGACAAAACCACAACTCCACCGCCACGCCATCAAAACGCGGAGGAAACTTAGCCAAAAACCTATCATCATCCAACATATCAAACCTCCAAAATCCGGTAAACCGCATAAAAATACGCAATCAAAACAACAATCATAAAAATGTGAAACAACATCACGTCATAAGACAATCGATGACACTCGCGCCAAGCGTGCACCAAAACATGCACAACAAGCACAAACACCACCAAACAAGACAAAATGCAAAACCAAAAAAACACCATACCTCACATCATACCAACCACCACCACCACACCAATAATGCAAACCATCAAAACAACCACCGAACCTAACACGGCAACCCCTTCAAACTATTTTGAAAAAACTCGTCAAAATCAAGACAGTAACAATCAGCCAAACCCTGTGAAGCAGTCCAAGACATACAAACAAACCGCCACTCCTCAAGCCAGCCACACCACATGTCAAACCGCCAATGATGCTCTCGCACTAGATAATAACGAAACGCGACAGTCCTACCGCCAAAATCAACCGTAAAAGTCCGATAATTCATTTCAACACCTCAACCTTTCCAACCAACGTCAAACCATGCTCGCCAACGACAAACCGAGCATCCCGCAACCGAGCGGAACGCGCCATACACAATCGACGCACCTCAGACGCGACGCCAACCAAACTCGACGCAAACGACAAAGACATAACCCAGCCACAAGGCTTAGACCCCGAACGAGTCAACTCAATGAGCTGATAGCCGCCATCGACAATCTCAAAAACAAACATAATTCCACGACCTTTCAGCGACTGAATTCCACGAATTGCCTGACAATTTCATCCTTCATTGCATCCGTCAGAGACGCCACATACCGATCATATTCGCCACAACGAGAACGCTCGGCACTGACGAAACGCCACGAACGCTTTTCGTAGACAACGGTGAATACAGTGCTCATAGGAACACCGCGATAACAATTCGGAAAACTCTGAGAATTCATATCCACGCGAACCTTCAAACCCTCCATGCTCTTCTTGGAACAGTAATCGAACTTCTGTTCG
>ERZ808240.2789-NODE-2789-length-18275-cov-4.936059_pt1 | contig 18275 bp, 21 predicted proteins | sample MGYA00521084_ERZ808240 | MGnify/ENA primary metagenome ERZ808240 (study PRJEB31516, sample SAMN03275571) | gut metagenome | biome: mammalia-associated habitat; material: feces | host: Papio cynocephalus | place: Kenya | collected 2012-08-06 ... | reverse complement strand
TGCCGTATCGAGACAATTTTTAAGGTCTCGATAGGCATACAAGTCTTTTGCATCTCCGAAAGGACTACCATCATACACTTGTTCATATTGATTTTCAGATGGACTATTCTTTTCACTAACTGTTTGCTCTTTCATATCTGTCTCTATATTTAAAGTTCCTCCAACCACTTCTTGCCAGCTTTAGTATTACTCCAAAGAAGAATACCAACAGCAACTACAGCAATACTGGTCATTGCAAATAACATGGCATCCATGTCTGAAAGTTTTAATCTAAAGAAATTTCTCCGTCTTTAACCTTGTCTATAGTGGCTTTACGATGATAGCCGTTCTTTGTAAATTCATTTATCCAAATAAGTCTTTTTGTGCCATCACCGTAAGGTTGTAATCGGAAATGTCCACTAACACGAAATGCCTCGTTATTGTTTATTTCAGTGTACCACTTGCTATCAAATGTATAATAATCAAGTCCAGGTACGATGAATGTTTGCGTTTTCTTCTTGTTCTTTACTTCCTTCTTGGCTGTAGTTGATACTTTTCCTAACTGGACTTCTGCCCATTGTCTTAGGCAAAGGTAATCTAAAACCATATCAAGATAATCTCTTAGATTGACCTCTACGCAATTGTCAATCAAAGATAAAACCATACAATCCATCTGGTGCCCGGCTCCTTTTATCTTGTCTTTTGGAGAAGCGCAAATGTAGTATGTCGGAATGGATAAATATTTATCAATTTCATCATGAAATATCCACAATGTTAGACAACCGTTCTTGATACTGTAAACAACATAGCAGCCATTTGCGAAATATGGACTGCGAACTATTCCGTTCTCATTGTCAAGCTCTTCAAGAATGTCTATATGAAATTGCGTAAACTTCATATATGATTTATCCATAGTGTCAATGAAACTCTTGGAGAAAACTACAAGATTGCGACAATTCCCTTTCAATGAAGAGAGTTCTCGGATAGCATTCTCTCTATCTGAATCAACAAAACTGCCTATTTTATTATACCAGTTCAGAATACTTTGAGGCAAGTCTCTTTTGTCGAGATTAAACAAGTATCTGAATAAGGTAATATCGTTAATGCTTTTATTTTTCATACTTTCTTTTATTATATGCTAAGAAGTTATTTAAAAATCTTCCACAACATAATTAAAAGGACAGACTTGTGGGTGACCATACATAAGGCGTATAAAATACTTATCTTCTTCATTCTTGTTTATATCCAATATGATAGCAGGCATAAATCCAAACTTCATTGAACGAAAATGACCATCCCACAGAGGAGAAACAGCACCAGAAAACATATAGTCTTGTCCGTCTGTCTTCTTCAAGTCGTATTTTCCCAATTTTTCGACTAAATTTTTGAAATCTACGACAAGTTTTTCTATATTGCTTTCTTTATCACTAAAGAAAGAGCATGAGTTCATATATGTTCTTTTACCGTCTGACTGGAAATTAAAAAGGGCTGTTTCAAACCTGATACCACCATAAGTGATATATTGATACCAGATACAGTCATTAGTGACAAAACGTGGCTCGCCAAACTTTCTTTTCAAAATGTCCAAAGCCACCTCTTTTCTTTCACCAAATGTGATGCCACAGATTTCCTTCACCTGCGTTCTCTTCCATTGATTTTCCATTTCTGTCATGACTAAGTCCATTCTTTGCTTTTCTTCTGGTGCTGCATGATCGTATACTTGCATTAGGCTATCTATGAAATTTTGTGCAGAAACTCCAAAGATAGGAGCTGCTAGCATCAAAATAGTAATTAAATACTTCTTTATATTCATAAAGCTATGACTTTTCCGTGTTGTCGAGGGCTTAGTTTCGACAGCAAAGTTATGAAAAATCAGCGATATAGCCAAATTTTCAAACTAAAATTTTTGCTAGAAATTATCATTTTCGTCCTATATATATTACAAACTCTTTAGACTGTATGCTATCTCTTGTATGAATAAATAATCTTATACATCTATGCGTGTGCGAGGGATTTTCTTTACAAAATAATTTTGGAGGTGGTGAAAAATCATCCACCTCCACGCAACTTTACAAATAGCCTACTCTCGTAAACTTGTCTTATTTCTTGTATTTATATTTGTCGATGAGCTTGATAAATTCTAAAAGCATCTTACGATCTTCTGCTAACCGAATTTCGGCAACTACGAGAAGAGGAACTCCGTTCTCGTCTTTGTCTTCAGGTGACATTAATGCAAAATTATAATCGAATGAAGACTTTTTCAATCGAACAATACAGTCATCAAGATATTCTATTCTCTTTCGTGCTCTGTCCTTCCTTCCATCTATGTCGAAATCTTCCCCGAAATACTCCTTAAGTGTTTCCGTTGAGGAATGTAAAACGATAACATCTTCAGACAACAAAACATTAGGGGCAACAAGTCTGTCTTTATCGCTCCAAAGGTGCTCCTTCTGCTTTATGTATTTTCGTAATTGAACGACAGTCGGCAATTTGAAATCTTCGTTCATTACACTCTGTTTTTTGCTTTTGTCCTTCTCCATTTTGTGCTATTTCTTTGCTTTTATTTTTAAAACATCTTGATTTAGCATATGGCGCAAGATTTTTATTCTATCTTCACCTGTGTGGTCTCTGCTTATGCGTTGCGCATGTTCAAGTACTTCTTTAACTTTCTCTACGCTCATTTTTGTGAGCTCCCTCGTTACTTTTCCTTGAAAGTTAACATCGTTAGCAAACCAGCTTCGCATGCATTGTGTAAGAAACTGAATATTATAATCGTTGCTGATGGCAGCTTGCTCTTGCTCGCTACGTGTTTCTTTTGCAGAATCTTGTGAAAAATCGTTGTCGCTAAAGATGTTCTGTTCGGAAGGCTGCAGCAGTTTCGGTTCTTTATATTTACTTGTGTCTGCTGGATGTCCTTTGTTGCCAATAGAAAAATACCATTTCGTTGGATGGCTCTTGCCCATAGCATATTTCGTTGCTATGAAGTCAAAGTAGAAGTCGCACAGTCCTTTTTCAAATTTCTCTTTAAGTTCCTTTTGAGGAAGTTCTATTACATTCTTGACGAATTGATGTGATTGTGTGTACATTGGCTTGATTCGCTTGTCTGTTCCTGGCTCCACCTTGTAAACTCCAAAGGAGTCACGAATTTCTTCTTCTGTCATATAGAAGTAGCCGTATTTTTTGAACTGACAACACTTCTCATAAAAACGCATCGAGTACTTGTTATGCAGATTGAAAATCTTGTAAGCATCGTACTGTGTGAAGTTTTTGGTTAGATTCAGCAGATATGGAACTACCTTTTTGGAAACCTCGACCTCGAACTGGTTAGTTTCAGGGTTGTGCTCAGCATAGTTGATCCAGTTTACGGCCAACCACTTCCCTCCATTCTTTTCTGGAGGTATCTCGCAAGCTTTATGACTGAGCGAGCGCAAGGCGTTCTTGATGGATTCTGTATGTTTCTTCGGGCTTTTGTGTTGCACTCCGAGGCATTCTGCTAGTCTCTCTTCCGACAACGTTACAACCTCGTTTTTGACGTTTGTCGAATCGTACGCATGAACGATCGTACCATCTTCTGTCTTTATTGCAGGATATTTCTCCAGCAATACACGAAAAACTTGAACTAGAGCTTTCCGCTCCAGCTTTTCAAGATTATCCTTCTCGTCACTCAGTCGATTGGCTTGCTGAACGATTGCTGATTTCTTTTCCATGTACCAAAATCTTTTTATTTATAAAATCTGATGCAAAAATAGCAAATTAAAACTATACTTGAAAATATTTTTAATCTTGTTATTTTGTATTAACAGCCTTTAAGTGTCGATTATTTGTCGTTTTGTAAAAGAATTTAACCGTCAAAAACCCTATAGGGGGGGAATACTAATACGCACTTTGAAGCGTTTTGTAAACTATTCTTACTACCGATGCTGTTTCAAATCGGATGGTACCAAAATTTTTTAATCCGAGTACCAAAATTTTCTGATTTGGTACCAAAATTTTTTAATTTGGTACCAAAATTTTTTAATCCGAGTACCAAAATTTTCTGATTTGGTCTTGTAACTGTTTGATATTCAAGTGAGCGCAAAACCTTAAAACGCGCGCGCTAAAGTAAGTAAAAGTAAATAAAAAAAAGAATATAAAAAGTACTCAAATGCCTATCTTGCCGACAGGCTCAATTGATGTAGATAAATGCCTTTTTGGACAGTATTTCTATAGTTTTTTGACTTTTAGGGGGCAGACCGCAAGGGTCTGCATCCTCATTCTTGCTTGTTCGTGGCGATAGCTTGGTTGCTCGTGGGTTCGGCTTGCTGAGTTTGTGGGTTCGGCATCAATAAAAAGCAGTTTTTGTGCGTGTAAAATATTTTTACTTTTCACGTGATTAAAAGGGTAAAATATACCATATACGTCTTATTTGGTATAAATTAGTTTCAACTTGGCTGCAAAAAATGCCACCCATTGCCATAATATGGCTGGTGGGTGGCACTGATATAGTATCAAAATCAAATTTTTCTTCTCTTCCCGAGAATTTTATTAACTTCTTTGGCATTATTCTCTAAGAATACTTTGACAGCTGCACTGAGAAGGTGCTTCGTCGGTATGCGAATGCCTTTGCTTTTCAATTCATCAAGTGTATATTTCACATCTGCGTCAACGAGTACCTGGATGCCCTTCTCGTCTCCCTCTGCCTTCTTGCCGGATGCCTTTCTTGCCTTCTCGTTGTCTCGGAGTTCCTGAGCGATGGAGAGAAATCTCCCCCACTCTGTTGTATCTGCTTCAGTTGAAGGGACTGATTTTTCAGTATTTCTACCTTCAATGTCAACTTTTGGCTGTTCCTCGGCAATGTTATTCTCGTCTGAAATGCTCAAATTTTCGTTCTGAGGCGTTTTCTCGTCTTTGCTGGGTACCTGTACGGCGGATTCTGTTTCCTCGTGTTTAGGGGCTGTTTGTGCGGCTATAATGCTTCCCAAATCCAATGGACTAGTATTTGATTCTTTCTTTGACATGATTTCTGTTTAAATTTGTTTCTATTTGTCTATTTCGTGAAGAAGCTGCTCGAAACTATGATCGATAGCTTTCTTTTGGTAATAATCTAGAGGATGCAAGGTTGAATAGCGTTGAACGGCAACGCCCTCCTTTATGCGTGGTGCCACATATCCAACTTTGCCCAAAATGTCGATAGTTTTCTTTCGAGCTTCCAACTCACTCTGCTTGCCAACGCCTGTTTTAATGCGATTTGGCGCAAACAAAAGCTTTGATGATGTCGAAAGTTGCCGAATGCCATTGATGAACAAGCCTGTTGCATCGACAGAATCATCATCGTAGGTAAGCGGTATGACAACGTGAGTTGTACTTTCGAAGATTGGTTTAAGAGCCTCGGCTTCGAAATTGCCAGGGCAATCCACCAAAATATAGCCATCTACAGCCTTCATCTTCTCCATGATCGCAGATACGTCTGCGGCCTTGCGAGAAGGCAAGGTGATAATCTGAAATGGTTGTTTTGTCTCTGGTTCGTTCTGGACTTCACGCTGACGGTGACGATACAATGACTGCTGAATGTCCGCATCAATGACAGCAACAGCCTTGCCCAGCTCATTCAAGTAAGAAGCAAACATAGCGCAGATGGAGGTCTTTCCCACTCCACCTTTCAAGTTTGCAAATGCTATAATTCTATTAGCCATAATTTTTTATTTTTAAATCCTGCTGCAAAGATAGTCATTTTATCATTAAATCGTAAAAACGTTTATGTTATTTAACGATAAAATGATAAAATGTTTTTGTGTCTTATCATTTTTTTTTCGATTTCTCGTTTTTATGATGTATAATTTTAATGATTTTATGATTAAATGATAAATGTGTTTTATGATTAAGTGATTTCTCGTTTTTATGATATTGTGATAAATAGATAAAGTGATATTGTGATAAATCGTAAAAGTGATTTTATGAGTTTTTTGAAACTTTAAAAAATAGTTTTTGTGTTCTATGAGATTTACTATATTTATGTACTCGTTTAATATATGTATAGTTTTCTGAATATTTTCTATATATCTATATTATAGATTATTATAAGTAATAATATTGTGTTTTTGTGATAAATCACTTTATCGTAAAATCATTTTTTTTGTATTCCGTTTAAGAATGTTTCTTGTCTCATTCTTGTTTATATATATTTAACCATATTGTGGCTAAAATAATCTATAAAAATAATAACAATATCGTTATTTTTTAGTAACTTTGCAAGCACAAATGTTAATTTAAAATACATCAATATGGGTAGAAAATTTGAAGATGTTCAAAATGTTTCTTCTGCTATTTTTGGCAAAGATAATGTTGATATAAGCATAGATAAAGATGTTTATATTATAACTATTAGTGGTTCAATTCTGCTATCACAACTTCAAGAACTGTCGGAAGCTTTAGACATTGAATTGGTGATGTTTGGACGAAGCCCACGAACAGATAGAGATTATTGTACATCTAGAATAGACATTGTTGTACCTATTTAAGAATGGAGGACAGTATATGAAAGCTCATGAAGAATTGAAGAAGTTGCTATCCAGCAATAATACTCAGGCGTTTGTGAAGGATATATGCCTTCACGCTTATCCTTGGACTGAACGCATTCCTGTTGAGTACTTAGAATATAAGATATTCGAGGAGTTTCGTTTGCGAGAAAGCACAGGTGAGAAGACACGCTTAGGACTTGACAAAAAGTTACAGCTCATCCCAGATGTGGTGATGTTTGTTAAGCCTGGTTTCCGGGCGTTGAATCAGCAAAACTGTTTCACGGTAGCTTTAGAAATAAAAGAGTTTAAGGATGATTTGATGTATGATGATAAGCTTTGGAAGTATGTTGGGTGGACAGATTTCTTTTTTTATTGCGGTTCCTGATGATTTGACTGATTTCGCATTCAAAAAGATAGATAGTATATCTAAGGAGCATCCTGAGTGTGAGGGACGGTTAGGCATCCTTGGGCTGCAAACAGGAAGTATGTATAATTGTCCAAAGAGGCAGGACGTGTCAATCGAAAAACAAAATCTGGTATTGCAGAATGCAGTTTATAACTATTCTTTCAAAGATGCTCAGACCATCTATTTCTTGCCAGATGTTGATGCAGTGAAGGAAAATGGAACAGAAAATACATCTAAAAATAATACGCAAAATAATTGCGAGTTAAAGAAAGCGGAAAGGACAAAGCAAATTTCTGATGAAGAGAAAAGCGCAAGAAAAGCTGCTGCAATGGCTCGTCAAGAATATAGAGAGAAGAGGGCAGAGGTGTTATCTGAGAAGGCTGCTGTTCTCCCTGAGGAAACTCGTCAGCGACTATCTTCTTTGTCTCAAAAAGCACAGGAAGTTTTTTGGACAATTAGAGAGTCTAATGAAGATGGTGAAAAGCAAAAGACCATTGCCGAAAAGCTTGGTTGTTCTGAACGTACAGCATCTTCCTGTTTGTCATCGCTTGTTTCTTCTGGTCTTGTCCAAAGAGAAGGATCGAAGAAAACTGGAGCATATCATGTTTCTTCTGTTGCTGCCTGTAACACTACCTGTGCAACATGCTCGATTGCACTTCAATGCAAGGACTACCAACCTGTCAAATAAGATGGGTTGATAGTCTTTTGTCTTTGTTATTGATAAGTGTTATGATGGTGCCATTCTTATTGATACCTTATCTTATTCCGTTCATGTTTTCTTCCTCTTTTCATTTGCCATATATTATACATGATTGTTTCTTTCCTTCATCAAGCAAGAATGGCATCCATTCTTTTCCTATTCTTGTTTGCTGATAAATATCGATAAACGTTAAACGGACGTACATCTTCTTTAAAGATGCTTAAAGAAACTCTTTTTCTACTTCAGTTTCTTTGCTGATGTTCAGAAACTTACTATCTTTGCAATAGAGTTTTGCTAGAGTGTTCATAGTGTACTTATTGCAAGTATAACTTTCGTCCGTCATTTTTTGCTGCGCTCAAATGACAATCCGAAAATACTTGATACTCGCAAGCTCGCATTTTTGTCGGACAAAAACTATAGATACAATGATAGAGAAAGAAACAAGATATAAGGTCAATGGCTTAGCCTTGCTGTCAGCTTTGGATTCAACAAAAGGCTTCTTTTATAAGCAAGCCAATAGGTTCAGAACAGGCTCAGGTAAGTATATATATACTCCGATAAAGGTCTTTGATATGACAGTTTCGGGTGGTCCAGAAAAGTTCTATCTCCATGCAATGATAGCAGCTTCTGGAGATACCTGTATGACGAGGCATGACTTCGAAATTTCAGAGAATGACTATAAGAAATTTCAGCAAACGAAGTCGCAATGGTTTCGGCTTGAACTTCTAACGAAGGCATCCAATGGATTGATTGTGACGAAGAAAATAGTTGCTGACAAGCATATTGATATACGAGTTACGGCAGCGTTGTACAAGCAACTGTCTAAGGAGGCAGAGAAGTGTAAGATTCCTGTATCGGAATATTGCAGAAGGCATCTGGAAGGCAAGAAACCTGTTGCGGCATTTTCTGATGAAGAACTTGAAAAGATAAATAAAATTTTACAATTTAGTTCCGATTTAGTTCATTACAAGTCGGCTTTAGAAAACTCATTTTTCAAAACTTTGTCAACGGAGGAACGTATAAAATTCCTTGGTACAAGTGATGAGCTTAGTAGGTTTCGTATGCAGATAAATCAGGCTGTACAAGTCATCAACAAACTTGCAAGAAGTAAAACATAAAAAGGAGGTAATATGATTATCAAAGTAACAACTATCGGAAGTGACCATGGAGGAAATGCCATTAGGTATGCTATGGAAAAGAATAGGAAAGAAGGGAAGAAGGAAGAGGCTATCTTGGAAACAACAACACCGAACAAAAAGCCTTTTCTCATTGCTTCAAACGGAATCCCTTATTCTGATTTCATAACTAATAAGCCAAACTCCCATGATGTCTGGTTGGCTATGAATCAACAACAGATGATGTCGAAACATCATATCAAGGATGGCTACTTTCGTATAGAGATTTGTCCTACAGCTGAGGAAAGCAGGGGATGGAGACCGAGCGACTGGAAGAAACTCCTCGATGATGTCATTCGGCATTTGGATGCCACCGAATACAAGAACAAGCAAGGAAAGGTTGTAGGAAAGCATACCAATATTGCTAATTCTCAGTACGTGGCAGCGATTCATCGAGACACGGACAATGATCATATTCATCTTATTGTCAATCGTATCACCATGGATGATGAACTACAGGATGCCAATAAGGTGCGTGAAAGAGGCATGATGGCAGCTAATACACTTGCTTTGGAACGTGGATGGAAAACAGCCGAGAGTATTGGTCAGGATGAAGGAGCGAAGCGCAAGAAGGCTATTCACGATGATGCTATTGATATTCTACGACAGATGAAGAAATTCAGCAAAGACGAGTACTTTAAGCAGATGAGAATGAGAGGGTGGCTTGTTGATGTCAAATGTGATTCGCAAGGTGTCTATAGGGGTTACTCGATAGGTGAGCAGCTTTACAAGAAGAATGGCGAGAAGTCTAGTGTTGTGATGTATCAATCTTCTAAGTTGGGATTTGGACGTGATTTAATGGTGTCAAAACTGTTTCTTACGTGGAGTAAGCAACATGACCTTCTTTTGCAAGAACAACAAGCGAAGAGACAAAAAGAGGCAAGTGGTAAAACGGAAGAAAATAAAGCGCAAAACATTTGCTCGTTAAATTCACAGAAAGAGAATTATGTGTCTCCAGAAGAGCACAAGGAACCTGTTGTAGAACATGAACCTGTTCTTGTTCCAAAATGGAAATGTTCAACTCATTCAGGTAAAGAAAATTGGAATGATGATGTCGTTGAAGATTATCGCATCCCAGATGTGGCATATAGCTTCTTGGATGAACTGGTGAAACCGCTTGATAGACTTTCTTATTATGATAAGGATGAAGATATACCGGGTAAGGCTGTAATGATGGCTGTAGCGGTATTCGAAATGTGTACAGCAGCCAATGTCTCCCCTATATCTAGTGGAGGTGGAGGAACTCAAAGCGATCTTCGTTGGGACGGAAAGACAAAGGATGATTTCGAGAAAATGGCACATAGTGCGGCAAAAAAGGCATTCTCTCGATGTACTTCTCATCTTACGAAGAGACGAGGTATGCACATGTAAAAGAAACAAGCACAGGCATGTTTCTTACGCCAAGGTACAAGCATTGAACATGCCTGTGCTTGACGCTAATAATATAAGTATAATCATTTTATAATAAAATTATGGCAAATTCATATATTGGAAATGACGATTGGGGAGAAGAAAGCAACTCTTCTCCTTCAACTGTAGAGCAGACAAAAGCTTCAGTTTCAAGAGGTAGTTGGGAGAACGAAAAGGTTCTCGAAGGGGAAAATAAACTAGAACAATTGAGAAGAAATCTTGTTGATATACAAGATTTACAAGATGACTTCAAAAAGTCGGCTTCGGAGTTACACGATACAACCAAGGAAACAAAGCTAATGACACATGATATGCTTCAGGCTGTACCTCAAGTGAAAAAGATTGGTGAGAATTTGATGGCACTAACCAAGGTTATCAAGAATGATTTCACAAATGTTCCATTGTCTGTTTCTCAGGAATCGTATGATACCGTAGAGGATAAGTTGAATGGCAGAGTTAATTCAGTTCTTGATGCTGCTGTTGATAGATGTGCGGATAGAATAAATACAAAAATCAATGAGGGTATAAGCGAAGGTAAGCAGAAAGCCGACAAGGTAGAAAAGCATCTTGAAGAAATTTATGAAAAGTTTACTGAAAAGATTACTGCGGATGCTCAGGCTCGATTGGATCTTCTACAAAAGAAGATTGACAAGAAAGATGAACAGATTAAACAATTAGAGCAGAAAGGTGGAGGGAAATTCTTAACAGACAAACAATTCTCATTCATGATAGTTTGGTGCGCATTTCTGTTAGCTGCAGCTGTCTGGGGACTATCCACGACCGTTAAACGTGAGGGGGCTTCTAATTGGGTCGTTGTACTTCTTTGTATAGGCTTGACATCAAACTTGATTTTTTATGCTCTTAAATTTGCTTGGAAGGGGATAAAGTGGTTGTGGAGACGTATTCCAGGGAATAACGACTGATATATGAAAAGAATAAATATATACAGTATGAGCATCAGATAATGTTCATAATATATTAAACAGTGGCAAGACGAGTGAATCCGTTGTCGCTCGTCTTGCAAAACAAGTAAGTCTTGATATTGATAGAATGCAAATGTAGTCATATCAAACTTTAAAAGTTATCATATAGGCCAGTTTGCTTTTTATCAATTTCTTTAATCAAAATATCATAACAAGAATTAATGGCATTTCTAAAATTATCTACAGGTAGGTTGTAGTCTAATCTCTTTGTAACAGACATTATTCGTAGCTTTATGGTATTTGTATTCCTAATTGTATTCAACTGTGCATTTGTTATCAAACAATCACAAGATGTATAGTAATCGTTAAATCTTGCTGAATAATCAGGTGCATAATAGGAGCTATTTTTTAAAGTAATAACACTGTTGTCTGCCATTTTCAACAAAAGGGGGGATCCTTTTTTGATGTCGATTTTGTCTTCACTTGATGTTGATAATTCAAGATAAAACAATTTTGTGTTGTTCTTCTTGTTGAATTCACATAGCAGACTAACATAAAGCTTCGTAAAAATGCCAAAATCCAAATCTTTTATGTAAGCGTATTGAACACCGCTTGTTGCATATAGAAACCAACCTGGTTTGGTTTTCATAGGAGTTCCGTTCGCTAATATTTTTTGCGCATAAATATTCGTTACTAAGAATGAAAAGAAAAATAGAACAAATAATTTCTTCATATACGATAAATATTGCAACACTATAGTTATTAAACATAATCACACGTCAGAGTACTAAAAATACTCTGGATTCAGCCATATCTGCCATTTCACATATCTTAGTGTCGCATTATAGAATAGTAAAACACAGAATGACACGACAAAAGTACTAATAAAATCTGAGAAACTAACATTTTTTAAAAATATGTTTGATAAAGAACTATTTGAAGTTCTACTTTGTATCTTTCGATTTCTTCTTTTTCATATTTTTATGCTATAATAACCGAAAGTAAACTTACTTTCGGTTATTATAGCATAAAGGGTAAGCGATTCATATATTATATATGTTCTTTTTTACCAGTTTTCATATAATGTTCCGCCAAATTGTATAAAGTTTGGTCAATATCAACCACCATCGGTGCATCTGGCTCATAGTTGTAGGAGATTATCAGCAAAGGTAAGTACTGGTTTAAGTTAATGCGAATCTTAAAACTATCGTCACATGCTAATTGATTTTTCAATTTTGTCGAAGGTTGTACAACCCTTTTATACTTAGAACCGACCTTTGGTAGTGTTATCAATTCAGACAATATTTGCATTTGTCGATTTGAAAGTCCTAAGAAAAAAGTCCAAATCAGTTCATATGTTTGTTCATTTCGTATTGACTTTTTCTTGACTTCACTCTGTTTGTGTTCTGCAACTTGTTTTTTCTTATCTATAGTGATAACTATCCAATTTATGAATAGAATAAATAAATATATAAATAAGAGAATGATAGATAGTTCAAGTAACATATGACTTTGATTATACCAAAGTCTTGCTATTACAAGTACTACGAGTAATGCAATAAGAAGAGGAATTGTTTTTACTTCTATTTTTTTAATAAATTCACTTATCATACATAGAATTTGAATATTATAACGTCAAATTGAAGACGTGGTTGTGTCAGAAGTCCACCACGTCTTCATTGTAATTTTTGATTGTACCAAATTTATTTATTAGTCAGCTTCTTTAAGTTATCTCTTGTAATAGCCAAGAAGCTAATTTCGTCAGCAATTTCTTCTGTCGAGAAATTGTTGGAAAGACAATCGATGATTTCATCAATTTTTGTTGCTTGAGCAAGAAGTAAATTCTTTTTATTTTGTTCCATAATCCTTATTTTTTGAATCTTATCTGTAAATTAAGTTTAATATACACTCCACCATCATCGCCTCGATAAAGTTTCCCAAACCCATAGCGAGTTCTACTTGGAGTGTCGAAACGCGTGTTATTGTATAGATAGTCCTCAATATCGTTCCTATTATAAAAATGGTAACATACGATTTCACCATCTTTCTTTACGACAATATAGCCACCATTGGCATCATATATTCCTGTCCATTCTGTGGATGGAGTCATACCGAGAGCAGCATCTATCAAGAGAACCTTCATCTTATGTGCGTAAAAAGATTCTACGTTACTTCCTTTGAAGTTAAAAGGATTTTTTTGCGCAACCTTTTCAACACATGTTTTAATAGAAGCAGTTTCTGATGTGCTATATTCTATTAAACATCTACCAACAAATTCAGGCATGTATCCGTCAAGAAAAAGTAAATTATTCTTGAAAGTAGAATGTTCTATATCGAAATATTCGAGATGACATCCTTTATTATTAATTGCTTTTATTCTATCAACATGCCCACTGATAGCATTAATTTCGTCAATGCAGTTATCGCATAGAGCAATACCTTTTATTCGGAAAGTTATATTTGTTGCTTTTGTTGCATTAAGCAGCGTAGAAGCACTACCCAGTTGGGATTTGATGCTGAAGCCTAGCAACGGTGTCATATTGGTGCGTAGGTCGTGTATTACGATATGAATATCGGCCTTATCTTTAGATGGTGCTTTAAGTTTTGTGCAACCAATCTCGTTCATAAAAGCCTCTGCTGTAGGTATTTCAAAAGCCCGACTTTCCCCAGCTTTTATCTCCCCGAATAGCGACTTCGATTCCTGAAGAAAGCGCTCCATTGATATACGAGCCTTCTCATTGCCTTCTTCGTCTATCACCACGATATTCTTTGCAGGATTTGGTTTATATTCATACTTTTTTGTTTCCTGTCTAATAATGTTGAGAATTGGATAGTATAAATCATCTATCTTGTTCATGTCGGCATCGCCGGCATATACCTTACCGTCTCCAAGTAACTTAAAGAGCGTGTAAATTTCACTCCATTCACCTTTATTTCCCGATATAGCCATGATTCTCTAATACTTTAAGTAAATTACTTGCTGTTGCCTGGATAGCAGGAACAGCCACACTGTTTCCAAACTGCTTGTAGGCAGAAGTATCTGCCACCACAATCTTGAAATTGTCTGGATAGCCTTGTAGTCTAGCCCATTCCCTTGGGGTCATTTTTCGCCAACCTTGTTTGTTCACCTCTCCCTTGATTCTTGTTGTTGGAGTAAGGTCTTTCTGGCGGAAATCAATTACAAGGTTGCTCTCTCGTCCCATGCCACCTACAACAATAGCATGTGCAATGCCATCATTAGGGATAATGTCATATCCAAATCCATGTCCCTTAGCCGCATGACGAGCCTTGTGTCGTTTTAATGTATCAATGTATGTTGTGGAAAGATAATACTTGGCAGGAACAGGATTCTCCTCTCTTACATCTATCCACTTCTTTGTTACTTCCTTTTGCTCTGGGTAGGCAAATTCTTCCTTGCTTATGCCTAGATCTTTTCGGAAGCCAACTATATATATTCTTTCACGATGTTGTGGAACGCCAAAATACATGGCATTCACAATCTCTGGGTCAGGAACGATATAGCCAACCTCGTCCAATGTTTTTAAGATGGTCTTAAAGGTGCGCCCCTTATCATGTATAACCAATCCCTTCACGTTCTCCAAGAAAAAGGCTTTCGGCTGGTACCTGCGTAAGATTTCAGCTACATCGAAGAAGAGTGTACCTCTCGTTTCATCAGCGAAGCCAAGACGCTTTCCTGCAAGCGAAAATGCCTGGCATGGGAAGCCAGCACATAGAACATCAAAGCCTTCCGGGATGCAATTCTTTGTACTTTCCTTTGTGATGTCACCGAAAGGTACATCGCCATAGTTGGCATAGTAGGTCTTTCTGGCCTGTTCGTCAATCTCAGACGAAAATACACACTCGCCTCCAAGGTTCTGCATAGCCATACGAAAGCCACCGATGCCAGCAAAGAGGTCGATGAACTTAAACTTTGGTATCTGCTGATGTTGGAATGGAGCCTGAAAAAGGTCTGGAAAAAGATAACCTTGCATGGCTGCAGGGGTTGGTTCTTCGATGAAGGCATAATCACTATGTGCTTTTACTTGCTTCTCTCGCACAAAATTATACCAGAGGTTAAGAATTTCTTCAGCTTGCTCCTTGTATGAGAGTTCAACATTAGTATTGCGAAGCTGGAGATAGTGAGTAATAAAAGCTGCTTGGTCAATGAAAGGGATAACATTCCCTTCCTCGTCAAGAGATTCCTTGCCGAAGATTTGCACCTTGTCTGCTCGTTTCTTGCAGAAATCAAAAAGAGAAAATGCTTTTGCTTTATGTTTCGTTGCAGAATTTGTCATTTTATATGTTATGTTCTTTTTTGTTGTTTTTGCACAGATATGGCTTGCGAATAGGCTCTATATTTTCCATTCGAAGAAACCTATATACCGTAGATTTGGATTTGATACCAAGCTGTATTTGAATATCATCAATACTCATACCTTTTTGGTAAAGTACAGCTGTTGCCTTAGCTCTTTTATTGCGCTTGATTTTTGGACGCCCCATTTTCTTCCCCTTTGCCATTGCTGCTCTTCTGCCAGCTTGGGTGCGTTCGATGATTAAATCTCTCTCGAACTCAGCAAGAGAAGCAAATATGTGCATCATCAATTTTCCGGATGCGCTAGCCGTATCTATATTATCCATGATGGAATATATACCTACTTCTTTGTTTTGAAGGACAGAGATTATATCTAATAAATCCTTCATAGAACGTCCTAAACGGTCAAATTTATATACAACTAATATGTCACCAGCCCGAAGGTATTTCATGGCTTCTGCAAGCTCTGGACGTTGCTTTAAACCACTTTTCTTTTCGGAATACACTCTCTCACAGCCAGCTTTCTTTAATGCAACTAGCTGCAAGTCTAAATTCTGGTCTCTAGTAGAAACTCTTGCATATCCGATTTTTGCCATATCTCGTTTTATTTAATTTCGATGGCAAAGATACAAAAAATCGAAATAACCACCAAACTTTTAGGTAGCTATTTCGAGAATATTTTTTATATTTCGATTATATTTTAATTTTATCGAACCTATATAACACGCAGAAATATTGCGCTTTATCTATAAAACTTCAAAGAAAAATAGCCAGAGCAATTGCCCTGGCTATCATTTCAATCAATCTATCATCATTTTTTACCATAGCTAACGCTTTCATCTTTGCTCACCCAATCGGTAACACTCACACTGGCAGTAATCGCTTTTACTGCAATATCTACATCCCCATAAGTTTTTCCTAACCCATTGGAAAAGTCCAAAGTATAAACATAATGTTTGCCCATCTCCCAAGTTGTATCAATAGCAACGTATGACCAACCATTATAGATAGTTTGGTTATCTTTCTTCACCGAAATTCTTGCAGCTATGAAATTACCACTTGAAGGCTTATCATTATTTGCAGTAAGCTGTTGAGGAATAAGCATAAATGGTACATTAGCAGCATCAAGCGAAGAAGCCTCAGAAGTAAGAGTTACAGGATTTGACCAAGTTGTTGTATAATCCACTTTTTGGGATTTCTCTGTATAAATATACCATCGATTGCCATCTCCACTACGAACCCCAGGAAATTGGAAGGTTCCCTTTGACTCAATGTTACCAAGCTGCACACCAGTAACTTGAACAGTATAATCAGCATTAGAGTTTTTTGCCTTGATACTAATCTCTGAAAGAGCATGCTTGAATACAAGGTTCACAGGACTATCAGAATCGTCTTCATAATTTCCTTTAGCAGTAGCATACACAAAATCTTTTTGATTGGCAGCAGCATCGTTTGGAACGAAATCATTCAAGGTAGGAATAGTACTATTCATTTTTATAGTACCCTCTTTTCCTGGAGCCTCTGGAGCATAAGCATAGAAGTAGTTGTGATTATACACATTTGATGCTGGCCAATAAAACTTTCCAGCATCAGTAGTCCACGTTTTACCATTATCAGATGAAGTGTACTTAACATTCTCCATTATAGTATAAAAGCCATCACTATCTAATGCACTCACTTTAAAACTACCAAGGTTGGCAATCGTAGTTTCAACGGCACGTGTATTCATACCATCCATGGATGCCGTGAAAGTAATCTCTTTCTGAGTAGCTGGCGTGTTGGATGACTCACCGCCAGGCAAGTTAATCACATTGGTGATATCTTGATCACAAGAACTGAAAAGCATTGCTACAATTCCACCAATCAACAATAATTTTTTCTTCATAATCTATTATTTTTTTATTATTTTTACGCTCTCACACTGTTGTGAAAGTGGGTGCAAAGGAACAGTTTTTTTTGCGAAAAACAATGAAAAAATTAATAAAACTCTTATATTAACATTAATAATTTCAAATCGGGCTAAAACCATCAAAAATAGGGGTTTAAGTGTTAAAAAACGGCAGTCTATTTTTTTTCATAAATGAGCAAAAAAGCCATATAAATTTGCCAACTTCAAAATTTTTCTCTACCTTTGCACAAAAATAGAATTTGTAACAAAATCAAAACAAGAAAGTATGAAACATAATAGTCTTCAAAAGTTGGTAACAATATACAATCTCGTAAGAGAAGGTGGCAACTACTGTTTTAAGGAAGCTGACACGCTTTGTGATACCTACTCTGACGAACGCAAAGAGTTTGTTAAGCAAGTTAGGACACATGGCTATGACATTCTTAATGCTAATGATTTCTTGTATAAAGGGAAGTTGGAGGAGTATAATCGAGCATTGGAACTGCAAGCAAAGAAGAATGGGCAAAGCTCATACGAAAAATACTTACCTAAAGAGATATGTGTTTGTGGGGAATGGATGTTTACAGAGATAGAATTTGTTACAGAATCAAAAGATGAGAAAATCAAAGATGCCAGAGGAGGACAGCGTGAAGGTGCAGGGCGAAAGGCAAAGCATTCAACCCTTGCATATACAAAAACTACTACCATACGAGTTCCTGAGATATACAAGAACGACATCAAGAACTTTATTGATTGGCTCATCAAAAAGGCTTCTGACGGACAGAATATCTGTAATGCTATATCTTTGGCAGAAACAGCTTTGGAAGGGAAAGGAGAGAAGGAAGATGCACAACTTCTCGAAGAGTTGCGAAAGAACATTCCTTCTTTTCCAATGAACAAGCAACAATGATTTTGTTACAAAATCAAAAAGCAAAACCCTCGATGCCAAAGCACCGAGGGCAAACCTATCTGTCACGTCCGTGCA
>ERZ808240.2787-NODE-2787-length-18282-cov-6.112855_pt1 | contig 18282 bp, 28 predicted proteins | sample MGYA00521084_ERZ808240 | MGnify/ENA primary metagenome ERZ808240 (study PRJEB31516, sample SAMN03275571) | gut metagenome | biome: mammalia-associated habitat; material: feces | host: Papio cynocephalus | place: Kenya | collected 2012-08-06 ... | reverse complement strand
AAACGAATAATTTTTCGTAGATTTTCTTAAAATTTTATTTAACAGTTATTTACCCTAATTGTGGTCAGTTTAGAATTCGTATCAACGCCAGAAATGATAATACATTTCTTGACAGCTTTCTTTAATTTTCTTGGTAGCCTGTATTTCATGCGATATCAAATTTAATTTTATCAGCCCATTTCATTTGTATTTTTCCTAATATGCTTTTAGTAGATATATAGAAACTACCAGTGAACAATACATAGATATACTATGATTACGAAAATATTTCAATATCTTAAATATAATTTTGTGTCATTTCAATATCAACTTGACCTTTCGTGACAGCTTCTCCTTCTTTTTGGAGGAACAGAAGGGATTTTAACTTAAAACACTCAGCCACAGGGTCTTTGACCTTGCGCACACATACACCTTCGCGGAATACCTGGAACTTTCTACAAAGTGGTTCAAGTTCTTCCATACCGAAGTGTTCCTTGTCATTACGCATTGCTTCCAATACGTTTTCATGCCAATGATCGGTTGTGCTAATATCTGGATAGAGGTCTTTCAACGTACCCTTGTACAATATTGTCAATGGACGAATCTTGCCTTTAAGTTCAGGATGTTCTTTCAACAGTTTAACCGTCCAATTATACACTTCTTCAATCTCCCATTCTTTCTTGGTATGGTCTTCACGTGTAGTAGTGATACGATATGGCATTAAGAAGCTTTCTCCTACCTCACAGCCATAATCATATTTTGCTTGAATCATCTTCCCCGTGTTGTCAAGATAACCACAAATTTCGCCATAAAGAGTCATACCTTGCGGAATATAAGGTTTGATTATATCATTGAATACGCCCCATATATCAGTCCCGTAATAACCACCATTTACATCTTTGTTAATGTATTGGTTTTTAATAACGGTGCGAGACGAATAGATATTACCGTACCCAATCTTATATTCAGGAGATTTTCTTGCCTTAAGAAGTTCTATCTGTCTATCACGTTTTCTTTTATCTGCATAACGAATAATTTTCAATTTAGAGAGCTTCTTAATTTTTTTGTCACTCATCTTATTGAACAGCTTTTGTACTGCATTTAACTGTAAAGGTTTACGTGTCAAGAGATTTGCAAAAATTCCTGAAGTTCCGTGATATTTCACGTCCACGATAATTTCATCAGTAGGATTGAAATAATGTATATTTCTTTGGAGTTGTTGAGTCTCATAATGAAGCTTAAACTCACCCTCAATAAGTCGTGAAAATCTTTTCAATTTCTTATCAGCTTTATTCATCCTACTTCCTCTCGTCCTTACTGATGGAACATAAGGTACATACACTTTAACAAATAACTCTCCATCAATAGTATCGAAATCCTTATCCACATACTGAGAGAAATCCACATCTTGCAATTTAGGTTTCCACTTTACAAGAGATTCCTTTTCAATCAAGAACCCCATAGAAGGACAACCACGCAAACGGATAAGTTTCACTCTACCATGTTTATTAAAGAAACCTACCATCTTTTTAGCTTCATCCTTCTTTCCCTCTTGCATAAGCTGTTCAACTTCTTTATAATTGGAATTTAATTGTCTTTCTCCAATCTCAAACAAGTTATTTACTGAAAGAAAATCCTTGTTAAGCACTGTTTCGATAGGCGCATATACCATTATGTCACCTTCCTTGATTTGGTCTTTTCTTACTACGATGGGATTGCCGTTCACCAAAGTAGAACCAAGGAAATCAGAACCCTCTACTGGTTTTACTTCACTAATTTGTACTACAGTGCAAGAGTATTCCAGTTTCGCATTTTCTGACAGCGTGAAAATTTCTTTTGTCATATTATATTCAATTTTAATTGTTAATAAATCCTTTTTATTATCTTATTCTAATTTCTTGCATTGTTCTTCTGAGAATGTGGAATTATCATAGAAAAGTTTGAAATCCTTTCGTTTCACAGGAATTCTTCCAAATTCATAATGCATTCCAATAATGTCTCCGAAAATACCACACAAAACCAATTTATTACTAACCATCTTATTTCAAATTAATTAATTCTACACTGTTAATCATAATATTATATTGTTAATATATTTAATTTGATAGTGCAAAGATACAAATATTGTCTGATATATACAAATATAATAAGTTAAAAAATAATAATGCCCTGCTAACTATAACAGGGCAATTTATAATTCAATCTTTATTAATGTATAATCCGTATTTATTTGCAAATTTGTTTAGCATTTCTTTTAATGTTTCACCGAAAACTTTATAGTAAAAATTGAAAGCCAAATAGGCGATAGTACTCATATCCAAGACCAATTTTTAAAAATATAAAAAGGAATGTAAGAATTGTCATGCTAACAGAGACGATACTAATAGTTATGTCATTTATTCTATCATCTTTTATTTTCATGTGAACTATTCTTTTCTAAATTTGGTATTTGTGAATATATAATCAATCTTATCCTCAAAATATTCATTAAATAAATGTACAAGGTCTTCTGTTTGTGTTTCAGAAATATGTTTTAACCGAGGGAAATGTTTCTTGATATATCCCTCGTCATTGATTACTTTGAACCCCCCTACACATGAGGAAAATTTTACTTTAAGGTTTTCTTTGATATATACCCAGTACAAATCCTCATCAGACATACAGGCTGCTACAAGTAGCCCTTCATCATCGTCTCCAAAGGAAATAAAACCACCTGCATATTCATCAATCTCTTTACATATGATACTGTATGTTGATTCTTTATCTTTTGTCATTACCATACATTGTTCATAATCTTTCTTAAGCTGTTGTTTATAACAAAAGATATAATTCTTTTCATCACAAATAACATATCTATTCAACTGATAATCATCGAAGATGTTGAACAATACAGAGTAAGACAATTTATGTTCAAGATAATCTTCGATGTTTTCTGTATGATATAAGTTGAATATCTCGTATATCTTACCATTTTTTTGTACAAACCGCCCGATAATCTTGTCGTTCAAGTCATAAACAAGTACATAATAATCATCTTTCAACAAAAGAAGAAAGGGGATTATCACTTTATTGTCAATCAATTCCGTTAATTCTTTACTTAAAACCATATTTTTAATTTATTTTTCATTTTCAAAATACATTTTGATGTATTTTCACAATATCCATCTTTCCATTTCTCTCCATATCAAGGAGATAATATCTTATTCCATTAATACTATCATTATGATGATAATGATAATGACCATAACACCATACGGATAATGGATGTTTATCCTCTATCAACTTATTATAAAGTTTATCCATCACGTTGCGTTCATTGTTAATATCTTTTTCAAGATTAGTGTCAAACAGCATCCAATATCGAATGCCATCTTTTGTTATTGGTTGACAGAAAGATGGACAAGTATGTGTTGTTACAGCATCAATGGTAATTCCTTGTTCCTTAATCTCATTCAGTGTCTCTTCATCATATACAGGTGCTTCGTCTTCCCAATAACATTTCAGACAATTCTTTTTTGCTTCCTCCAAAGTTTCCATATTATGATGTTTGGAATATTCCATCAACAGTTTGTTGTTTACACTAATTCTGTGCATTCTGTCAATTGAGGTAGCTCCACCGACACATAACACATTGTATGGAAGAGAAAGGCATTCTGCATCATCCATAGGATATACCTGCACTATTGTATAATCAGACACCGCCTTAATCCTTTTATCATTGATTAGCTTATTGTCAAAATACACCTTATCATCATGATTACCCCTAAGAAGAATGACATAATCATTATATTTGGTCAATACTTTCTTCAACTTATTCAAGTATTGTTTATAATATTCCAACTTATTAAAGCCTAATCCAATATCCCCACAACATATCAGAACTGAATTTTGGATACCAAACTGTTTAATTTGGTATCCAATGCTATTCAGGTTTCCATGCAAATCACCCGTACATAGTACGGCTTCTGCGTTAATTTTTAAAAGGTTTATTGCCATTCAATTCTCTTTTTTATTATTCCAAAATTTCTACCTTTAATCTTATTTTCTTTCCAAGCAACTCATCAAATAACGGATGCGTTCCATATTCATTTGTTGATGTAACAGCAATATCCACAATTTCTTCATCCAATTCTTTATTGTTTGGGTCAAGCTTGATAAGTCTTGTCATTTTCATTGAGCCTGAAGAATTTATCATCAACAAATCATTTGTATAACCTTCCAATACCAAAAATTCTCTAACATTGTTTTCCATTTTTAATTCACAATATGTATTTTATTATTCACATTGCAAATGTACAACATTAGAGAATTATACCAAAATATATTTCGTTAAAAAATTATAACTGATTAGAGTATTTTGTCAATCAACTTATAATCAAGTGCTTGTTGTGCCGACATAAACACATCTTTCTTATGTTTATCATTCATAAATACTTGCAATGATAACATTCATTATGTTCGTTCAATTCTTTTTCTTGCATATGTTAAATGTTTTAATTGTTTCAGTCATATATTTAATCTGATAATTACAATCGTCAATAGGATTATGTTTCACACCTTCAAAAGTGCAGTTCTTTTTAATTTCAGGGTTTAAGTCCACAATAGTTCTCACATCATTTACTGCCCAATATTGCCACGGTATCGGCATATTGAAATACTCATAAGCAGACTGAAGGATTGTAATATCCATTGTAGAACCATTTCCCCATACTTTAATCTTTTTGTCTTTTACATCACTGTATCTGAAACTGCTCATAAAACTGGCAGTCATTTCTTGTTCTTGCGTAATTGGTATAGGCATATCACATTCTTTTACAAAATCAGACAAATGAGATAAGACATCAAGCAACGTGAAATCTTCCCCGTCCTTCGCAAAAAGGTTTTTAACAGCCTCTGCATCTTGTCCCATCCACCATGCGATTGTATTACCATCAATATGTCTATCATATTTTCCCCATTCTGATGGTTTGATTTTTAATATCATTTCCCTGCCAGTATCACCATTTAATCCAAATTCTACGGCAGCAATGCTTATTATGGATGCATTGGTTCTGGTAGACAATGTTTCCAAATCTATCATTATGTTTCCATAATGAAGAAATTTTTTTATTTTATTAATAAAAGTTTCTGAACTTGTTTCAAGAGTATATTCCATATTTTTTTAAATTTAATTTCTCAAGTAAAACTCCTCTGACACTATCATTTCTTATTTTTCCTTTTAAGATTTTCCCTAATGTATTTCTCAGCTTCTTCTCTTTCCTCGTTGGTATATTTATTACCAAATAAATCACATTCACTTCTCGCAATGGTGAACATTTTATCAAAAAGGGCTTCTTGTTCAGCCTTATGCCTTTTCCTTGTTTCGGCTGCCTTTTAGCCCTTTCTGAATATTTATGTTTCTTCTCCTCCGCTTCGATTTCTTTAGTGATGTACTCACCAAATAGATTAATATTCTTGTTCATCTTTCTTCTTTCTTGGTCGCATCATATCTTGAATTATATGACTCATCATTGCATTACCATATATTGCAGTGAATTGTGGTTCACCTTGTATATCGAGCCACAAAGTAGTATATTCCGTAGGATAAGGGAAATCAAAGTTTGATGCCATCCTGCGTATTATATCCTTATCTATTTGGCCAGCACGTCTTGCAAAATTATCAACGATCGACGGAGCTTCCACATAAATATAAATCACGACTGGTTTATAAGGCTTTATGATATCCAAGAATCTGTTACGGTATTGCTTTTTAAGGTTTGTATTATTAATAACAAAACTCTTACCTTGTTTGCAATATTTCAACATTCTTTCCTCGAATATTTGAGTCACCTTCTTTTCCTGTTCTTTATTACCCATAGGCTTCTCTCCTTGAATACCTATTTCAGTGCGGATATCATCCCTACAAACAGTTGGAATACCTTCTAAGTATTTTTGTATTATAGTATCTTTACCACTTCCAGGAATACCTACCATCATAAAGACAGTGAACTGATTTAATATCTTTATATTATTTGTTTTCCAATTTATAGGAGTATGCCTCAATATATTACTACAAGACTCTCGTACATCCCTCCAATTTAGTGTCATAAATGAAGATGGAGCAATTGGATTAGATGCATTTAGGGCAGTATTCATATCTTCACATATATGTTTCGTATTATAATCATCATATACCATATCAAATACATCCAACTTCTCTGCTCTTTCCTTAATGGTATCCCATCTGTTCTCAAGGAATTCCCTTGTTTCAATGTCATTCTGGTTTCCAATAGAATCACATTTGTTGAGAAGTAACATATCTTGAATTGATACCCATCCATGAGCCATATTTATCAGTTTCTCATCAACTTTTTCCTCATCATCCAAGATATGATGTAAATTCATATGCCAACGTACCATATAGCATACAAGTTCCCTTATTATAAATTTCTCATCATAAAACAACATACGGGTAATATTCTCACCTGCTTGTCCATGATGATTACATACATAGTCGTTCTTCTCTTTATTCCATTTGGTTGAAGTTGCCTTACCTAAATCATGGCAAAGTGCGGCAGACATCATTATAAGATAATATGCAGAATAATTGTCAATATTCTGTTCATCCAATCCTATTTGCATATTTTCAACAACAAACCGTGTATGCCTAAGAGCATCACCCTCTTTATGCCAAGTATTGCTTTGCTTGGTTGTCTTAAGTGCTGCAAACTGTGGGATGTTTTCTATTATATCCCACTTTGGTTTCATGTCGTTATCAAATAGTTCTACAAACTTCATAATAATATTTACTTTTAATTTCGCCTTACAAAGATATGATATTAAATAATTACACCAAAATATTTTTAGTTAAAAAAAAATAAAATTATAACATTACTTTTTCTTAACATTTTTTTTTTTGCCTTCCTTTAATAACTTTAATAATTCTCGATGCAATTCCTCTTGTGTCATTTTATTTTGATATATTGGAGAAGCTCTATCTCTATTATCTTTATCTAATGCTGACCATAATATATCATAAAAACGTCTTATACAATATGTATATGTTCTTTGTAATCTATTATATAACTTATTAAATGCAATTAATGGATTATTTTCATATTTTCCTTGATAAATGACAAGTGAAATTATTTGTCCAAATATCTTTTTATTTTCTTCGTTATTTGCGATTAAATTTTTAATAAGATTAATATTATTTCTAATTTCATTTATTTTATCATAAAAAGGTATTTTGTTAAGATATTCTTTATAATTATAAAAATGGATATTTTTGTTTGATAATATATAATGAGCTTCAGAAGCTGCATTAGCATTAATTTCATCTATATCCGTAATATAATATGATGTTTTAATAAGATGTACAAATTCATCATCATTAGTAAAATCAGAAATGTTATTATAAAGTTTTTGACGTTTAACGTCTCTATTACCGTTATCTTTTTCATTTCTCAAATATATTTGTAGCATTCGATAACCATGCATTATTTCATGGCTTAAAGCGTTTTCTAATAAAGTTCTATCAATTACAGGCCGTGTGTTGGTATGCCTAATTATAATAGTAGGGTTATTTAATTTATTATTTTTAAATGGAACTTCTTTGGAGGAAGGTGAAATCGAACTGTCTGATTTGCCTTTTTTATCTGATAAAATTACTTTTATTATGATATTAGGATAGAGCATGAAATAATTCGTTCCTATATCAAATTTAGGTAAATATTTAAAATACATCTTTCCATTTGTACCTGTTTGTAATTTAACAGATGGATTCTGCATAATATAATCAGATATTTTATTAGTTAGCTCATTCACCTCATCATTTATTTTACGGCTTTCAAATAGGAATGTACCCAATGTATTTAATGTCTTGTTTCTAAACACGTAAGAGGCGTATTCTTCCTCAATTATATCATATATATCCATTGTAGAAAGGTTTTTAAGTTTCTTGTTTAATTTAACGATTTCGCCTCATATATTGTAAGTAATGTATCATCAGGAAAAGGAACAATAAATCTGTCATAGAAGTTTGCAACCCACTGCTTGTCTTCTGTTGTTCCGTCCATTTCAATATATTCTTTATCAGTTGCAACTCCATAACACCAGAATGAGCAAGAATGTTTTACATATTCATCCTTGTTTTTGAAATTCATAAAGTAATTGAGCTTTTTTGACATATTATTCTTTATGATTTCCTCCTGTTTGTTTTGTGGCTCACGTCCATTGACTACAATATCCCAAGCTGCTTCATATATATCAGTATGGTACATGTGTTCTACGCTCCAATCAATATCTTCTTTCTTTGCTGAATATGATAGGCTTCCGTCCAACAAATGAAACGGATTGGAGAATGTTCCTTCACCTTCCTCTCCATATTTCAAAAGAGATTTCTGATAACATTTTTCATATTGATAATGCGCATTAGGATTCTTATCAGTCAAGGCATCACCATTGTCTTCGTCATAAGTACAGCCTTTTGTTGCATAAAGGTAATATTCAAAATCATCCATTTCCTTGATATCCATATAAAGGTCTTGGTATACCTCTCTCTGGTATTCTGGAAGCTTGATTTCCTTGTTATTCAACAGCGTTTCCAAATATTTCAAATATCTGCGTTGATTCTTCTCAGCATCATCACGTTTCATATAAACGTACTTTTCTACCTTTGTGTCGGCAGAATATTTCTTTATTATATCTTCATGGTTATCACCAATAACCAATATCTTCTTAAAACCACTCTGTGCCATATTTTATTCAAATTATTTTGTTAATGTTATTATTCTGCGTAAAGTTCTTGATGAGGAAAGATATCTTCTGAAAACAGTCCTATTCTCTTATTACCAAGTTCTTCTTCCTTAACTTGTCCGCAGTCCAATGCTATTTTCATCGCTTCTTTTCTATCAACAAAACGACCATAAGAGGTAATGAAACCTTGAGTAACTTCATGTCTTGGTAAGTCTTTACCGTATATAAAATTCTAAGAAAAATTATGATTTTACTTAGTTTTTATTTCTTGTTTCATCCTATCACTACTTTTTAGGTTGCTTTAGCAACGGTCATCCATAGTTGGACAGTCCACAAGCGTAAATTCGGCAGTACGGCTGCCTATTATTCGTTCTCCTTCTAAAAGAATATTCATTGCGGCATTCAAATCCCTATCATGATGCTCTCCACATATGGAGCAAGTCCATTCTCGCTCAGCAAGCCCATTCCAATTCATTGTCTAAATATTTTAGCCTTTCTGGTATATTTACCGAATAAGGATTAGAGGGTAATATCGACACAATAAATGGGTGTCTTAATCCTCCCAAAACAAATCCACTTTTTACTCCATAACCAGACATAAAAGTGTACTTTATGCCATTGTCGTAATATATCGCTGAACAAGCTATATATTCTTTTGAATTATCAATCATATATTTCAAAATAATAAAAGAATGCGAAAGAAACAAATGCCATATTGATTTATTTCCTCCGCATTCCGAAAAACAACAACAAAAATCAAATTACAAAGATTTACTTTTTCACAAAGTTCTCCAAATGAGTAAAGATGTAGCGAGCCTTTGCGGACATCAATGAATTAACAGTATCTTCATTGAACTCACCCTTGTAATAGCTTTCCAAGATGCAGATAGGACGTTCAATAGCACGATGCTTTGCAATCTTCAATGCCATCTTGGTATTGCTCTCATCGTGAGGATGACGCAAAGCATATCCCATGCGAAGAACCTTGTGGTCAACGTAATTCTTGCCAACAATGGCTACCAACATCAGTTCACGGTCTATCTTGTCATCAATGAACATATTGGTATATACTTTTGGATATACTTCCGTATTTGTCTTGACAATTGGTGACAACTCCTTCTTGGAATATGCCTTCCATTTGTTAATTCCCTCACCAGTTTTCACAATGTACTGAATTTCAATACGCTTACTATCAGTAGGCACAATCTCACGTCCTTTAATCACTCCGTATTCACCAGTTTCATTAACTCGTACAGATTCTCCTACTTTCAATTTTCTGCTCATAACTAAATGTCTTTTTTAAAATGTTAAACTTTGAGTTCTTTTCTCGTTTTCTGTTGCAAAGGTACGAATATATTTGTATATGACAAAATATTCCGTGTTAAAAAACTGTTAAAAATAATTATATCACCATTGAGTTCTCGTTTTTCTTCTCCATCGCATAGTGGATAAACTTCTCTCCTTTGGTTTTCTCTTTGAAATACCTATATAATTGTTCAAGGGTAATGAAATTGAAATTTGCAAGTTTTCCATCAATTCCAACATCTACACGTAAATCTGTTGATGCCTCATTATAATCATCCAATCTTCCGTGACAGTGACCATGTGTATTTATCACGCCATAATGTTTACTTGCCCATGTAACCATTGGATAATGACACATAAATACTTGAAAGTCCTCGTCAAGAAAATCAAAGTTAGACTTCTTAAATGTTACCAATTTCTGTTGGGTTATTTGCACGAAATAATTATCAAGATGTTCAGAAGATTTGTCATGGTTGCCAAGAATAAGGAATTTCTTTCCGTGTAATTTATCCAAAAGTTTTCTTACATTTTCAGGAGAGCCGAAGGCAAAATCTCCAAGAATATACACCATATCTTTCTTGGAAATGGTAGAATTCCATTTCTCAATCATCCACTTATCCCATGCTTCGACATCGTTTTCATCTTTTGCTCCACATATCTTTTGCCGTTCAGGACAATGTTTTAGGATGTTTTTATGGAAGGCGTGGATATCCGAAGTGAACCATATCTGTTGAGTCGTCATTTTTCTTGATATTGTTTATATAGTTCATTTATTTGTTCATCAGACATCTTATGCAAACATTCTATGGCTCTTTTTCTAAATGTATCTGAAACCTTTAAATCTAATCGTTTGCAATACTTGTATAAATTATTATAAGCAGTATATAAAGTTTTTCTTTTAGTTTGGGTATTCATAATATATCCTTTTTAATTTTCTTAATACTTCTCCGTTTGGAGTTTTATCACTATTTATTCTGTTTGCTTCACATTCTTCATATTTGTCAGAAAACATCTGCAAAAGAAACTCTGAAATTGCTGTACTTCTGCTCTTTCCTGCCCTGCAATGACAGATAATGTGTTTATCCGAATGTTTCATGAGAAAATCATATATCTGCACTGCTTGTTCGTTAGTAATTGCTTTAAAATTGTATCCTTCAAAAGTAAAATCGCATTCTAAATCATCAAAGTCAATATTCAATACGTTTTCACTATCTTTAAGATAATGCCCATAATCCTCAAACTTATTATATTCAATGCAATCTTTTGTCTCACCAATGGAAATGAAAGCAATATCTTTGCAATCAGATAGCATATCTGCTATTTGTGGAAATATGTATCTATTGACTGCAAAGGTATTCTTTTTATCAGAATTATTCCTATGTTCTTTCCAACTATTCTTGATATATTCTACTATCGGATGCATTAATTAAAATTAGACTTTGTTATATGGAATAGGAACTTCTCTCAAGTAATAAGGTTTTTTTATCTCCTGCATAATAAGGTTATAGAATAGGTTGTGTAAACCTGGCATAATCTGACCACCATTGAAAAATACTCTATCACCCATAAGCGTAAGTTCAGAACCTGCTGGCACGACTTCACCGTGGTCTACAAAGGGTTTTACAAATTTAAATCTTCTATATTGTTGCATAATTATGATATCTTATATGTTTATTATCCTATATAAAGATAAATATTTTTAAGTTAAAAATCAACTTATTATGTATTTTTTATATGGTTTTGCCAATTCCAATATTTGTTCGGAATATAGCTCGTCAATTTTTTTTTTCCAATCAACTCTTGGCCTTTCTCCTTCTTCAGTTATCAAAGGAACACTTCATTCTTTTTATTCAATGGCATACCACCTCTCAACGGGCAGTTAATGCAATCGTAATGAGGGTTAGTGCAATCATTCCACGTTTTGCATTTGTTATACCAATAAGGTAATGATGACTTATCTGGTGAATAAGGGATGTATTCAGGTTTTGTAACCTGTTTATCCTTCTCATCAATAGTATCTCTCATTGCCAACATCTCTGCAAGAGTCTTTTTATCACACCTCATATACATTTCTACCTTTTGTCCAAAGGTTGTTTCAACTGTTTGACAATATTTAATATCAATGTCTGAAGTAATATTTGTATTTTCCATATCTTCTATTTTTTTTCTAACCACTTATAATAATTGATAGGTTTTTCTCTTAAACTCTTCTTAAACACAAAGAAATGAGAATGAAATTTTCTTGCGTGTTCCTGTTTCTTTATTTTTCCCGAATGAAGTCTGTTTTTCGCAAGGATTATAAATTCATCCAATGTATAAAAACCGTTTTTCTCTGCTTCCATCCATGAATAATATGGCATCATAATATTCTTTGAACCACTTATTGTGCTTTGCGACTTCCACACAACAATTCCTTCATTTTTCAATACTCTATAACATTCTTTTAGCCAACGTGAATAACTTTGAGGCATAGTATGCCAAGGGTAATAACTTGAAAACCGTTTAAAAATAATATTCTTTTTCTTATCCCCATTATCATTCAATATACTTGGTGCTGTATGTGGGGATACAACGAAAGGTAAATCAACTACAATACTGCTTATACTATTATCTTCCAACGGCAATGGTTTTCCATCCTCAATCTGCACCACGTCATCAGATTGTGGGCATACATCGAACTTGAATTTAGGCTGTGGAATCTCTATTTCAGCCTTATTTCCATCTAATGTTTCGACATTAAATTTACCATAAAACTTACCTGTACTATATGTAATATCGCAATCGAACGGTTTTCCGTTATTATGCATCTTCATTATATTGTATAGTATCTCATGCTGGTCATATGAGATACTTCTTATTACATCATTATATTTAATATTTCCCATATTCTATTTTCTTAAATAATCAGCAAAAAATAACAATGAAGTATATGCAGATATATCATTGTTATAACAATCTTTGAAATATTCCAAGTTATTGTCAATTTCATCTTCTGTGAAATCATAAGAACAAAAAACTTTCTTTTCATCATCAGACAAATTGCAATAAAGATTACTTTTGACTTTTTCTATATATTCTTCAAAACTCACCGCAAACATACGAAAATATTTTGAAATCAACAAATCCAAGTATCAATATAATCATTAATTAACTCTTTCATATCTTCTTTACCAAGATATCTTCGTGGGGACAATATATTACAGATACTGTATATCATATCAACAATGCTCTCATCCTCAATCTTTCTATCAGATACCCCTCTTTTTCAAGATAGTTTATCAATTCATAATCTTCAAACTCATCTAATAAATCATCACCAAATTCATGGTAACAGTCTCTCTCATTAATACGATTCATCATTTCATCTGTGTCTAACATATAAAGACAGTTGTTGCGAAAATAATCATTATCTTCATATTTTTCAATGAAGCTATCAATTAATTGTTTCTCTTTATTTTCCATATTTTACTTTTTGATAGTTAATGTAATTATCAAGCTAATGCAATATAAACAAGCAACTATTGTTATCAAGTGTTCATATCCTAATCCCATTCTATTAATCACAAGATTAGATAACTGATTTCCTGAAAGCCCAGCCCACGCCCATGCACTTAATGCTAAACCATGAATAGTTGAGATATTCCACATACCGAATTTGGATTGTAGTAATGTGGGTAAAGTAGAAAACCCTCCACCATATCCTGCGTTAATAACGCAAAGCAATAGTATTGTTGCAACCCCGATATTAATCAGATTTAAGCCATATATGGCGCATACTATCAAACTGCTTACAAATATAATAACATAGATTATTTCCTTACGTTTTAAAAAGTCCGAACAGGAAGAATAACCAAATCTACCAATAGTATTAAAAAATGCCGTTAATGACGATATAATGCCCACAGCAACTATGCCGTTAGTAAGACATAAATCTTTCTCGAAACTTATCAGACATAAACCCAAGGTTATGTTAATGTAAAATATCAGCCATATCTTAATATACTCTGAATTTGTAATTATTTTCCACACCTCTTTTATCGAAAATTTATCAGTAGTTTCCACCCATCCTTCAGGTTTTTTAATAAGTGCTGAAGCCAATAACATACAGAACATACTTACCAATGAAATAGCCCACAATGTTACATAAATGGAATAATTTGCATTACACCATTCAATGAATGGTGAAAGAATTGCTTTTGATAATCCAAAACCACTAATAGCAATACCAGTTGCCAAGCCCTTATGTTCGCTGAACCATAACATCAATGTTTTGACTGGACTTAAATAGCCTATACCCAATCCGATACCCATGATACATCCGTAAGACAAGAACAGCAAGGGTATAGTATGCAAATGCATCGCAACTGTTGTCAAGAACAATCCAGAAGTAAAGCAAATCGCTGAAATAAGTGAAGAATACTTCACGTTCTTTTCGATGAATCTGCCACAGAACGCAGCACTCATGCCCAAAAAGAAAATCGCCAATGAAAATGCAAATTCAATTTGGGAAGAAGCCACGCCCATCTCAATTGCGATGTTGTTCTTAATCAAAGACCAACAATATACACTGCCAATGCAGCAGTGTATTAAAAGAGCAGGAATTGCCCCACTCAGCCATTTATTACCTTTATATGTCAAATTTAATGTCATATTTTCTTATTCTCCCGTTATTACCAAATAAACATCTTTTTCTCTTCCCCATTGAAATCCTGATAAGAAATCTTTAATTGGCATTTTTTTCTTTCCTGCCATTTGGATTTCATCTATTAACAAATATTTAGATCTCTTCGTTAAACATCTAAATAATATATAGTTCTTTCCGTCTGTAATAATATTCCCTTCGATTTTTTTCTTTGCAAATGAAGAAAATATATCTTCAAGTTTCATTGGCTCTGTATGGGCTTGATAGATTTTAATATCGTATTCCTTAACCAAAGATGAATGATATTGAGGAACGGTGTTTTCGTCCTTATACACTTTATATACTTGCAATTTACAAGGTGTTCCAATATTAGGAGATAATGAACGGATATGATTATACAAGACATCACTATCTGGTAGTTCTCCATATTTGATAGGAATTCTTGTATTCTCATCTGTCAATTTCGGAGCATACATATATTTAACATCACACAAATCATAATCAGGTTGAAGCAACAAATATCTTCTCCAATCCCTGTGTGCCGTTATTCTTTGTATTGTATCAATGGTAAACCCGACAGACAATACTGAAAGACGGTTGTATATCGTGCCAAAATCATCAGAATCCTCAATAGGTATCTTTATATTGTTAATAATTTCACCACTGTCAATCTTGTCATCCATTACAAATGAAGTAAGACCAGTGCTTTTCATCCCATACTTGATTGCCCAATTAATAGGTGCTGCCCCTTTGAAGAAAGGAAGAAGGGAGGCATGAATATTAAATGCTGTTATCTTTGGAAGGTTCAAAATCTCATTTGAAAGGAATTTATAAGAAATTACACAGAATACATCAGCCTCCTTTTCTTTCAGCCATTCGACAAGCTCTGCACAATTTGGCTTATGTGTTGAAAACATAGGTATATTGTTTCTTTCTGCTACATCTTTCAATGTCTCAGAATAAAAATACGGCTTATACGGAGAAGTAACCAAACCTTTCACATCATAAACTTCATTCTCTACAATGGTCTTAAATGTAGGGTAAGGAAAATCTCCAGAACCAAAAAATATAATACTTGTTTTAATATTATCCATATATTTAGTTATTTTGAAAATCAGTTAGAAGGTAAAAATTTTCACAATATTTGCTATCCAATCCTTCATAATCGAAATGATAGTCTTCTTCTTGCAAAGGTAGATTATTAAACAGCTTATATACAATTGCAAAATAATTCATAGGTACACACATCAGTTTTCCTTTTGGCTCTTCTGTATTCAAATATCCCTTATAATAGTAAGGACTTCTCTTGAACTTATCACAGCAAAGTTGAAGTTTGTGTAGTTTGAATACTTCCAAATTCATTTCAAATCCCAGCATTGTTTGGATGAATTGCCTAATCATCTCACAAGTAATATTAATACTATGAATAGCAAGACTGTCAAGTTTCTTAGCCTCACCCATATCAAATACAAGTTCATCATTTGACATAGATACACAATTCGTAAGATGATGGGTTTCGGTGATATATTCGTATACCTTATCAATCATATACTTTTCAACAGTAATATGACGTTTTGGGTTCATTTTGCCAAACACTACTTGCCTTGTATACTTGCTTTCTGCAACATAATCCAAATCTGTGAATTTCTTAATAAAATCTTGATAAGTATCAGCATTTAATACGATGTCAGGGTTAACATACTTCAATGCTTGGAAATTAGCCTTCTTTAAGTCAAATGAAACGAAAATACGCCCTGCATTATTCTCATTATAGATATTGTTTGTTGTGATATTCTTTTTATTTTTAATAGAAAACACAGACATATCCATATTATTAAACTTCTGATATGCCTCACTTGCCTCGACAGTTTTTATAATATCATTACGCACTTCGTAATATTTCTCCAAGAACAGCTTAGGTGAATCGTAATACTTCTCTTTGATTAAATTACAAAGCTGTATATATTTTGTTAATGATTTGTATTCTTTCTCATATAAGGAAAGAAAATAAAAGAAATACTTCTTATCAGTTAGCTGTATAGGCAACTTATAATCACTTACAAAGCGATTAGCCAAATCCTTGTCATACAAAAGTTCATTATTTTCCATATAATTTATTGCTTTATAATGTTTCTGCTGCAAAGATAACATTTTTCAATGAGAGAAACAAATTAGAACTGTTAATAATATAAAAATGACTTAGAAAATTAGTTCTAAATCATTACACATATTATTCAAAATACTCACTTTCTTCTTCATTAATTCCTTTCTTATAACATTCTAATACAAATGATAAACGAGGATCAATTTTAAGATGAATTTCGCTGTGTTTGAAATCTTCATTTAGTTCTTTTTCTTGAACATAACACATTATTACTTTTCCTAATTTGTTAGTAAATCTATCATCTGCATTATTCAAGATGTTGAATAATCTTTTAGAACTGATACCCAATTTATCTTGTGTATATTCATCAGTTATTTCTCCACTTATATCATCAATATTATCAAAAAGAGTATCAAAATCATAATAAGGACAATTTTTATCATAACGATAATTAATTGCTTGTTTGATAGGGATATTATTTCGTTTTAAATAAGCATAATATTGAGAAACAAAAGAATCCTGTTCCGTTGGGAAAGTGTAATACAACGCACGAGCGATGATTCTATCCATTTTAACCTTGCTTTTGTTCAAATCAATAATCTTTTTATAGAAATCCTCATCCTTTTGCTGACCATTATCATATTGGAATATATGATTAACTTCGTGTTGTATATCACTCTTGAAATCAATCGTAGGTTTGTTATCTACCATTGATAAATATAAATTAATTACCTTATTTTCATAATCAGCAGAAGAATTCATTCTGAAATAACCGTATTTCATATATGCTTGATGTTCTTGTTCATCATTAAAATAATAAACGACATATTTTACTTTAATAAAAGATGTATTCTTGAGTTTTCCTGCTGTTTGATAATCAAAAATACCTTTTTTAATTATGACATTTCGTTCTTTTGAAATAAAAGATTTTCCAATACTTAATTTATTAAGCAATTGGGTATATATTTCATTTGTTATTTTTACAACTGTATCAGATACAGAAAGTTCTTCCTTAACAATAAATCTATTACTGTGCATTTTTTACTTTCTCGTTAAATTTCTTTATTACATCAAGATGTTTTTGTGGAAGATATTCCAACGTCTTGTCATAGATAATTTTATCTCCATAATCTTTGTAATATGCTTCTGCAATAGCTCCTGCCATTATTCCTTGTGTGTCAGTATCACCACCAAGTGAAACAGCATTTCTTACAGCATCTTCGACGGATGTACTTTCAAGGAAAGAAATAATTGCTTCTGGAACAGAGCCTTGACAAGTTACATCAAAATGATAGTGAGGGCGAATTTCATCGAGTGTTCTATCCAAATTATAGTGGAACAACTCTGTTATTCTTTCTTTAATATCTTGTTTGCTCTTACCATTCTTTGTCATAAATACTGATAAGGCAATCGCTTGCGCTCCTTTAATACCTTCTGGATGATTATGTGTGATTATTGCAGTAGGAGTCAACAAAAATCTGTAGTTTTGTATAATGTCCCATAATACTTGTTTTAT